>Ga0207933_1002252_pt1 | contig 12808 bp, 8 predicted proteins | sample NGESurdeep092012_4_FD_184488 | JGI IMG/M metagenome (GOLD analysis project Ga0207933, IMG submission 184488) | Arctic peat soil microbial communities from Barrow, Alaska - NGEE Surface sample F53-3 deep-092012 (SPAdes) | ecosystem: Environmental > Terrestrial > Soil > Wetlands > Peat ... | reverse complement strand
GGATGCGCGCTTTGCGACGCATGACGGGTGGCATCCCAACGAAGGACCGATCCTTCAGAAGGGCGTGACGCCGATGCGCAGCTTCGTCTGCGAGAAAATGCAATCCGGTCGATTGTATTTGGCCGGTGATGCGGCTCACATCGTCCCTCCTACGGGCGCCAAGGGCATGAACTTGGCCGTGGCCGACATCCGGCACCTGTCGCGCGCGTTCATTGAGCATTATCGACGAGGGAGTGATGAGGGATTGCTCAGCTATTCTCAAAAGTGCCTCAAGCGGGTGTGGCGTGCCGAGCATTTCTCATGGTGGATGACGCAGTTATTGCACCGTTTTGAGACCTATTCACCCTTTCAGGAGCGTATGCAGAAATCAGAGCGCGACTATGTCGTCAGTTCGCGCGCGGCAGCAAGCAGTTTGGCTGAAAACTATGTGGGATTGCCGTGGGAAGATTGAGCCGGCGTTCGCTCTTCTATGGGTGATGCGCCATCTGGGCCGTCGGAAAACAGGGCCATTTGTCCACGCAGCCTGTTCGGTGCGATGCGCGCGCCGACACCGAGCAGGCGCACAGGGCGTTGCGCGCGGGCGAAACCTTCTTCGAGCAATTGTACAAAGCGCGCAGCGTCGAGTTCGGTTGCGTGCCGCTCGACGGTCGTCTTGCGGAAGTTGTCGAAGCGGATTTTCACAAATATGCGTTCGATCGCCTCGTCCTCGCCAAGTTTTCGCGCTTGATGGCCAAGGCGCGCGACCAATGCTAAAAGTTCACTTTTGCACGCGGCGAGATTCGCCAGATCGCGCACATAGGTCTCCTCGACGCTTAACGATTTGCGTTCGAGCACGGGCGTGACTTCGCGTCGATCGATGCCGCAAGAAAGTTCGAACAATCGATCTCCCAAAACCCCAAAAAGAGTGCGCAGCTCCAATCTCGAGCGCGCCGCGACATCGGCGCAGGTTTTTAGGCCCGCTCGACGCAATCGGGCCGCAGTCACGGTGCCGACACCAAACAATTTCTCGACCGGTAATGCCGCGACAAATCCGGAAACCGCTTCCGGCAGGATGACCAAGAGGCCGTCGGGTTTGTTCCAGTCGCTCGCGATTTTCGCCAGGAACTTGTTGGGCGCCACGCCTGCAGAGACCCGAATTCCAACGTCCTCGTAGACGCGTGCCTTGATGTCCTTCGCAATCCGCGTCGCACTGGAATCGTGTGCATTGGAATGCGTGACATCCAGATAGGCCTCATCGAGGGAAAGTGGTTCGACGAGATCGGTGTAGTCGCGATAGATGGATAGAATTCGCCGCGATGCGACACGATATTTTTCCATCGCTGGCCGTATGACCACGAGATCGGGACACCGTCTTAGGGCTTGCACCGTGGGCATGGCAGAATGGACCCCGAATTTGCGCGCCTCGTAGTTACACGTTGCAACGACACCACGCTGCTCGGGTGTCCCGCCCACGGCCAGGGGCTTGCCTCGCAATGAGGGGTCGTCGCGCATCTCGATGGCCGCGTAAAAGCAGTCGCAGTCGCAATGGATGATCTTACGAATCGGGCTGACTAGCGCCGTGTTCATGAATGCCAGTCTCGGCGTCGCCGCCGCCAGTTTGTGGCCAGATGAAGAGGATACGCCCAACGTTTAGGCCGTTGTTCGGGGGGAGCGCTTATGGGGTTAGGACGGAAACTGCGCAATCCGCGCACGTTTGCGCTATTTTTCGGGCACCCATGACGCAAATGCATCATTGTTCGCCTGCATTTACAAGGCTTGCCGGGCTCGCCCCGATCGACTTATCTCTTTACGTTTTGCTAGGTGTGAAGATTCGAGATGCCGCTACCACATGACTCGCACGGTCCCAATCCTGTGTTCTCCGAACCGACGGCGAAAAGCCCGCTCGATCACGATGATCGTGCGCGAGAGCGGATCTCCGTGCAGCGGGCCTCGAATGTCTGTCGCCCCTCTCCCGACACCGAGCTGCTGGCGCGCACTCGGAGTATGGTGGCGGACGGTGCCATGCGCGAGGCCCTGCGTTGTCTGTTGCGGTCCGCCGAGCATCTCGAATCGGACGGCCGTCTCGAGACGCGTGGCCCGATCTATCGCGGCATCGCACTGTGCTATGGCCTGCTCGGGCATGATGAGGATGCACGCGAATGGTGCGGAGTGGCGCATCGGCACGCGTTATCAAGCAGCTCTTTCGATGCCGTCGCGGCCAGTGATGCCCTGTTTGCGTGCTTGGCCCACCTGTCGGGTAATCACGTGGCGACTATCCGGATCGCCAATCAGGCGCTAAGTCAGCACTCACGTCGCGACGGCGACCGCCATCGCAACGTGATTTTGTCGGTGCTCGGGGGCTCCTATCTGCGGCTGGGACAGATCGGTAAGGCCGAACAGTGCGTCCACGCGATTATGAAGAGTCCGCCCGAGAGCGCAGATGACATTGGCTTTAACTTGGGCTTGCTCTTGAGCGGCGATACTCGCCTATGGACCATCGTTCGCCAGCATCCGCATTTTCGTGGACAACTCCTGTTTGTCGACGAGTTGAGCGGGATTGCACATGACGAGGCCATGCTTGCTCAGGATGCGCTCGAGGCGTTCAAACAGGCGCACGAGTGTGCTGCAGGTTCCGTCTATCTTCAGCAGTTGGCACGAGCGGGCATGGCGAAGGCGCGACTCGTGTGCGAGCCCGCCGCGAGCGACTGGCAGTTGCTCGAACAGCATGTGCAATGGATGACCGAGCGCGGCATTCTCTACGAGAGGGATCTTACGCGGCTGCATCTGGGTGTCTGGCGGCTGATGCACAACGATGCATCCTCGGCACGTCACGCCTTGGTTCCTTTGGCTACGGCCGCGATGGCTAAAGCCGCAACCGCAGTCGAACACGATGCGCTTTTTTTCGGTTCGGTTGCGGCCGGTCGCTGTGGTGACACCCAAAGCGCGTTTGGATATTTGAGCGAGTACAACGCGCGCATTCGCCAGCAGAATCTCAGCCGTGTCGCGGTGCCGCCCCCGAACGTCGATTCGCAAATGGAGGACGTCAATTTTCACGATCCCAAGCGTCGCAACGAAGACCTCGACGATTTCATCGTGGATCGCGTCGCCGCTTTCGTGAGGGCGCAGCCCGGCGCGCCGACGCCTTCGGACGAACTCGCGGCATTGGCGGGAGTTTCGCGGCGCACGTTGCAGTATCGGTTTCGACGCGCGACCGGTAAGAGCCCCAAGGAATTTGTCACGTCTTTGCGCCTGGAAGAGGCAAAAAAAGCTCTTGGTAATGCAACCGGCTCACGCCGCCGGGATCTCGAGGAGCTCTCGAAGGCGACCGGCTTTCCGAACTATCGCTCGTTCGTGCGGGCTTTCACCAAGGCGTACGGCATGAGCCCGGCCGAAGCCGTGCTCGATTCCGAGGCAGCCGCCGGCGACTGAACGAACCGGGCGTCCGATGCATGATTGCATCGGACGCCCGGTTTGCCGCTCGACTGGCCAGTATGGTCAGAGCTGGCGCTGCATTTTTTCTAGTAGGAGAAGAAATCGTGCGTAGATGCCTTCTCGAAGCTGACCGCTTCACTCTTGACGTCGGCTCGGCTGCGCAGAGACTGGCTGGTGTCGTGCGAGCCGGCGCCGAATTCCTTACGTGGCTGCGTTGACGAGATCGCGACCAGACGTGCTTGCGCCTTGACTTGCGCGCGATCGAGGTGACTCGATGTGGAGGTGATCTGTTCCCCCGGTACGAAATAGCTGCTGTTGACGATCGTGGCCGAGGCGCCCTGTGAAACGAGCGCTGCTGCTGTGAAAAGGCCGACGGCGAGGAGTTTGGTGTTCATGGTTATTTCCTTTCAATTTTTGGTGATTCGTTTCGGAAACCGCTCGCGTCCGCCGAGATGTCGGCAAGCGAGAAAGTGGCTTACGAACTGAAGTATTGCTGCAGGTGCATCATAATTCAAATCAATAGTGAATATCTCTGATATACGAAAACTCGTATGGAATAAAAATACTTTTGATTCATCGGCTTGGGCGCGGTGGACTGCACGTCGGGCCTTATCGACACATACGAAGTTTCCATCTGGCTGGATTCAACCGGGTGTTCGTGGCGGCGCATCCGATCGTCCGCGCACGAATTCGAGGCGAGCGCTTGGATGGGGCCGGGATTCGAAGGGGAAAGCCGTCGCGATGCATCGGTGACGGCGGCGCCGGGAGCTTATTCGTCCGGATCGTCTTCGACAAACGAATAGGGGCCGTCGAACTCGCCGGTATACGCGGTGTGCGAAACGAGAGTGCCGTCACGCAGGACATGCAATTGGAAGGCGCCCGGCTCCATGACGAAATGCGACGGAGCATTCTCTCGTAGATCAAGCACGACTTGATGCGCCGGACTCGGGCAGGTGGACGCAATGGTGCGCCCATAACGCACTTGGATGGGGCGATGCAAATGGCCACACAAAATCCGTTCAACTTGAGGGTGGCGCTCGAGGACTTCACGCAGGCGCCACGAGGTTTCCAATCCGACATCGTCCATATGTCCAATGCCCGTACGAAACGGTGGATGGTGCATGAGGACGACGGTCGGGCGATCGGGCGCTTGTCCCAGGGTTCGATCAAGCCAGCTGATGCTGGCGTTGCTCAGGCGGCCACCGGCGGCGCCGCGAATGACGGTATCGAGTCCGATAATGCGCAGGGGATGATCCTCGATCACGTACTCGATGAGTTCGTTCGTTCCCTGCAGATACGTCTGTTCCGGAAAGGCCGCGCGCAGTACCTCGCGATCGTCATGGTTGCCCGGAATCATGTACATCGGCATGGTCAACGGCGCAAGGAGCTCTCTGAGCAGCGCGTAATCTTCCGCCCGGCCCGAATCGACCATATCTCCCGTGATGACCATCACATCGGGTCGCTCGGGTAGTGCGAGAATGGCCCCAACGCAGCGCCTGAGCGCGCCCGTGGTATCGACGACCCGGTAGGCCAGGCGTCCCAGCGCTCTGATATGCAAGTCCGTGATTTGACCAAGAATCATGACAACCCCGCAAAGATCGATTCATTCGTCGCCCAGACGCCTTCGCGATGCGTAAACTTCGAGTGGTGGCACCGAGCCGGCCGACGATCCGAATCGGGGCGAATCGATGCAAGGACGATGCCAACGATGTTGCGCCGTTCAGGTGAAGGGGTAAAGTCGGGACGGCACTTTGTCTCGGTCCGGATTTGGCGGCGCATCCCGCTTGCGCTATCGGGGAGGCCGCGCTTATCCCGAATTCGGAATTTAAGACCGGAACGTTCTATGGTGCTACGCTTGGTAGACGACGTATGTTGGCCAGGAGGAGGCACATATGGCTGATTTCACCGATACACCAGCCGGCGCCAAATTTCTCGCAAGCCTCAACGATATCGCCGAGATCTTTCGCGATGAACTGGATCCTGGTTGCACCGTATCGGCGGTCACCGTGCGCGGGGGAATGGGACTCGGCGCCTATCCGGGCGTGCGCGTCCAGGCTCGACGCAAACCGTCGAGTAAGTTTTGGGCGGACCTGGATGTCTTTCTGCACTGGCCGGTCCCCGAGGTGATTGGTTTTGCCAATGCCAGCCAGGAAGAACGTGAACGATGCTTGGAGGCCTTGCGCTGGTCGGCCGGTGCGCAACTTTCAGCGGCCCTCAACACCAGGAGCGTCGATCTGAACACCTTTTCGCAGGGTTATAACGAATCGGTGTGGATCGAGTTGCAGGGGCTCTACATCGCACCCGATTCGACCGAAGGATCTGACGATCCGAGCGCGATGCTGCCCTAGGTCGGCAGTATTCGACCTCTCTGCGGGCTTAGAGGGACATGTCGCGACCCGTGCGCAATGCCGCGTAGTAGGGTTCCTCTTCCATCTGGGCGCTTGCGGTCAAGGTCAAGCAGATTTCCTGGGCCCTGCGGCGCTGCGCTGACGTCGAGGCCGGTTCGCCTCCGACTCCGGCGAGTATCTGCCGGCATGCATCATCTTCGCGAAGAAGAAAGGGCAGCGTATCAGAGAACGGTTCAACGATGGATGACCGAAGGTGCGTGCGTTGCGGGATGAGGGACATCATGTTTCTCTCTTAGAGTTCTGGCATCCAGGACTGCGCAAGCGTCGTGCCTGGGGCCGCATGCAAAAGACGTGCACATCCCGATGCGCGCGGAACCTCGCCGCAATCATCGGGTCCACCGGCTATGGTCGCTTCCCTCGAAACCTACCGGAAGAAGCGCGACTTTGGCGCGACGCCGGAGCCGCTTCCTGAAAAAGCAAAACCCGGGAAATCTTTGGCGTTTGTGGTCCAAAAGCACGCGGCACGCCAGCTACATTATGATTTCCGGCTCGAGCTCGATGGCGCACTCAAAAGTTGGGCGGTCCCCAAGGGACCCAGCCTGGACCCTCTCCAAAAACGCATGGCGGTACACGTCGAGGACCATCCGCTTGGCTACGCAAATTTCGAAGGCGTCATTCCACCGGGTCAGTATGGGGCGGGATCCGTCATCGTCTGGGACCGTGGGCGCTGGAGTCCGATCGGCGACGCCCGTGAGGGTTACCGCCAGGGAAAGCTCGAGTTCGAATTGTTCGGCGAGAAACTCTCCGGTCGCTGGGCGTTGGTGCGAATGCGTCGCCGCGATGGCGAGCGTCAAGAGCATTGGCTTCTCATGAAGGAAAAAGACGAAGCAGCAAAGCCGAGCGCGGCGTTCGATGTCGTACACGCGCGACCTGACAGCGTATTGGGCCGCTCGAAGGAGGCCGAAGCGAAGGAGGCCGGAGCGAAGGAAACCCAAGCGAAAAACCAGAGAAAAACCGCGCCCACCCAGAAGGTAGTGCAAGGCTGTCCCGTGCCGCTCCCAGCAAATGCCGCGCGGGCAAAATTACCGACAGCCCTTTCGCCGCAATTGGCGACTCTCGTGACGGCCGCGCCATCCGAACCCGGCTGGGCCTATGAAGTGAAGTTCGACGGCTACCGCATTCTGGCGCGAATCGATGCGCAACGCGTGCAGTTATTCACCCGTAATGGCCACGACTGGAGTGCGAAGATGCCCGCACTGGTCGACGCGGTGGCCCGATTGGGCCTCGCGTCGGGTTGGTTGGACGGTGAAATTGTCGTCCTCGGCGACGAGGGACAGAGCGATTTCCAGGCATTGCAGAATGCCCTGGACGCAGAGCGTTCGGAGGCAATCCGTTACTTCATTTTCGATTTGCCTTATTGTGCAGGATACGACTTGCGCGAACTGCCCCTTGCCACGCGGCGGGAAGTCTTGAGTCAAATCCTCGCTCACAACAAATCCGAACGCTTGTGCTTTAGCGAGGCTTTCGCGGCGAGCGGTACGGAACTCCTGCAGGCGGCTTGCGGGCTTCATCTTGAAGGGATCATCGGCAAGCGTGTCGATGCGCCCTATCGCTCGATGCGCTCGCGGTCTTGGATCAAGCTCAAATGCACACAGCGTCAAGAGTTTGTCATCGGGGGCTATACGGATCCGAAGGGCGCGCGCACGGGCATCGGAGCCTTGTTGCTCGGATTTCATGATGAATCCGGGGCGCTGCACTACGCGGGAGACGTCGGTACGGGATTGGATGAATCGACCTTAAGAAAACTATCCAAAAAACTGGACGGGCTTGCTGTGGCGAAGCCACCTTTCGTCGGACTGCCACGAACAGTCAAGGCGCACTGGGTGCGCCCGACTCTGGTGGCCGAGGTGTCGTATCACGAGTGGACGAAAAGTCATCGCGTGCGTCACGCGGTATTTCACGGCTTGCGCGACGACAAGCCCGCAGCTTCGGTGACGCAGGAAGTCGCGGCAAGTCCCGGTCTGCGCACGTCGGGTGCTGCAAAAAAAACAGGATCGAAATCCCGCGCGAGTCACGCGACGGCTCGCAAGGCTTCGACCTCTTCGGTCGTGGCAGGCGTCGCCATCAGTCACGGCGAGCGCGTGATCGACGCGAAGAGCGCGGCCACCAAGTTTGATCTCGTGCGGTACTACGAACGTGTCGCTTCACGTTTGCTTGCGCAACTTCTCCATCGACCCGTATCCATGGTGCGCGCCCCTGGCGGCATCGGGGGCGAGATGTTCTTTCAGAAACATTCCGAGTCGCTGCACATCCCGGGCATGAGGCAATTGGAAGATGTTTCGGTCCCTGGCGCGCAACCGTTGCTCGAGGTTGTCTCAGAAGCGGGTATCGTCGGCGCCGCCCAATACAACGTCATCGAGTTTCATACCTGGAATGCGACCCGACGCAACATGGAGAAACCCGATCGGATGGTGCTGGACTTGGACCCGGGCGCAAAGGTGCCGTTTGAAGTCATCGCGCAAGCCGCGCTTTTGACCAAAACACTCCTGGGCGAGATCGGACTCGAAAGCTTCTTAAAGACAAGCGGCGGCAAAGGCCTGCATGTGGTCGTGCCCATCGCACCGCGTTACGAATGGGACACGGTGAAAGATTTCTCGAAGGCAATCGTGCTTCATCTGGCGCGCACGATACCGCAGCGTTTCGTGGCCCAAAGCGGCGCGAAGCACCGCGTCGGACGGATTTTTGTAGACTATCTGAGAAACGGCCGCGGCGCGACGACAGTGGCCGCCTATTCAGCGCGTGCGCGCCCGGGGCTTGGGGTTTCGACGCCTCTGGAGTGGCAGGAGCTTGACGCCGTCAAATCCGCGGATCAGTGGACGATCTCGAATGTGTTTGAACGGCTCGATCGCCTCAAACACGATCCCTGGCAACATTATGCGACGACGCGACCGACGCTGACGGCCGCGTTCCGGCATCTTCAATTCAAGCCAGCCAAGTAGCCTCACGACAAGGTGAATCGATTGGGGGGTGGCATCTAGCGCCGTCCGAAAAGGGCCGCACAATCGGCATCCCGCCCAGGGCCCGGTTCCAGAAGAGGCAGGAGCGCTGCGAGCGGGCTCAAAATTCCCAATGCGATGGCGCCGCCGGCGCGCGCGATGACCGCTGTCTTGTCGACGGCGAAGGTCGGGTGTTTAAACGAGCCCGACAGATGAATTGGCGAGCGCAGGGAAAGAATGCTCGGATGTTTGGGTTCCGGGTGCAAGACGATATCAAAGTGCTCGGTGGAGAAATTGACGCTGCCACTTCCCAGGATCTCTGTTTGTTCGGTGTCGAACACGAAAGTGCGGGTCTGCCCGACCCCGTTTTTGACATCCAGGTCGATCGCCGCGCAGCGCAGTGCGATGTTCTTGTCTCCGGTCGCAAGGAGATCGAGGATCTTGGCCCCGTTTAGGCCCACCAACGCATCGGCGAGATTCGACACGCGGCCACCCGCAATGGCCGCACTCGCAGAACCGTTTGAATCGGCCAATACCGCACCGACCGAGTTTCCTCGCCCGTCCAGGTGAATTCGAGCCGCGATTTTCCCTTCGCTGGGAGAGATTTGCTTCGACGACGGGATGAAATGCGCCAGATCGAGGCCACGGGCCTCCACCGAAATTGTGGCAGCCACGGGGGCGACGTTGGCATTCAGGGTAATCTGGCCGACGATGCGGCCACCGGCAAAACCGAAATCGACCGGATCCATGCGCATCAGGCCATCTTTCAGATTGAGTTGAAGGCGCAAGCTTTCAAAGGCGAGTTGAGAGGGCGCCTGCAAATGCTCCGCCGACAGGGAAACCTGGGCGTCGATGGCCTTTAGACGTGCTGAATCGATTTTTCCGCGCGGCAACAGCCGATCGTCGTCGCCGTTTGCGCTGCGCGCATTTGGCGATGTGGTATCCGAATCCTTGTTTGGGCCGGACGCGATGGGTGGGGGTGATTTGGCACTTCCCGATGTGCGATCTATCCCCATCAGCGGACCCAGATCCACCATATCGAGAACCCGACTTTGCAATTTGATCTTCAGGAACGGCCGCGGTGAACGTGCGATATAAGTGGCGTCCCCTCGGATATCGCTTTTTCCTATCCGACCTTTAAAGTCGCTATAGGTATATTGCGTGCCGCGGTAGATTAAATGCCCGTCGATGTCGTAGGCCGGTGAGGTCGGGAGTGGCAACAGGAGAAAGGGGTAGAGATTGCTTAACGTGGGACCGTTGACTTTGACTTGTGCATCGATCGCCGACAGATCGACCACGTCCGCGACCGTACCATTCACGTCGACTTTGGTCTGTCCTGCATTCAGATGTCCCAGCAGCGGAAACGGTTTATCGGATTGCTGCAGGCTCACGAGATTTCCGGTCAAGGCTTCCCCCGAAAATGGCGCATCGCGATACCGACCCTTGAAATCGAGACGGGTCTGAAAGCGTGGATCCGTCGTATGCAAAAGGCCGCGATCGGAAATCGCCGACGCGTCAATCGTGACCTGAAAATCCTTTTCCCGGTCGATGTACGTCAGTTCGGTCCGTTCGGCATGCAGTGTGGAGATATGCCACCGGCTGGGCGAGCGGTCTTCGGGGTCGGACAGGAGCCAATTCTTATGCCCGTCGGCGGTGCGCTCGAGCAGCACATGGGCATCTGCCAGGGAGAGCTGCGGGATGATCATTTGGCCGTGCCATAGGGCACGCAGGGAAATCGAGAATTCCAGTTGCCCGATGGAGGCCATCGGCTGCCGGTGCGACCAGGGCGCATTCTCGAAATAAACGTCGCGCATCCGGATCACGGGTGTCAGACCCAGGCGGACCTTCAGGTCGGCGACGCGAAAGACCCGATGGGTTTTCTGGGTGACGTAGTGCTCGAGCGGGCTACGCAGCCAGTTCCAATCAAAGAAGATATACAGGACGACGAGGGCGCCAACGACGAGGGCTACGCCGATCGAGAGCCTGGGGTGCCGGAATCGGTTCGGCTCTTTTGGCATGGAAGAAGTGGAAAAGACGGCAGGCCCGGGTACGCAAATCACCACCGGGGACGCACTCGTCAAACGAATTCGTGTGGCGAGCAAGCAGGAGAGGAATGCCCCTTCCCACGATTCCAGCAAGCGCCGTGCCTTGAATCCCAGGTGTCGTGCCCTTTCCCAGGAATTCGGAAGCTGCTCAGCCCGCCCCTCGCGCGGGCATGGGGCTTGCGGAGCATTGCTCTCGTCGACTCCTTTGCAGAAAAGCCACTATGACTAACAGAACCGATAACCATCCAGCCATTCGCGCAGCCGGTGCGGGCAGCAGCGCTGAGCATGACCCATTGACGGGTGAGCGCCGCCGCCTCGATCCGCAGAGAATCTCGTCGCCTGAGACCTGGTCCGAAGAGGAAAGGCGAGAACGACTCGCACTTTTGGTCCGCGGACGGCTCAAGCTGCGCACCTCCTAGCACCATCCGGTACACCTTTTGATGTGATGACGCCCAGGCGATTGAGGTCAAAGCGCCGCGCGTTTCGCGAGCCGCGAAACGTGGTCAGCACGAATCGCCACGACACGATTTGCACGGATTCAGGGAGCGGACCGAAGTCATCGTCGATGATGAGATGAGCGGATACGAATGCGCAATGCCATGCGCTTTTCTTTCTCATTCGACGGCCGAATGTCGTGCCGCTTGCTAGCCTCGCACGTGTTATCGCATCGCATAGGCATGAAGCATGAGACGCGCGCAAAAGGTTTTGATTTTGGCACTCGGGTCGACAATACTGGTCGCGGCTGTCACGGAGTGGCTCGCAGGCGCCTTTATTTTGTGGCTGCAGGGCGCCGATCCGCGCGGCGCAACGCTCGCGACCTACTCTGCCTATTGGCAGACAAACTCTGCCGTGGCCTCTCATCGGTTTGAGGCCTACGCAGTTTTTGTCGTGGCACTCGCGATGGTCCTTGTGGCCCCGGTGTGGGTCTACGGCGCGACACGCAGGCGTGCCAGACCTTTGTACGGCGCCGCCGCGTTTGCCCGCACGGATGAAATTCGGGCTTCAGGCCTTTTGGGCGAACAGGGGATCGTCGTCGGCAAGCACGGTGGTCGTTATCTCATGTTCGCCGGTCAGCAATTCGTCCTTTTGGCGGCGCCGACCCGTTCGGGGAAAGGGGTGGGCGTGGTCATTCCAAACCTGCTTCAGTTCCCGGATTCAGTGGTGGTACTCGATATCAAGCAAGAGAATTTCGACGTCACGGCTGGGTTTCGTGCGCGCTGCGGACATGCCGTCTATTTGTTTAATCCTTTCGCCGAGGATTTGCGCACGCATCGATACAATCCCTTGGACGAGGTGTCCGAAGACTTGCGTTTTCGGGCCGGGGATATTCTTTCCATTGGCTATGTCCTCTACCCGGACCGCGGCGCCGAATCGTTTTGGAACGATCACGCGCGCAATCTGTTCGTGGGCTTGGCTCTGTACGTGTGCGAGACGCCCGGGGTGCCGCGCACCTTCGGCGAGATTTTGCGGCAGTCGTCGGGATACGGCGCGCCCGTGCGGACTTATCTTTTGCGACTGATGATGCCGCCGGCGACCGAAAGTAGGAAACTGTCCGCACCATGTCGGGACGCGCTGGCACGTTTCCTGGCCAATGGCGACGCAACCTTCCCAGGGATCCTTGCCGCCTTTAACGCACCGCTGATGATTTGGGCCAACCCCATCGTCGATGTGGCAACTTCGGCGAGCGATTTTTCCTTGACTCAGGTGCGGCGCCAACGGATGAGCATCTACCTCGGGATTGCACCCAATCGCTTGGGGGAAGCGGCGGTGCTCGTTAATCTTTTCTTCTCCCAACTCGTGCACCTAAATACCCGCGAGCGGCCCGAACGTGACCCGACGCTGCGCTATCAATGTCTGCTCGTGATGGACGAATTTGCGGCCATGGGAAAAGTGGATATCATCGCCCGCGCCATGCCCTTTCTCGCTGGCTACAACCTCCGACTGTTGACCATCATCCAATCGATCGCACAATTGGCCTCGGTCTACGGGGAGTTGGTGGCGCGGACGT
>Ga0207933_1002251_pt1 | contig 12809 bp, 14 predicted proteins | sample NGESurdeep092012_4_FD_184488 | JGI IMG/M metagenome (GOLD analysis project Ga0207933, IMG submission 184488) | Arctic peat soil microbial communities from Barrow, Alaska - NGEE Surface sample F53-3 deep-092012 (SPAdes) | ecosystem: Environmental > Terrestrial > Soil > Wetlands > Peat ... | reverse complement strand
CGTCGCTTCGAATTTCGTCATGCCGCAGAGGGTGAAAGTCCGCACCGAAATAGTTCGGTGCTGCGGCTCGTTTGACAATGGGAACCGGGAGTCTCCACATGACTGCAGTGAATCGAATCCGCCTGTCTGGATTGTTAGAAAGGGAGCGGACTCGCTTCCGTGCGGAACATCCTGGATCAATGGACCTCAGTCGTAGATCTGACCATCTATTCGGTGGAGTTCCCATGACGTGGATGACGCAATGGTCCGGAGGATTTCCGATTTCGCTCGACTCAGCGAAGGGCAACCGGATCACCGACGTTGATGGTTTGACGTACATCGACTTCGCCCTCGGTGATACCGGAGCGATGGCGGGCCATTCTCCCGAGCCGACGATACGCGCGGTAACGAACAGAATGGCCACGCGTGGTGGCATCACGACCATGCTCCCGACGGAGGACGCGGAGTGGGTGGCGGAGGAACTGGCGAGGCGTTTCGGGTTGCCCTTCTGGTCGTTTTCGTTGACCGCGACGGACGCCAACCGATGGGGCATCCGCCTCGCCCGCCTGGCCACGGGTAAACCAAAGATTCTGGTTTTTTCTTACTGCTATCACGGATCGGTGGACGAAACCTTCATCATCGTTGGTCCCGACGGCTTACCCATGAGCCGTCCGGGCAACATTGCTCCAGGTCAAGACCCACGCGAAACGACGCGCGTTGTCGAGTGGAACGATCTCGAATCTCTTGAGCGCGAACTCGCGCACAATGACGTTGCCGCAATTCTGATGGAGCCAGCCTTAACCAACATCGGCATCGTGCTGCCCCAGCCTGGCTTTCACCAGGGCGTGCGCGCACTGGCGACGAAGTACGGGGCGTTGTTGATGATTGATGAAACGCACACGATTTCAGCGGGTCCCGGCGGCATGACGGCTCGAGATGGTTTGGAACCGGATATCTTCGTCATCGGGAAGTCGCTCGGCGGCGGCATCCCTTCTGGTGCTTACGGGTTGACCCAAGAAGTCGCTGACGTTATCCGACGCATTACGGGCGACGCCGGCCTCGGCGACGTCGGCGGCGTCGGCGGGACGCTCGCCGGCAACGCTCTCTCCATGACCGCGATGCGTGCGACGCTCGACGAGGTTCTCACCGAAACGGCGTTCGCAAGGATGATTCAGATGGCCACAAAATTCACGGCTGAGGCAGAGAAGGTCATCGTTGAGGCTGACCTGCCGTGGTCAATTACTCAACTCGGAGCTCGAGCGGAATATCGATTCGTTCGTCCGGCGCCACGTGACGGCGGGGCGGCGGCGGCGGCGGCGGACGACGAACTTGACGAGTACATGCACCTCTACACACTCAACTGCGGAATCCTGATGACCCCTTTCCACAACATGGCGCTGATGTGCCCGGATACATCAGAGTCCGATATTGACCGCCATTCTGACGTCTTCGCTGAGGCCGTCACCGAGTTGGTCGAGTGAGCTCGAACTATGATTTGACCGGGCGCACCGCCCTCGTCACCGGCGCGGGCAGCCCCACTGGGATCGGTTTCGCCACCGGGCGGCTGCTGAGCGAAATGGGCGCAGCCGTGATCCTCACATCGACGACTGATCGAATTAACGATCGAGTGAAAGAACTACGCGCGACTGGCGCTGAAGCTGTCGGAATCGTCGGGGACCTCACCGACCCTGCGACGGCGCCCGCCTTGGTCGAATCCGCTCTCGATCATTGGGGCAGGCTCGACGTCGCGATACAGAATGCCGGCATGACGTCAATCTCCAAACCTCAAGAAGCCGGTGCCATCGAAGAGATGACCTTCGAGGCATGGTAATCGAGCCTCTCTCGCAATCTCGACACAACTTTCCTGGTGGCCAAGGCGTGCCTCCCGACGATGACCATGGCCGGTTGGGGTCGTCTCGTATTCGTGTCGAGCGTGACGGGGCCCGTCATGGCTACGAGAGCTGAGCCGGCATACGCCGCGGCGAAGTCCGGCATGGTTGGCCTGGCTAGAGCGCTGGCGCTCCATGTGGCCACCCAAGGAGTTACCGTCAACGCGGTCGCTCCCGGCTGGATTGAGACCGGTTCTCAGACTCCCCACGAATACACCCAGGGTCTTAGAACGCCGATAGGTCGTAGCGCGCGGCCCGACGAAGTTGCGTCGGCGATCTGCTGGCTCGCCTCTCCCGCGGCTTCTTACGTGACGGGTCAGTGTCTCGTGGTCGACGGCGGGAACTCGATCGCCGAAGAAAGAGCGTGACCGACATCTCCATACCCGTATGGCCGATGGCCCGGGCCGGCGCCCGCATCGAGCGCGAAAGGCGTCGGGAAATCCCACACACCGGAACAGCCGAGCTCAACCAGACCGACTCAATACAACACGATCGCCCTAATTTTCAAGACAGCATCAACCAGTTCAACATTCCAACACAGTGTGGAACTCGCTCTTAATCAACTGGTTCCGGGTTCAAGTCCCGCCCGGCGCACCAGACATCGATAGAACGAATCATTCGCGGAAGATCACTAGCAGCTTGACGGGCTCACGCTGACAGTTGATCGATGCCACGCTGCCGTGAGAAGGACGTCGTAGCAAGTCAACAATGATCTCTCACGCGTCCTAACTGCGCCATCTTTGTCGATTTTTCGTAGTCCCCTCGAAGGTTCGAAAATCGTCTCAATCAGCATCTTGGTCTCCCGGGTATCCGGTAATGATCTCTTCTGCCGCCAAAGCAGCGCTGGCGTGCCCAATGAGTGTCTCAATGAAGGGCTCCTTGCGAATCCGGTACATGAGCACATCGGTCGTCGCGGTTACCGTCGCGCCTCTCGGAATATCGCGGATGAGCGCCAGTTCACCGAATCCGCCGCCTCTGGAAAGCGTCTGGACTATCCGACCCAGGCGGGTCACCGAAACTTGACCGTCGGCGACGGCGTAATAACAGTCGCCGCTGTCGCCCTCGGTGAACACCACCGTGCCGGCGGACTGAGTAACCCGCTCAACCCCTCGTGCGAGTGTTTCGATCGAAGGAGCTGACAAGGCGGCAAAGATCGGATTAGAACGTAGCAACTGAATTTCGACCTGGGGCACCGTCGCGGCGGCATCGATCTTGTGTATCTGGCGCCACATTCCGGAGATCAACATGAGGGCGATGATCGCGGGCGCGAACAGTGCCCACCTGAGGCCGCCTAGCGCCATGGCGATGCGCACCATCACCGCGCCCAAGGCGAGACCAGCGTTCAGAAATGCTTCCAGAATCGAGAACGTCCCGGCAATCGAGTCCGATGGAACAGAGCGCTGGAGGAGAGTCTGGGCGCTGACACTAAAGACCATACCGAACAACCCGACGGCGCCGAGGATGATGATCACCGGTCCGACATTCCGTATCGTTGCGATGACCGCCAGGCACGCAACTGAGAGCGCGAGGGCCAGTGTCATGGCATTGGCGATGTATCGACGGCCCACGAGAAAGGCGGTAATGAATCCGGCGAGCAGTGACCCTCCACCGACGGCCGCGTTCAAGAAGCCCGCACCCCCGCGCCCCATATGCAGATACTCCTCCGCCAAAATCACGCAGAGAAAGTCGAGCGATCCTACGAGCATGTAGTAAAAGGTTTGCAGAGTTAGGAGGACTCTCATTTGAGGGTGACGAAGCGTCGTTATCACATTGGATGCCGTTCTCGAACGGACGGCCGCCAACGTTTCACGTGCACCGACTAGTCGATTGATCACAGCGCGCCTCGGGGCCACGGCAACTACACGTTCAATCACCGCTCGATCGGACGAGACCGCCGCAGCGGGACGGATCACACTGGCAATCAGGACGGTGGAAATAAATGTCAGCCCGGCCATTGAGATAACCGCCAGCCAGGCGCCGCGCCAGGCGAACATGACGCCGACGGCTACGGGGCCCACGAGACTCGCCGCTCCATCCGACCATCCGCCCATCACGTTGGCCGCGGTCAGTTCTTCGGGCGTGCGCACGACGGCCGGTAAAAGCGCGGCGTGCGTGGGCCGTGTGACCATAAAAGTCAGCGTTGTCAGCGGCGCCAAGAGGAAGACGACGGGGGTTGGGGCATGCAATGCAATAGCTAGGGCCACACCGATAATCGCCAACGTCTGGGAGCCATACCCCACGCACAGCATGCGAGTCGGGCGTCGACGATCGGCGAGCGCACCTATAAATGGGGCCAGCACGATGCAGGGTGTGATTTCGATCAATATCATCACCATGCTGGCGGTCGAGCCACCGTGACCATATGCGAAGACCAGCAACGCGATCCAAATCCCGTATTCTGCGCCCAGAAAAGAAAAATATGCGAATCCGACTCTCCGGAGCACCGGATTCTCGAAGGCGGTTCGAAGGACCGAGACGACCACGCGCAACCGGTTGATCGTCAAGATTCTCCGGCCTCAGAGTCCAAGTTGGCACAGCGACAAATGCGATTCGTCGTAGCCACGGGAGAGACACCCATGCTGAACTGTAACTTTTTTCGTTTGGTGGTGCGGCCGTGGTCGTTACCCGTATCTATGGGTCACCGATCGCCGGCGTGGCTCGCTAGGGCAAACAGGATCCGCTCATCCAAGTTGAACCGACGAAGCAGCAAGATGGCACAATTCGCACCTGATACTTCGGAGGAGGTTCTTCGCACTCCATTCAAGTGTCAACACCGTTGTCAACACTCTTATCGCTCATCGTTCGTACATGACCACAATTCGTGCTCACGGACTTGACGTAGCACCGCAAGTCAAGCAACCCAAAAGCAATATTGACTCGTTGGGTGCAAGTGACTCCTCTGACACTCAATCAACAGGTTCCGGGTTCAAGTCCCGGCCGGCGAACTGCTCGCAGTTCGCACTGCTCGCGACTTAGCCGTGGCGTTTGACACGATCCAATTCGGTTGTCACGACCAAGCGTCCGAGACGTCGCCACGTCACAGCGAAGGTGACCTTTGCCACCGTTGTCGCCGCATTACCCGGTCGCGTTGCGGCGCGGACTCTGACACCTCTCGCACTAAGGGCCGAATAAATCTCTCGCGGCTGTGTTAACGCGGGCGGCGCGCCAACGTCGGCGAGAATCGAACTGTGGTGATGGCTTGACATCCTGACTTGATTGCGCGCTCACGAGCGGACACCGCCGTGTCAAAATGGCGGTGTCCCAATGTTGTCGTTGCGTCGCACACGAATCGACCTCTTTCATTGGTCTGACATTGAGAATTGCCTGAGACCTCACTTCGCTGCCGATTTATATCGCGGCATTGTCCATAGGATGACGTGTACCCCCAAGTACGAGGGTTTTCGCGATGGTTCGGACCTCGCTATCCGCGAATGATGCAATCGAAGGACATCATCAGATTGACGATGTCGCGAACAATTGGAGGTCCGATCATGGAATCAATTAATCCTCGTCCAAAGCTGCTCCGCACGCTTGGCCAGTGGCTGCTCCCCTTATTTCTCATCGCGTCGGGACTGGTTCTCGGGGTCGCGGGTCCGGCGAGTGCCGCGGCGGCCAATGGCACTGGGACGATGACGACCAAGACCACGAGTGTCAGCTATGGCTCGAGCGGCCACGACATTACCTTCACGTACACCGCCGCCACCGGCGGCGTGTCGAGTGGCGGCGTCCACCTCACGGTCCCCTCAGGCTGGTCGGCCCCATCAACGACGGGAACGTCCGCCGGCTACACGACGGCGAGCACCGGCACCGTCACGGTCGACGGTCAAACCATCGTCGTGCTCGGTGTGACCCTCAACGGCGGCGCCACCCTCACCATTAATTACGGCGCCAAGACCGCCAAGGGGCCGGGCGCGACTGCAACCACCAGCGTCGGCGCCGCGACGTGGACCGCGACGGAGAAGTCCACCTCGACCGGCACGGAGACCGCTCTCGCCAAGTCGCCGGTCATCACGGTGACCCAGACCTTGGCCACGCCGGTCGCACCGTCGGTCTCCCTCGTTTCACCAAGTTCGATCGTCGTCAACTTCACGCGCAACGTCAACGCCACAACGAGCACCGTCACCATTCGATTGGCGAAGGACGGCTCACTGGTCAAGGCCGTCACCGGCAACACCACCGGCAGTGAGACGATTACCGGTCTGACCCCGGGCGACACCTACTACGCGACGATCACCTCCGTGGGCAACGGCACGGACTACCTCACGTCGGACGCGGGTGCTCACTCCGCAGTCATCACACCCGGCGTTCTCACGATCGCGGCGCGAGCGACCAACGTGACCGTTGGTCACCCCGTTGACGTCGCGGTGGTGGTAACCGGGCTCACGGCGGCCGATCGGGCCACCGTCACCAAGGACACCTTCACCTACACCGGCGTCGCTCCGACGGTGTACGCGACGTCCAGCGTCGCTCCGTCGGTCGTGGGCACGTACCTCGCACTGCCCGCGAACGCCACCGTGGTCGTGACGCCCAGCGCCGATCAGGGCGTCTACGCAACCACGTACAACTACACCGCGGGCTCACTCGTTATTTCGGCCCTCTCCAAGGTCCCCCTGCGAGCGACGAGAGTGGTCGGCGACGCGTGGACCGGTCGAACCGTCACCGTGACCATCCTGGGGACCGGCTTCTACGGTCAACCGAGGATCATTAGCAACATGGGTCGACGCACCACGGCCCGCGTGACTCACGATACGGGGAGACGATTGACCGTACGCGTGACCGTGCGAAAAGGAACACCAAGGGGCATCCACCTCTTTCGCATCACTTTGCGTAACGGAAAATCCTGCCGCGTGCGCTACAGCCAGTTCTAGAACACAGACACCTCGGATCGAGTGACCCGGGGTGTCTGTTCACCGGAAATACGGCACACCGAATTGCTGGTCGCACCTCACGGTGACGACCGGGGCAGACACGTAACGCCCGTCGTCGACTACAAAGTTCACAGCGCGATCGCGATCGGCGTGCGGGCTGCGTTGCGACCGGAGTACCGCAACGAGGTTGGCGAACACGACGGTACCTACGCCGACCATGATCACCGCGAGTAGGGGAACCGTCGGGTCGGGAACGGCGTAAATACTCCGAGCGAATAGGGACCACGGTTGACGTCCGATAGCGACCCCGAGGGGTGGGCCCACCACGACGCCGATCAGGGCCGTCGTCGTCGCTTGCCACGCGACGGTCGAGGCCAACTGTCGATAGGTAAAACCAAATGTCTTGAGCAGTGCGAATTCGCACCGACGCCGTCGAGACGAGGTCAGCGTAAGTCCGAGCGCGAGAACAGCTCCCGTGGCGCGTCCCGCGGCGAGAAATATCGGCGTCGAGCCGATACTGCGGTAGTTGACGATCTGCGCCGGCCGCAAGACGCCCAGCACCTTGTTTCCCTACGCGTTTTTATCGGCGGCGGTAACCCGGTTGGCGGCGTGCGCGATGCGCTGCATACTCTTGCGACCCGCGCTCGGGCTCACCCCCGCTCGCATTCTCACGAATACCAGTTCCGGACCGTCGAGATTGGGGTCCGCGTCACCTCCGGAGAAATCAATATCCGAGAAGTTCAGTGGCACTAACGGCCCGGTCCCCATCGACGTGTGCTCGGCCACGAAACTCTCGTAGCCAACCGCGGGCTGTGTCGCGGTGCCCACGATCACCAGCGGTGTCGGCGCAAGGTGATAGGGCGCGTCTCTCTTTGTTCCCAGACTGACCATGACCGTGTCGCCGATGCGTTGGTGCAAACGGTTCAGTGTTCCGGCACCGAGAACCATCTGACGAGAGATCTCCATGCCGCGTCCGGAAAGGATCGGTGGGGCAAGGGACGTGACCGCTCCGCGGAGATAACTGCTGAACGAGTGTTGACCTTCGAGTGCCCTACGGTCCCCTCACGCATCTGGCTCTATTTGCTCCGACGTTCTAAAGGACGTGTAGCGCCTTGAGAATGAGCACGACAATCAGACAGAGCACCGCCAACTTGATCAGTGTCCATAGATCGAGTCTGGCTCGTCGACGGAACCTTACGGCACGAAATTTCATTTGTTCAGACCTTCTTCTGCCATCGATGTCGGATCATGATGCGGCTCCAGGACCGGACCTCCTGAGGTGACGGTCTCTAAAGCGGTCTTGGCCGGAGCGCCGAATCGCAATTGGTAGCCGCCGAAGGCGATCGAGCAGAGTGCGAACCAGGCCCACCCGAGTGCCAACCCACCGAGCACGTCAGTGAGCCAGTGCACGCCGAGCATCACGCGACAGCACGCGATGCCCGTGGCCAGTCCGACGGCGAGACCGGCGAGAATCGCCCGCACCTTCAGGGAACGCCTTCGCCCGATGACGAGAGCGAAGGCCGCCAAACATGCGGCGGACGCTACGGCATGGCCGGAAGGAAATGACGGCCCGGAAAATCCGGTCAGTTGGTCGAAATTAGGTCGAGCCCGATCGACAATCGCTTTGAGCACGTTGGCGACGAGGAACTGTCCCCCAACGACCAGTGCGAGGAAGGTGACGACGGTGACCGTTCGCTGGCGGATCGTTTCGGCGATCACCACGATGACCGCGAGGGGGACGATGACCAGCGCTCCCCCAAGTTGGGTGTAGAACTGCAAGAACCGCGTCGAAAGAGCCGTCGCGTGGTGCGCTCCGAACAGACTGGCGCTGCGATCGAGTCGCGCGAAACCGGTGTTGGTGTGAATCATGACGAGCACGATCGCCACCAATGCGGTACCTATGACGAATACGAAGATCGCGGCGCTCATGAGCAGGCCGGTGGCGGAGCCCGGATCGAGTCGTGATCGGGTGAACGCGACGAGTCGCGGGTGTCGGCGCGCTTCGCTCTCGACCTTTTTGACACTAATCTTGGGGGCCGTGGGGGCGGCCCGGGGCCATCGGTATGCCACGATTCCGGCAGCGACGCCCGGAACCAGGACCGTTCCAAGAGTGATCAAAATAATGAGCATCGCGGGCCTTCCTACGAAACCCGGCGCAGTGGCGCGACGAGTTTTTCTTTGACGTGTTGGAGTAACGAGCGCTGCTTCCAGCGGCTCGGATCGATCCGGACACTTCGTTCGAGGTCATCATCGAAGTGGCGATCAAGGGTGCGCACGACAGAGTCGTCAAATATCACCATGTTGATCTCTTCATCGCAGTTCAGGGATCGGGAATTGAAATTCGCCGAGCCGACGTTCGCCACCTGGCCGTCCACGGTCATGGTCTTGGCGTGCATCATCGAAGGCTGAAAGTTCCAGAGTTCGACCCCGGATTCGATGAGGCCCTCATAGTTCACTTCGGCCGCCAGTTGCACGAAACGTTTATCGGCGAAGGGACCAGGGAGCAGGATCTGCACCGTGACCCCGCGAGCCGCCGCATCGCAGAGAAGCGTCGTCAGAGCGTCGTCGGGTACGAAGTAGGCGGTCGTAATGCGTAACTGTCGTTGGGTCAGTTGCAAGAGGGTCCGAAAGACACTCGCCAAATCGCTCCCGCCCATCGCTGAAGCACCGCGTACACACTGGATGACGCTCTGACCGGGCATGGGTTGACATGGAAATCGGTCGCGCGCAGTGTCAAAGATGGCCGCGTCAGTCTCGGCCCAATTGTCCAGGAAGGCCGCGCGCAGCCCGTCGACGACCGGTCCCTTGACTTTGAAGTGGGTGTCGCGCCACTCGTGTTCGTTGCGCGCGTCGCCCTTCCAGAGATCGGAAATGCCGACGCCACCGGTAAAGGCGACCGACTCGTCGACCACGAGGACCTTGCGGTGCGTGCGATGATTGACCTCGCCAGGGCGAACCCGACCAAGTGGACGGAACCAGCGCAGCTGGACCCCGGCCTTCTTCATTTCGTCGATCAGATGACTTTCGATCGGTCTCGACCCCCAGGCGTCCAAGAGCACCCGAACGCGGACCCCGGCCTTGGCCCGAGCACCGAGCGCCTCGGCCATTTCGACACCGATCTCGCCCTTCCAGTAGACAAAAGTGAGAAAGTCGATCGTGTGCTCGGCGCCACGAATGGCGCTGAGCATGGCCGGAAAGATCTCGCATCCGTTGTGCAGCACGGTGACACGATTGCCCTCGGTCGCGGGAACACCGATGACCCCTTCGAGCGTGCGTCTCGCCCCGCCAATCAGGTCGAGTGAGGCCGGCGACGTCGCGGTGACTTCATCGCTCACGCGCTAATTCCTTTTCTCGAGTTGGATCACTCGCTGGATCTGACTCAGTGACCTTTGCGGCGTCTTGCGGCGGTTGGCCGGTTCGCTGCGCCTCGAGTTGGGCGGCCACCGCGGCACCGTAGAACAAGGAGACGCTCGACAACAAACTCCATACGAGCAACGCCACGACCCCGGCCAGGGGCCCGTACGTCGCGCCGAACGACGAGCTCGACCCGTAGAACAGACCAAGGCCGATCGTCGACAGTCCCCAAAGGAACACCGAAATCCCTGAGCCGAAGGCGAGCCACGACAATCGAGGTTGGCATCGACGAGGCGACCAGCGAAAGAGCACGGTGACCGCAATGGCCGCCAAGCCCACGCCGAGGGGCCAGCGCGCGACTGACCATACCGACGTGAGTGCGTCATTGTGCATGGAGATAAAGAGGTCCCGGCCAAAGGCGAGGCACACAAAAGCGGCGGCCCCGAGCGTGCCGACGCTCAGCGCGAAAAACATCGCGAGGCCGTACTTCATGAAAGTGGGACGGTCCTGCTCAACCCCGTAAATCCGATTGAGACCGCGTTCGAGTTGACCCATCGCCGTCGTCGCCACCACGAGTGCACCGATGACGCCGAAGAGAAGGGCGCCGTAGTGGTGTCCCGCGGCGACGCGGTGGGCTTGGGTCACGGCGGTGGTCAGTACGTGGCCGGCCGGTCCGGGAACGGTTCGACGCACGGTGGCGTCGATCATGTTGTTGATTTCACCCTTGTGCAAGACGCTCGCCAGTCCGACCGTGCCGATCAAACCTTCGATCGCCAGCAGCGAGATCAAAAAGGCCAGCGAGCGAGCGTGACTGAAGCCGTCCGCCACGCGCATCCTCTTAAAGGCGTCCTTCGCAAGGCGACCCCAGCCGGTACGTTTCAGCACCGCCCACGCGTCGTCACCAGTCAGACCACGAGTCTCGGGCACAAGCTTGGCGCTACTCATACGTTCTCCTTCGCTGGCACACAGACGGTGATCGCACCTCGATCGACGCTGGCGCGGAACGTCTTCTTCGCTTTGCGAGCGCCCCCGTCGAGTTCGAAGGTCGTAGGTCGATCAACTCTGATCTTGATCCTGCTCCCTCGACCCATTTGTGTCAGCGGCGAGTGTCGGGCGTCCCCGATAACCAGTCGACTGAGTACGCGCGTCCACTGCAGTGCATTGTTTGCCGTGACGACGCCGACCTCGAGCAGTCCGTCATCGGGTTGTGCATCGGGAAAAGCACAGATACCGGCCGCCAACGTACCCATCTGGCCGAGCAAGACACAACTGGCCTTACCTTGGAACCACGATTTCCCGTCAATCTCAATTCGGACGTGGCGACTGGTCATGTGCGTGGCGCGCACGCCGGTCCACACGTACGCCAAGCGGCCAAAGTGGCCCTTTAACTCACCGTCGGCGTCGCGCATCATGATCGCGTCGAAACCGACACCGGCCATCACGGCGAAACGCTCGCCGTTCAGCACCCCGAGATCTAATCGTCGTCGGTCGCCGTGCAGTCCGATGTCGACCGCCGCACTCAGATTGATCGGCACACCCAAATTGTTCGCCAATAAATTGGCAGTGCCCGCCGGCAAGATAGCGAGGCTCACGGCCTCTCCGGCGATGGCGTCGACACATCGCTGGATGGTGCCGTCGCCGCCCCAAATGTAGAGCAGGTCCGCCCCGTCGGCCACCGCCTGACGCGCCCGTTTAGGCGCCGCGCGACTCTTGGGCACCTCGTACCAGAGAGGGTCGGGAAAGCCCCGATCCGCTAAGACCTGTCGCAACTCTTCGAGTCCGCCGTCGAGGGTCTTGTTCTTGTGAGCAATAACGGCGACCGACGTCACTACGGAACCCGGCCTAACTGGTCCTGTTCGTGGGCTGGGATCTGTATCTGCGCCGAATGAGATTTGGCCGAGCGATTGACGCCGGCCACACGAATGATGAACACACCAGCCACGAGGGAACCGATACCCAACGCCGCTCCGGCCACGACGTCCGTCGGGTAGTGCTCCCCGCGATAGACCCGAGACACACCAACGGCGAAAGTGAGAGCGACCGCGAGGCTCCACATCACGATGCGGGGCCACCACCGAGTCGTCGCCACCGTCACTATGACGGCGATGCCGCCCCAGAGAACGATGGTTGCCGCCGTGTGACCCGAAGGAAAGCTGAACGTAGAGGGAGTTCCCCCTAGATGACTGACGGCCGGTCGGGGCCGGGCAACGATTTTGTTCGTCGTGAGGAAGACAGACAGCTCGATGGCCAGACCGGCGACGAGTAGAAATGCTTGGCGTCCCCATCGTCGAACCAGCAGCACGACAGTGACGGCTGCGGCAAGGCCGGCGACTTCGAACGTGTCTGCTATGTCGGTCACGTCGCCCGTGATTCGGTTCCAGTGAGCACTGCGATGTTTGTCGAACCATTGACTAACGTGATGGTCCCAGACCCCGATCGAGCCGTGTTCGAGGACGTGGGTAATCAAGAGGCCCAGCGCGACGAGTAGTACTCCCATAACGGCGAATGTGGCAACGACCGCGATCGCAGTCGCAGTGGCGCCATGCCCTCGAGCCACATCTCTTACAAGACGACTCGCCGGCCCGTCGGCCGATCGAGTGAGCAACGTGTGTGGTCCGTCGCCTTCATTACCGTCAGTTGACGCGAGTGAATCGTGGCCCTTGACGACCACGTCGGTCATAGAGTCCGTCCCGGTTGCCGGGGCATACGACCGCGGGTC
>Ga0207933_1002250_pt1 | contig 12814 bp, 9 predicted proteins | sample NGESurdeep092012_4_FD_184488 | JGI IMG/M metagenome (GOLD analysis project Ga0207933, IMG submission 184488) | Arctic peat soil microbial communities from Barrow, Alaska - NGEE Surface sample F53-3 deep-092012 (SPAdes) | ecosystem: Environmental > Terrestrial > Soil > Wetlands > Peat ... | reverse complement strand
GATTCACGACACCTACAGCCGCTGCGTGACCGTGCATGGCACGAATTACGTGGACGTTGAAAACAACGTGACCTACAACAACATCGGTCACTGCTTCTTCCTCGAAGACGGCGTGGAGCACGGCAACCAGTTCGTGCACAACCTGGGGATCCTCACCAAATGTCATCCGGATGCGCCGTGCGTCGCGACAAACCTCGCCGCAGCCGGAGAGAGCCGACCGGCGAGAGGGAATGGCCAGAACGCCAGGGACATCCTGATCCCTTCCGACAACACGGCGTCGACTTTCTGGATCACCAACCCGGACAACATCTACCGGGATAACGTGGCCGCGGGTTCCGACGCGACAGGCTTCTGGATGTCATTGCCCGAGCACCCGACGGGTAAGTTCGAAGGCACGGAGATCAGTGCGAAGACCTGGCCGCGTCGAACGCCACTCCGCGAGTTCAAGGGCAACGTCGCCCACTCCAACTACGACTCATTCATGTTCGACCGAAACGCTGGGCGCGATGGCCATTTCAGTGTTACCGGCAGCTCGCAGACCGGCCATGAAAATCCTGCTGACGCGAACAGCAAGGCGGTGGAATCGGTCTTCGAGGATCTCACCGCCTACAAGAACCGGAATAACGCCATCTGGGGCCGCGGTGAGTTGCACGTGTTCAAGAACGTGAAGCTGGCCGACAACGCTATCGGCTTTACGCACGCGTCTGGCGAATTCGGTCGTTACGCCTTTACGTCAAAGGTCGTTGACTCGCTGTTCGTGGGCGAAACCGAGAACATCGGTAACCCCAGGACTGACGCGGAAAAGGCTTACGGCCGCAGCCTGCCGAAGCCCGAAATGCCGGATTACCCGATCCGCGGCTACGAGTTCTACGATTACCGTCATGACGTGGAGAATACCACCTTCCGGAATTTCGAGGACAACGCCACTCGCAAGACGGGAGCGATCTCTTACCTGATGTATACCAGCTTCGGGGTCAGCTCCAACAACTCCGTCGAGCACGTGAAATTAGTCAACGCCAAGCCGGTGTATTTCCCACCGATGGAGCGTAAGTGGGGCAGCGATAATGGAGGCAGCACGGCCTATAAGACCGCGGTGATCCGCGACAAAGACGGCTCGTTCGGCGGTGGTCCCAATTCCTACGTTCTCATCAATGACGGCGTCAACGACAGCATCGCAGCCGACGCCGGAGACTGCGAGATCAAGCCCACCTGGAACGCTGCCGTGTGCAAAGGCGATGTTGGGCGCCTGAATTTTGGCCGCGGCGGAGGAGGAGGACGTGGATTCGGCGGCGGCGGAGGACGTGGATTAGGCGGCGCCGCAGGCGCCGGTCCTGGCGGTGGTCAGCGTGGGGTTGCGGTAGCTGGCGGTCCTGGCGCTGGTGGCGGCGCCGGCCGCATAGGAGGAGGCAGGGGCGCCGGTGGACCTGCTCAGCCGCCAGTCGTTCTCAGCCGCAATGGCAAGGAGTACAACGTAACGGGCACCAACGTACGAGCCGGTACCGAGATCAAGGTGACCACCGAAAGGCCGACCGTATCCCTCTCCGTGACGGAACTGGATGCCGGCTCGTGGCTGATCTTTGAGCTGCCAGGATTCAGCACCGCAGCCTCGGGTGCGCCGCAGGAAAGCCTGGATGCGCTGCGCAAGGCCAGCGCCACCTCGTACTACAAGGACAAGGATGCACTCTGGGTCAAGGTTGTCTCCAGCGGTGACAGCGGCACCGGCGCCCCTGGTGGTGGAACCAGCCTCCAGGTCAGCCGGTAAGCTGAACCCTGGGACATGAGCAAAAGCCCCCGGCCGGTGCCGGGGGACGTTTTTGTTGGTGTGCCGAGCATGTTCGACAGCTCGAAGGTAAAAGTCCTTCTCACAACCTGATGGAGGTGGAAGTGATTCGGGAAGTGCGAAACGCCATCGGTACTGGAAGGCCTTGAGCGGTGGATCAGACGCAGATTGCGGTCTGCGATCTGGAAGCAGTGGAAGCGGGGATCGACGAAATTTGCCGAACTTCGCAAACGGGGCGTGAACCACGATCTGGCCGCGAAAACGGCGGGTAGCGGGCACGGTCCGTGGCGACTGGCGGACTCGCCGGGACTCCATATCGCCCTGCCCAATGCTTACTTCGACTCGCTCGGGATTCCGAGATTGACCGTCAGCCGGTAGCTTAAACCGCCGAACCGCCGGATGCGGACCCGCATGTCCGGTGGTGTGGAGGGGAAGAGCCGCGAGGCTCCCCCCTATCCCGATTGTGCCGCAATTCTGCGCCAGGTGATTCTCCGGCAGCCACTCCCGCAGGCTCGGCGGCAGCAACAGTTCTTCATCCGGGTAGTACGGACGGCAGCTTTTGCCCGTAAAACACTATGCGATTATGTTGTTTCAAACTGCCAGGAAAAACTTCGGGGACACCGATTTCCCGGACAGGCTCCCGGAGGCGCTCGCCCAGGACAATCTCTATCCCCGCATTGCCGCTCTCAGTCGACGCGTTTCGCGGAGCGAAAAAGTGTAATCCATGCCTCCGGAAGGTTCTGTTGGGTCAAGGTGAATGGCCAGTGGCTCTACAAGACACGCCAGATCGTGACTGGAAGGAATAAGCACCCGGCGCGCTGGATGCTCTGGCGTCCGACCCGCCGTGCCCGGATCCCTTCAGCGCTGCGCTCCGCAAAACCGCAAAACCCATCCGCTGGCATCCGTCCGACGATACGTGTAGAATTGTCCCGTGTTACACGTCCTTCGACCCTCGCGGGAGAAAGGAGCGTGACATGATCGATCACGGAGATTTAACGATGCGAAAACGTTCTCTCTTGTTCCTTTCATTGCTGGTTCCAGCCTTTTTAGGCCTCGGCGGGTATGCCGCCCTCACAGCGCAGCAAAAGACTTCGACGGCCGGCGCGAAGCGCTGGTCCGATCCAGCCACCTGGCCTGACAAAAAGGTGCCGGCCAAAGATGCCGCGGTCACCATTGAAAAGAATATGAACGTCGTCCTCGACGTCTCTCCGCCAGCGCTGCGCAGTTTGACGATCAACGGCAAACTGAGCTTTGCGGACAATAAAGATCTGGCACTGTTCACCGAATGGGTCATGGTGCACGGGGAACTGGAAATCGGCACCGAAGCCAGACCCCATACGCGCAAGGCCACAATTACCCTCACCGACAACGTCAAAGACGAAGACATGAGTGGAATCGGCGGGACGAATGACCGCAGTGACCGCGGGATCATGATGATGGGCGGAACCCTGAACCTGCACGGTAACCGGACGAACTCCTGGACGAAGTTGTCGAGAACCGCCGAGGCAGGCAGCAACTCGATTGAAGTCCTGAACGCCGCTGAATGGCGGCCCGGTGACCAGATTGTCCTCGCGTCGACGGATTTCGATCCCCATCAGGCGGAGCGGCGAACCATTGCCGCCATCCGAGGCAATACGATCACGCTCGACAGGAAACTGGACTACATGCACTTCGGCAAGATCACGTTCGGCGTGGATGAACGCGGCGAAGTCGGCATGCTGTCGCGCAATATCCTGATCCAGGCTTCGCTTGACGCAGACAAGACGCTCTTTGGCGGCCACATCATGGCGATGACCGGGAGCAAGATGTTTGTCGATGGCGTCGAGCTCAATCGCATGGGTCAGAACATGCATCTGGCGCGGTATCCGATCCATTGGCATCTGGTCGGCGATGCGCAGGGGCAGTACATCAGGAACTCGGCGATTCACGACACCTACAGCCGCTGCGTGACCGTGCATGGCACGAATTACGTGGACGTTGAAAACAACGTGACCTACAACAACATCGGTCACTGCTTCTTCCTGGAGGACGGCGTGGAGCACGGCAACCAGTTCGTCCACAACCTGGGGATCCTCACCAAATGTCATCCGGATGCGCCGTGCGTCGCGACAAACCTCGCCCCGTTGGGGCAGTCGACCGCCTCGAACTTCGATACGGCCGGCCAGAACGCCAGGGATATCCTGATCCCTTCCGACAACACGGCGTCGACTTTCTGGATCACCAATCCGGACAATATTTACCGGGACAACGTGGCCGCGGGGTCCGACTCGACAGGTTTCTGGTTCGCTTTGCCGGAGCATCCGACCGGTAAGTTCGAAGGCACGGAGATCAGCAAGACAACCTGGCCGCGCCGAACCCAGGTGCGGGAGTTCAAGGGCAACACCGCCCATTCGAACTTTGACGGTTTCATGTTCGATCGCGGCCCCAGGGCCGATGGCCATTTCGCCGTCGGCGGGCATATTTCCCTCCTCAATCCCGCTGACGCGAACGGCCCTCAGGTGGAGTCGGTCATTGAGGATTTCACCGGCTACAAGAACCGCAATAACGGCATGTGGAGCCGCGGTGAGATGCACGTGTACAAGAACCTGAAGCTGGCCGACAACGCCATTGGCTACACGCATGCGTCCGGCAACGCCGGTCGTTCCGCCTTTACGTCACGGGTGGTTGACTCGCTGTTCGTGGGCGAAACCGAGAACATCGGCAATCCAAAGACGCCGGCGGAAAAGGCTTACGGCCGCAGCTTGCCGGAGCCCGAACTCGCGGATTTCCCGATCCGCGGCTACGAGTTCTACGATTACCATCATGAACTGGACAATGACACCTTCGTGAATTATGAGGACAACGCCACGCGCAAGACGGGAGCGATCTCTTACCTGCTGTATACCAGCTTCGGAATGAGCTCCAACAACACCGTACAGCACGCGAAATTCATCAACGCCAAGCCGGTGTATTTCCCGCCGATGGAGCGTAAGTGGAGCAACGACGATTACGGCAACGGGAGCTATCAGACCGCGGTATTCCACGACCTGGACGGCTCGGTCGACGGTGTCCCGAATTCCTACATTCTCATCAACGACAAAAACGACGGAATCGCAATCGACGACGCCTGCGAGATCAAGCCCGCCTGGAACGCTGCCGTGTGCAAGGGAGACGTCGGGCGCATGACTGTTGGCGGCGGTCGTGGCGGTCGTGGCGCAGGCGCCGGTCCCGGCGGTAGAGGCGGGGCTGCGGTAGCTGCTGCGCCTGGCGGTAGAGGCGCTGGCAGGGGTGGCGCCCGTGTTGTCGTCGGCCCGAGAGTCGGGTTCCTGGGCGTCGCTGCACCTGCGGGGCCGCCAGTCGTTCTCAGCCGCAATGGCAAGGATTTGTCCGTCACCGGAGAAATCAACGTACGAGCGGGCACCGAGATCAAGGTGACCACCGAAAGGCCGTCCCTGTCCCTCAGCGTGAAGGAACTGGATGCCGGCTCGTGGGTGATCTTCGATCTGCCGGGATTCACCACTGCAGCGTCGGGTACGGAGCAGAGCAGCCTGGATGCACTTCGCAAGGCCAGTGCCACCTCGTACTACAAAGGCAACGGTTCGCTTTGGGTCAAGCTTGTCTCCAGCGGTGACATCCTTGGCAGCGGCCCTGAGAGCGGCCCCAGTGGGGGAGCCAGCCTCCAGGCCAGCCGGTAAGCAGCAACCCTGCTGCACGAGCAAGAGCCCCCCGGTCTGCACTTTGAAGCTCAGGCCGGGGGCTCTTTGTTTCGTACCGCAACGCTGGTTGAGCCGGCCATTCTGCCAGGACATGGGAAACCGAGTCGTTAGTCGCCCGCCGTCCGGGTCTTCGGACCTGTAGTCCGCCGGGTTTCGGAAGCCTCGCCGGTCCCGGATGCGCCGGCGGCCTCGTTGATGGAGCCTTCGGCGAGATCGTTGAGTTTGCGGTTGGCCTGCTTTTCCTCGCCGAGAGTCATATCGAGCAGCGATACTGCCGCTGTATGCCCGAGCAATTGCGCGTGTGCGCGGGCCGAGCCGTAACCGGCAATTTCATAGTGCTCCACTTTCTGAGCGGCTGAGATCAAACCGGCGTCGCGGAGAGGGCCCTTATCGGTTTCGCCGACAAGCTCGTCGCCCTCTTTGGTCAGGCCCACCATGGCCGCGCATTTTTTGCCTGTACTTTTTGCGCCCAGCGAGTCGAAGATCTCTTCGAGGCGCTCGACGTGACGCTCCGTCTGCTTGAGGTGCCCTTCGAGGGCTGCGCGCAGGCCGGGGGATGAAGACGCTTTAGCCATCTTCGGCAGCGCCTTCGTCAACTGCTTCTCCGCGTCGTAAAGATCGCGGATTTCGTCCATGAAAAGATCGTCCATCGATTCCAGTTTTGACATTACGATTCTCCTTATATAAAACGCGCGATTTATTGCCTGCCGCCGGCGGTACGAGTGGTGGAAGGCTCGTATTCCCAATAAAGCTCTTTGCCGTAATGACCGTGAATCCGCGCGGCGAAGGCGGGATCGGCCATATCGGGCCAGTGGTCTTTATCGAAGCCGGGGGCATTTTCGAGCTTCTTACGATCGATATCGACGATGAACTCCTGCCGCTCATCGTCGAATCGCAGGGCGCTCCATGGCAGGGCGAACAACTTGTCGCCGAGGCCGAGAAATCCTCCGAAAGACAAGACCGCGTAAGCTATGCGCCCGCGCGGAATGTCCACCATGAGTTCCTCGATGGTGCCAAGGTCCTCGCCAGCGGGATTGCATACGCGATCGCCGGTGAGGGCGGCGGCGGAACGAATACCCCGCGCGGGAGGATTCTCATGGCGGGGCATGGGCGATCCCGAGACGCCATCCCGGACATCGTCCCGGGAGATCGCGCTCGATTCCTCCGACGGAACGTTCGCGGGCTTCTGAGCACCCGGGTTGAGCGTTCCGCCCGCGACCCGGCTATTGTCAAACGTATTTATGGACATACGGTTTCTCCTTGAAAAAGGCTTTCATGCCGTATAGAGCAATCGCGCGGCCAGGGTGGTAAAAGTAACCGGTGGAGAGCCTTGCTTTCCTGTTGCATTCCCACAAGACCTGTGCCATTCTTGTTTTGGAATCCCACAGGAGTGGATCTTATGGGCGACAAGAAGGACGTGTGGCAAGGCACGCTGGCGCTTATGGTGTTGAAGACGCTGGATGTTCTGGGACCGCAGCATGGCTATGGCATTGCCCGCCGCATCGAGCAAATCAGCGAAAATCTCCTGGCGGTGAACCAGGGAACGCTCTACCCCGTATTGATCAAACTGGAACAGGAAGGCGCTATTTCATCCAACTGGGGGGTTTCCGACAATAATCGCAAAGCGAAGTTCTATACGCTGACGAAGTCCGGCGGGAAGCATTTGCAGGCGGAATCGCGGCACTGGAAACAGACCACGGAAATTATCGAGCGATTTTTCGCGCCGGGGAAGGCTTTGTGAGAGGGAGCCGCCGTTTCGATCGCCTGCACGCTGCTGTTGGCCGGTACGGCCCATTACGGCATATCTGACAGGAACATTATGGATATCAAACGCGAAGGCGTTGCCAGAAACAAATTGATTCGCCGCGCGATCTACCTGGGGCTGGCGGCAGCGGCGATCGCGGTGGCGGGGTGGCGGATCAACCAGCTCAAGCCCGCCGCGCCGGGGGTGGAGCGCGCCACGGTGTGGATCGACACGGTGAAGCGCGGCCCCATGGTGCGCGATGTGCGGGGCATTGGCACGCTGGTGCCCGAAGACATCCTGTGGATTCAGGCGGAGTTCGACAGCCAGGTGAGCAGGATTCTCAGCCAGTCCGCGGACGAAGTGAATCCGGATTCGGTGCTGCTGGTATTGACGAATCCGCAGATGGAGGCGGACGCCAACGATTTCGAGTGGCAGACGAAACAAGCCGAAGCGAACTACGCGGATTTGAAAGTCCGTCTGCAGAGCCAGACGTTCGATCAGGAGAGCCTTGCGTCGACCGCGCAGGGCGATCTGAAGCAGGCGCAGATCACGAAAGAGATCGAAGAGAAACTGCTGGACGCGCATCTGGAATCGCAGCTCAACGCGAAACTGGCCGTCGCCAAATGGGAGCAGGCGGAGAACAAGGCGCGGATGGAGAAACAGAAGCTCGACATCATGAAGCAATCGGTGGATGCGCAACTGGAAGCGCAGAACGTGCAGATCGAGAAATTGCGCGCGACCTGGATGCTCAAGCAGAAGCAGGTGGACGATCTCACGATCCGTGCCGGCATCAAAGGCCGCATGCAGGAAATGACGCTGCAGGTGGGACAGAGGGTGAAACCGGGCGACGTGCTGGCGAAGGTGGCGCAGCCGTGGAAGCTGATGGCGAGATTACAGATTGCGGAGACGCAGGCGAAGGATATTCTGCTGGGCCAGAGAGCGTCGATCGATACGCGGAATGGCATTGTGCCGGGGCATGTGAGCCGGATCGACGCCTCGATCGTGAACGGCACGCGGACGGTGGATTGCAAGCTGGACGGCCCGCTGCCGCCGGGCGCGGTGCCGGATTTGAGCGTGGATGGAACGGTGGAGATCGAGCGCCTGCAGAACGTGGTTTACGTGGGGCGCCCGGTGTTCGGGCAGCCTAACAGCCCGGTGAGCCTGTTCAAGCTGGACGCGGACGGCAGGGACGCAACGCGCACGGCCGTCAAACTGGGCCGGGCATCGGTCAACAGCATCGAAATTCTGGATGGCCTGAAGCCGGGAGATCAGGTGATTTTGTCCGACATGTCGAACCAGGATGAGCATCCCCGGATTCGATTGAACTGAGAGGGAAGGAGACTTTTCACAATGGCCGAACCACTGGTACACATGGAAGGGGTAACCAGAGTATTCGTGACGGACGAGGTCGAGACCCATGCGCTGGCGGGGATAGATCTGGATATACAGAGGGGCGAGTATGTATCGATCTCGGGTCCGTCGGGCTGCGGGAAATCGACGCTGCTGGCGATTCTGGGATTGCTCGACTCGCCTACGGACGGATCGTACGTCCTGAACGGGCGGCCGGTACAGAGTCTGAAGCTGAGCGAACGCGCGCGCATTCGCAATCGCGAGATCGGTTTCGTGTTTCAGGCGTTCAATCTGATCGGCGATCTCACGGTTTACGAGAATGTGGAGTTGCCCTTGACTTATCGCGGCATGGGGAGCGCGGAACGCAGGCGCAGGGCGCAGGAAGCGCTGGATCGGGTGAGCATGTCGCATCGCATGAAGCACTATCCGGCGCAGCTTTCGGGCGGCCAGCAGCAGCGCGTGGCGGTGGCGCGGGCGCTGGCCGGCGATCCCTCGATCCTGCTGGCCGACGAGCCTACGGGGAACCTCGATTCCGCCAATGGAGAGGCAGTGATGGGGCTGCTGACGGAACTGCACAAGGGGGGCGCGACCATCTGCATGGTGACGCACGATCCGCGCTATGCGAGTTACGCCGACCGCGCGATCGATCTGTTCGACGGCCGCATTGTGGGCATGAAGTCCGCCAACGGCGCGGTCGCGTAATCGCAGGGATATACTCGCACCGTGAAAAGACTACTCGGAACAGCGGTGGCGCAGGCCGCCTCCGGCGGGCGAATCCCGCGGGTCTACCCGATTGTGGATACGGGTGCGCTGGCGCGCCTCGACTTCGATCCGGTTCACGCCGCGGGGGCTTTTCTCGAAGGCGGCGCGCAGATATTGCAATTCCGGCATAAGGGTTTCTGGAGCAGGGAAGTCTTTGAGCAGGCGCGGGAGATCGCGGGGCTCTGCCGCGGGAGCGATGCGCCGTTCATCGTGAACGACCGCGCGGATTATGCGAGTCTTCTGGGCGCGGGCGTTCATCTGGGTCAGGACGATCTATTGCCAGCGGATGCCCGCATCGTTATCGGAGCGGAGGCTCCAGTGGGTTTCTCCACGCATAATCCCGATCAAATGCGCGCGGCGGAATGGCAACCCGCGGACTATGTTGCGTTCGGGCCGGTGTTCCCTACAGCGTCGAAAGAACGCGCCGATCCGGCGGTTGGTATTGCGGGGTTGCGCGCGGTGCGTGCTCTCACCGGGAGGCCTCTGGTGGCAATCGGGGGGATTACGCGGGAGAACGCGGCGGTTTGCTGGAATGCAGGCGCGGATTCGCTGGCGATCATTGGCGATCTGCTGCCAACTCCGTGCACGGCGCGCGCATTGCGCGCGCGGATGGAGGAGTGGATAAGACTTTAACGCAGGAGACCAGGCCGCCTTGCGGGGTCCGGTCAATCAGTGCTTCCCTGCAGGGCCGGCATTCAGGAGGAGTTTGAGCGATTCGATCGCTTTCTCTGCTGCCGCGAGTTGAAGCCGTTCCTGATCGATCGCGGCATTGGGCTGCGAAACTCCGTTCACCTGCGGCGCTCCGGCCAGCGGCGGTTCCTGCGAAGGGCCGAACAGGGCCGACAACGCCTCGTCAAGCGTAGGCTGCATCACGACCTTGTCTCCTGTCGCGGCGATGACTCGCTTGAGTTGCGGAATATTGGTACCTTCAGCCTGAAGATACACTGGCACCACGTAGAGGAATGAGTTCTCTATCGGAATCACAACGAGCTTTCCGCGTACAACTCCCGATCCCTTCTGGTCCCACAGGGTCAGTTGCTCCGAGATAGTCGTGCTCTGGTCGATCATCGCGGAAATCTGGTTCGGTCCGTAAATCAGCTTATCTTTCGGCAGCTCGTAGAAAAGCATTTTCCCGTAATCCGGGAAGTCAGATCTCGCGGCAAGCCAGGAAATCATATTATCCCTGTTTTGCGGAGTGAAGGGGCTCATGAGCATATACTCCAGCACGTCGCTTCCGGGAAGCTTCATCAGAATATAATAAGGTTCCATCGGACTTACTTTTCCGTTGTATTTCTCGAGCGGTGGCACCCACAGGTCCTCGCGGTTGTAGAAGACCTGGGGATCCGTCATGTGAAAAGTTTCATATTGCGTCGCCTGGATTCCAAACAAATCCCGCGGATAACGCAAGTGCGCCTTCAGGTCCGGCGAAAGCCGGCTCAGATCCTTAAACACCCCCGGAAAGGCCTGCCGGTAAACCTTCAGAACGGGGTCCTGAGGATCCATTATGTAGAAGGAGACCGTGCCGTCATACATGTCGACGACGACCTTGACGGAGTTTCGAATATAATTCAGACCGCTTTCAAAGCTGGTGTTTCGGGGATTTGAATAGGGAAACCGCGTGGAAGTCGTGTATGCATCCTGGATCCAATACAACCTGCCTTCACTGAGAACGGAGTAAGGCTCCCCGTCCAGCTTGAGGAAGGGAGCGACCTGCGAGACTCGTTCCTGCACGTCTCGCCAGATCTGTATCCTGCTATCGGGCTTCAGAGAACCTGTCAGCAATATGTTGATGTCGGCCTGCGTCCAGGCGAACAAAAGCCTCTTTCCAAACCCATCGATCGGAATTCCGCCCTTGCCGCTATAGCTGGTGTAAACGTTCTGATTGCCTTTGGGGTAATCGAATTCCTTTACTTTGGTCGCGACAATCCGCGATCCCGGCATGGTCTCGCCATAGTAAATGCCGGGCTGCGTGACGTTCAGGCCGTACGACGATTCCGGCGGCACGTTCTGAACCAGATATTCCGGAAATCCTCCGCCTATGCTCTTCGACACGAAGTTCATTACGAGACCGAAGCCATGCGTGAATTCCAGATTCTCATTCACCCACGTTTGCGCCTGCGCCGGCAGTTCCGGTGAGAGTTCGCGCGTTGAGAGCATCACCTGGTGATAGCCATCCGCCAGATGATACCGGTCGACATGGACGTTGTAGAACTTGTAGTAAAGCCGTATCGCCTGGGTCTGCTCATACGTCTGAATGAGAGGGCGTTCATCCCAGAGCCGAATGTTCCGGATTGTGTCCTGATTCCTTGCAATAACAGCGGGTGTCAGATCCGTCAACGCAGGATATGCCGTTTCCTGAATGGCGTCCAGCCTGTATGCCTTTCGCGTGAACTCGATGTAATTCTTTAAATAAGGCGTTTCGAGACTTAGTTCATTCGGCTGCACCACGAACTTTTGGAAAAGAGCGGGAATTATCAGCACGCCTGCGATGTACAGAGCCACGAAGGAAACCGTCCCGATGGCCATCGCTCTCCATCGCGGCCGGAAGTAATTGAATGCCAGAAGTATGCACGCCGCCGCCGAGACGGCAATCATGACCCACAGAGCCACCAGCGTCACGTGATCCGCTGTGTACCCCACTCCGTATACTACGCCGGTTGTGGAATAAAGCAGATCGAACCGATCCAGATAATATCCCCATCCAAATGTGGCAGCCAAAATGAGAAGCAATATCGACAGGTGCTGAACGGCGCGATTGGCCGTCTCGATCATGCGGCGGCCGGTGAAGCGGAGAAAGCCGGAGTACGCATACTGGGACCCGACGGCCACAATGGCCAGCACAGTCAGAATCACCAGACTGCTCCGCAGCAACTCATACCATGGCAGGCGAAACATGTAAAAGCCCAGATCCACTCCGAAGACGGGGTCGGCAATCCCGTAGGAGCCGCCGTACTGAAAGCGCAGCCAGGTGTCCCACTGCGCATAGAAACCCGTTGCGAATATGGCGGCTACAACAGCCACCAGCAAAGCCGTACTGCGTGCCACGATATGGCGAACGAGGAGGATGGCCTTCAATCTGATTTGAGCCTCCGGATCCCCTGCCGGGGCCGTCTTCGAATTGGCCCCGCCCATGCAACTTTTCGAAGCGTGCCGCACATTCAACCACAAAAACAGAAAGGCAAAGACGAACGCCGTGCAGGTCAATCCCACTTTGACCGAAAAGAGTGTCCAGAAGATGCCCGCATAGTCGAGCTGCCGCATCCATAACCACTTTTGCAGAAAGCCGGGGATGGCGATCAGGGCGATAAACAGGAGTGCGGCAACGGGGAAAAGCCATTTCAACATCTTTCCCAGCCATGCAGGCGGTTCGGCGCCTCTGACTTCCTTCACTGCTGTCCGGCTATAAGTCGAACAGAATCAACTGGTTGGAATCTGCGAACAGGTCGGATTGGGAGACGCCATCCTGAAACACCTGTAAAATGG
>Ga0207933_1002249_pt1 | contig 12815 bp, 14 predicted proteins | sample NGESurdeep092012_4_FD_184488 | JGI IMG/M metagenome (GOLD analysis project Ga0207933, IMG submission 184488) | Arctic peat soil microbial communities from Barrow, Alaska - NGEE Surface sample F53-3 deep-092012 (SPAdes) | ecosystem: Environmental > Terrestrial > Soil > Wetlands > Peat ... | reverse complement strand
GGCGCCGGAAGCGACGAGCGCAGTGGCCATGAGCGCGTTGAAAAATAAAATCAGATTCATCGCGCCGCGTTCGCCGAGATAAAATCCCACGGCGGTCGTCAGCAAAACGAGGGTGGTCAGGCGCGCTTTGACCAAATCGGAAAAAACGGACGCCCAGCTTTTTTCAGCCGGGTGGGCGGTTAAAATTTCTGCGGCAATCTCTTTCATTATTTATTGGCGGCCAAAGTTCCAAATGCGAACGGCGCGGTTTGCACTTCCGGCAATCTCGCCGTCCGACGAAAAGAAATAATGCAACCGAGCGCGCCTGTCACGAGCGAAAGCGCGCCGCCCAGGACGTGCGCCGTCGCAATGTCAGCGGCTTTGTCCGATAAAATCGTGGCAATGCCCAAGCCGATTTGCATGAGGATCAACGCGAGCCAAAAAATGGCGAACCTAGTCAACGGATCGCGTTTGCCCAATGAGCGCCAGGCTTGCGCCGCGCAAATCGCGACGAAAATAAAAATCGTCAGCGCGACGATGCGATGCACCATTTGCAAAATAATTTGAAAGGCGGTGATGGGATTGACGTTCATGATTTGAATGCGCTCGGCATTGTAGCGCGCGACGGCGGCGGCGCTGGTGTCCGGCCAGATTTTTCCGTGCGCGAGCGGAAAATCGGAAATCGAAAGCCCGGCGTGCTGTCCGCGCATGGTCGCGCCGAGAATGAGTTGAACGAAAATTAAAATCGTCGTGGACAAAACCAGCATTCGCAAATAGCGCGGCACGTTGAATTTTTTTTGTTCGCAAATTTTCGCCCAAAAACCGCCGGTGAACAGCGCTAGGGCGCACATCAAAACAAAAAATGTCTGGCCGACGACGCCGTGAATGATGCCGAGGTCGGTGTCAATCAAAACGACGCGCAAGCCGCCGAGAACGCCTTGAACAACGACGAGCAAAAATGCCGCGACGCCGAGCCAGCGCATCCATTTGCGAGAATCTTTCCGCCAAATCCAAACGGCAAGAATGGTCGTCATCAAACCGACGACGGAAGCCCAAAGGCGGTGCGTATGTTCGTAGAAAATGCCGCCGGTCCATTTTGAAACCGGAAAGGCGAACATATTATAGCCGTAACTGTTCGGCCAATCGGGCACGGACATTCCGGCTTCGTGGCTCGTCACCAATCCGCCCGCGCCGAGCAGCAAAAACGTGGCCATCGCCGCGAGCACGGCAAACCAGTGCAACGGGCGATTTATTTTTGCGGGCGCGTCTGCGTTCATTGAAAAGTTCCGCCGCGATTTTGAAATACTCAACAGTTCCTCACTAAATTTATTTCACGTCAAAAGTAAAATTCACGGTCACGTCTTTGCCGGCGACTTCGACGGTTTGCGTTTTCGCGCCGAGTTTCCGGTGATTGGCTTCAATCGTGTATTTTCCCGGCGGCACATTTTTGATGGTGAACTTGCCGTCCTGGTCGCTCACGCAAAAATACGGATTATCGAAAATGCTGACCCACGCGAACATCCACGGATGCACGTCGCATTGAAATTTCATGAGCGTTTCCGGCTTATTGAAAGTATAGGTCAAATCCGCGCCGCCGGGCATTTGCGCGTCGTTGTGTTCGGGATTGCCGGCTTTGGAAGTCGTGTGAACATTGTGAATGCAATTGTCGGAATTTTTCACGATCAATTTTTGTCCGGTCTGGATCGCCGAAATTCCCGGATGATAAAGGCATCCTTTTTGATCGAGCACGGCCGGTTTTGCCGAAGCGCCGGTGGATTTGCCGGTGAGGTCATTGCCCGAAGCGTCCTTGAGCGAAACGACGACATCCGCAAATCCGCCTTTTGGCCCGACGACATAAAAATGGGTCGTGGGCGTTTTGCCATTATACATCGCCGCGCAATCGGGATTGTCCATGATCGGCGTGATTTCGACTTCCTTGGGCGGCGTGCCCTTGAGCGTGATGACGCCGGTGATGTCCGCCGCGCGCGTGATTTGCGTTGCAACCAAACCTGCCATTAAAAGAACCAATGAAGAAATTTTCATAATGCGTCTTTGAATTTATCACCGTGAAAAAGACGGTCAAGCCAATTTGTGAAATTTTTCACAAGCATTCACAATTCTTGCGAAAGCCAAAAATCATATTTCCTAAAATGCCTGCCATATTTCTCCTGCAATCGGGAATTTTTGTCGCCGGTTCTGAATTTTCATTGCCACGATTCCCCGGCCGAAAAAGATTTGCGCGCGCGCCTTTCCAAATTAACACTGGCGCAATGAATCAAACATTGGCCACGCGCATCGCCGCGACGGCGGGATTGCTCGCCGTGGCGCTCGGCGCCTTTGGCGCGCATGGGCTTAAAGAATTGCTCGCGCAAAACGGCATGGCCGGCGTTTGGGAAACGGCGGTGTTTTATCATTTCATCCACGCCGTGATGCTGTTTGTGCTCGCGGAACGAAAATTATTTCCGGCGGTCGCGTGGTGGAGTTTTCTCCTCGGCATTTTATTTTTCTCCGGCTCGCTTTATTTGCTGGCGGTGACCAATGCGCTTTGGCTCGGCGCGGTGACCCCCATCGGCGGCTTGAGTTTCCTGTTCGGCTGGGCATGGCTGCTTTTCAAGCCTGCGCGCGCATAAATTTTGCGCCCTGAAAAGGAATTTTGGCTGGCCTTGCAGAAACTTCAAACGCGCATCGGATTTGGGAAATCGCGGCTTTTGCCTGCGCTTCCTTCATGGCGTGAACTCGCAGAAGCACAGATTTTTTTTCAACCCGCTCGCCGGGCGTGGCCATTTTATCCACACCCACGTCATAATTGATTTTGAAATCTTTGTTCAATCTTCCGCCGCCTAGATCACGAATCGTTTCGCCAATAATCTTTGCGTCACAACACGAAATAAATCCGGCGCGCGGAGATTTTAATTCGCAAACAATCGGCGCAGTCGAATCGCGCAAAAGTTTTTGTTTGAACGCTTTCAAATTCGCGCCTTGTGCCGAAAGCATTTCGTCAAATTTTTTTCGCGGCGCGCCGGAATCCAAGCATTCTTCGGCAATTTTTTTCGCGGCGTTGAAATTTTTTGCTTTGCGCGTTTGCAAAAGCAAATGCGCGGCGCAAACCAAAACCAGTTCTCGTAAATCACTTGGCCCTTTGTTTTCGAGGCAATCAACGGATTCTTTCACTTCCAGCCAATTTCCGGAGGCGCGGCCGAGCGGCGTGTTCATGTCCGTCAAAATCGCGCTCGTGTTCACGCCGCCTTGATGGCCGAGCGCGATCATTGCCTTTGCGAGTTTGCGCGCGTCATTTTTTGTTTGCATGAACGCAGCGCAACCAAATTTCACGTCAAGAATCAGCGCGTCCAAATTTTCCGCCAACTTTTTGGAAAGAATCGAGGCGACGATGAGTGGAATGCTTGGCACGGTTCCGCTCGCGTCACGGAGCGCGTAAATTTTTTTGTCGGCGGGAACCATTTTGTCCGTCTGACCGCAGATGACACAGCCGACTTTCTGGACTTGCGCGACGATTTGTGCGGCGGGCAAAAGCGTTTTGAAGCCGGGAATGGAATCCAATTTATCCAAAGTGCCGCCGGTGATGCCGAGGCCGCGACCGGAAATCATCGGCACGCGGAAGCCGAGGCACGCGAGCAACGGCGCGAGCGGCAGCGACACCTTGTCGCCGATGCCGCCGGTGGAATGCTTGTCCACGAGCGGGCATTTGTCTTTGGGAAATTTCAGCACGTCGCCGGAATCGCGCATTGCCAAAGTCAATGCGGTCGTTTCTTGCGAATTCAATCCGCGAAAAAAAATCGCCATCAACATCGCCGACATCTGATAATCGGGAATTTTTCCGGCGGTGAATTCGCGGATGAATTCTTGAATCTGTTCCGACGCGAGAATTTTTCCTTCACGCTTTTTTTCGATGAGCGAAAGAAAATTCACGAAAGTTTTTCCGGTTCAGGTTTTCCTTGTAAAACGATTGCATCAATTCCCGAAAATCGCTTGAAGCCGTCATCAAATGTCACAATTGCGCAGCCGCCTGCCTTGGCAAATGCGGCGAGATACGAATCCGTCCACAAGTTTTGTTTGAAGTCGGCGGTATCGGTCATTTCCACCCATGATTTTTCCAGTTCCGCCGGTTCTTCGGCGAAGACAATGCGCGGGTCGGCTCGAAATTTTCGGTAAGTTTCCCAGGCTTGTCGCGGCGTAAGAACATCGCCGCCCATGACCTTCGGGTTTGTCACGAGGCGCAGAAAAGCCATTTGGGTGATCCGGCAAAAGATGAGTGGCGCGGCTGCGGCATCAAGCCAGCTTTTGGCTTCGGGATGGTGGCGGTGGCGGCGCGCGGCGGCGGCAATCCAGCAATTGACATCAAGCAAGTAATTCTTCGATGTCGGCATTGGCGAGGTCGAGAATGCCCGGCTCTTTGGAATCAATCAATGGCAATTGCACGCGTTTTTGCCGGGAAATTTCTAGTGGCTCGTCAAAATCCGGCGCAATGTGGATGAGTCCTTTGGCGCTGCCGGCTTTGGGCGCGAGTTTTTTTGAAACGATATTTTGTTTGGCGAGCTTGTCCACCAAATCCAAAATCGTCTTCTGCGCCGGTTCAGAAAGAACCTGCGCTTTCTCAAAAATTTGCTCCGCCACGCTCATCATTTCAGCATAATGCTAAAATTAAATTCGGCAATTGCTTTTTATCCCACAAATTTTTTCGCCGCGATGCTCGCGTTGTGGCCGCCGAAGCCGAAGGAATTGTTGATGACGGCCTTGACTTTCAGTTCGCGCGCGGTGTTGGGAACGTAATCCAGATCGCATTCGGGATCGGGCGTCTGATAATTGATGGTCGGCGGGACGATGCCGTTTTTGATGGCCAGAGCGCAAATGCTCATCTCCACCGCGCCCGCCGCGCCGAGCATGTGGCCGGTCGCTCCTTTGGTGGAACTGACGGCGATTTTTTTCGCGCGCTCGCCGAAAACAGTTTTGATGGCCTGCGTTTCGCAAAGGTCGCCCTGCGGCGTGGAAGTGCCGTGGGCATTGATGTAGGAAATGTCTTCGAGATTCAGGCCGCCGGTTTTCAAAGCCATTTTCATGCAGCGCGCCGCGCCTTCGCCTTCGGGCGAGGGCGAGGTCAAATGGTAAGCGTCGGCGCAATTTCCGTAGCCGACGACTTCGCAATAAATCTTCGCGCCGCGCTTTTTGGCATGTTCCAATTCCTCGAGCACGACGACGCCGGCGCCTTCGCCCATGATGAAGCCGTCGCGGTCTTTATCGAACGGGCGCGAGGCGTGCTTGGGATCGTCGTTGCGCGTGCTCATGGCGCGCATCGCGCAAAATCCACCGATACCGACGGGCACGATGGCCGCTTCCGCGCCGCCGGCGAACATCACGGGCGCATCGCCCATTTTGATCGCGCGCCAGGCTTCGCCGATGGCGTGGTTCGCAGTCGCGCAGGCGGAGCAAGTGGCAAAATTCGGTCCGCGCAAATTGTAAAACATCGAAAATAATCCCGACGCCATGTTGCTGATGAGCATCGGAATCATGAACGGCGAAAGCCGGCCGGGGCCGCGTTCGACGAGAACTTTATGTTGTTCGGCAGTCGTGTGCAGCCCGCCGATGCCCGAGCCGATGATGACACCGATTTCATCGCGATTTTCTTTTTCAAGGTCGAGGCCAGAATCTTTCAACGCGCTCCAGCCGGCATAGACGCCGAATTGCGAATAACGATCCGTGCGGCGCACTTCCTTGGCCGACGGAAACGCCGGCGCGGGATCAAAATTTTTCACCTCGGCGGCGATTTTTGTATCGAAGCCGGTTGCGTCGAAAGAAGTGATCAGGTCAATGCCGCACTGCCCGGAAATCAAATTGTTCCAGAAAACGTCCAATTGATTTCCGAGCGGCGTGACGACGCCCAGGCCGGTGATGACCACGCGACGGTCTGAATTATTTGCCATAAATGAAAAAGGCAGTTTGAGCTAGTCCAGCCAAACTGCCCCGAAGCGCGAAAAGTCGCAACTATTTTTGATGTTCCTCGATGTATTTCATCACATCGCCGACGGTCAGGAGCTTCTCGGCCTGTTCGTCCGGCACTTCGACGCCGAATTCCTCTTCCAGCGCCATGATCAACTCGACCGTGTCGAGCGAATCCGCGCCGAGGTCTTCGATGAACTTCGCTTCCGGCGTCACTTGATCCGGCTTGACGCCGAGCTGTTCGACGATGATGTCCTTTACCCGTTGATCAATAGATTTATCAGCCATAATTTGCCCTGTTTTTATGCCATGAAATACAAATCGTCAAGCCTCAATCGGAAAATTTTTTGCCAAAAATCCCGATCCGCCGGCGAACCCAAAGTATTTCGTGAATTTTCCAACCAAATTACATCACCATGCCGCCGTCCACCGTCAAAACCTGTCCCGTAATATAACGCGCTGATGAACTTGCGAGAAATAATGCGGCGTCGGCGATGTTGTCCGCCGAACCAAACTTGCCTAATGGAATCTGTTTCAAAATATTCGCCTTCAATTCCGCGTTCAACTCCGCCGTCATGTCCGTCTCGATGAAACCCGGCGCAATCGCGTTGACCGTCACGCCGCGCCCGGCGATTTCCCGCGCGACCGACTGCGTGAACCCGATCAACCCCGCCTTGCTCGCCGCGTAATTGCTTTGGCCCGCATTGCCGATCAAGCCGATGACCGACGAAATATTGATGATGCTTCCCGCGCGCTGTTTGGCGAACGTGCGAAAAAATGCTTTCGTAAAAAGAAATGCGCCTTTCAAATTTGTATTCAGCACCGTGTCCCAATCTTCATCACTCATGCGCATCAGCAAACCGTCGCGCGTCACGCCCGCATTGTTCACGAGAATATCCACCTTGCCGCAATCCGCCAAAATTTTTTCCGCCGCCGTTTCGACTGCTTTTGAATCCGAAACATCCACGGCCAATGCCCACGCTTTTTTTCCGAGCGCGCGAATTTCGTCCGCCACTTTTTCAGAATTTTCCTGCGTGCGCGAAACGCAAACCACGTCTGCGCCCTCGCTCGCAAACTTCAACGCAATGGCGCGCCCGATGCCACGCCCCGCGCCCGTGACCACGGCGAATTGATTTTCAAGCTGTTTCATAATTTTCCAGCCACAGATTTTCACAGATGAAACACAGATTAAAGATTTTTCCACAGATTGCGCGGATGGCCGCAGATTTTTCCACGCGAAACCTCCTGTGAGCATCAGCGCAACTGCGGATGCTTTTCCATCTGTGTTTCATCTGTGAAAATCCGTGGTTAAATTGAAAGCGCTTTTACCGTCGCTTCCAAACTCGCGACATCCGCGACATTCATCATTTGCGCGGTTTTATCAATGCGTTTCATAAAACCGCCCAACGACGTGCCCGGGCCGAGCTCGATGAACCGCGTAAAACCCTGCGCCAGCAAATAGCGCATTGAATTTTCCCACAGCACTGACGACGTGACCTGCTCGATCAATCGCGCGGAGATTTCCGTCGCGTCACCGTGCGGTTGCGCCGTCACGTTGGAAATCACCGGCATCATCGGTTCGGAAATTTTTATTTTCGCCAGTTCGATTTGCAGCTTCGACTGCGCGCTCGCCATCAGCGGCGAATGATACGCGCCCGCCACTGTTAATGGAATCGCGCGCTTCGCGCCTTTGGCCTTCGCCAGTTCTACGGCCTTGGAAATTTTTTCGACTTCGCCGGAAATCACGAGTTGGCCGGGACAATTCAGATTCGCCAACTCAACTCCAGCCTCCGCACAAACTTCGCGCGTCAACGTTTCATCCAAACCGATAATTGCTGCCATGCCGCCTTTGGTCACATCGCACGCTTCCTGCATGAATTTTCCGCGCTGCCGCACCACGCGCAAACTGTCCTCAAAACTCATCGCGCCCGCCGCCGTCAACGCGGTAAATTCGCCAAGCGAAAGTCCGGCGGTCGCGTCAAATGTCAGATTCAGCACCTGTTCCTTGAGCAATTGAAACGCTACCCAGCTGACGAGAAAAATTCCCGGCTGCGCGTTTTCGGTTTTGGTCAGATCAGATTCCGGGCCGCTGAAACAAATTCCGGCGAGATCATAGCCGAGTGCGGCATTTGCGCACTCAAACCAGTTCTTCGCGGCTGGAAAATTTTCGGCAAGCTCTTTGCCCATGCCAACCGTTTGTGCGCCTTGACCGGCAAACAATAATACGGTTTTGCTCATTGCAAAAATTTTAACCACAAAGACGCCAAGACACAAAGTTTTGAAAAAAAGAATTTTTTCTTTGTGCCTTGATGCCTTGGTGGTTTATTTGTTTTAAGCGCGCGGATGAAATTTTTTGTGGATTTCGCGCAAACGATTTCCCGTGACGTGTGTGTAAATTTCCGTCGTGCCGATGCTCGCGTGGCCGAGCAATTCCTGGATCACGCGCAAATCTGCACCATGTTCCAATAGATGCGTCGCAAAACTGTGCCGCAGCATGTGCGGCGTGATGTTGCGCGAAACTCCGGCGCGACGAACGCGATTCTTGATGTGCAGCCAAAGCGTGACCGCCGCGAACGGCGTGCCGCGCTGCGTGAGAAAAACATTCGCCGGTGATTTCGGCGTCACAAATTTTGGCCGCGCGATTTCGATAAAACGATTCAATGCTTCCACCGCTTTTTTCCCAACCGGCACAACGCGCTCTTTATTTCCCTTGCCGATTACGTTGATGAATCCGGCGTCGAGATGCAATTGTTCCAGCCGCAGATTTTTCAATTCTGACAAGCGCAAACCGGAAGCGTAGGCCAATTCCAGAATCGCCTGGTCGCACAAACTTTCCGGCGTTTCGGGATTTTCCGGTTCGAGCAATTTTTTTATTTCGTCGTTCGACAATGCTTTTGGCAAACGTTTCCAACGGCGCGGCAGCGACAAATTTTCCGCGATGTTTGCCGGCAACAATTTTTCGTTTTCCGCAAATTTGTAAAATGCCCGCAACGCCGCGATTTCCAGATAAACACTTTCGCCGCTCAAGCGTTTGATGGATTCCTTCGGCTCGTCGGCGAGCGGACGCGCGCGCTCGAATTGCAGAAACGCCATGAGATGTTTCAGCTCAACCGATTTCCAGTCCGTGAGATTTTCTTTCGCCGCCCACGCGGTGAATTTGCCGAGCAGCGCGGCGTAAGTTTTGGCCGTGTTATCGGATTGCCCGCGCTCGTGGCGCAGGTATTGCAGAAAATCCTCGACGAGATTTTGCATTTAAGAAAAAAGTGAAAGTTGCGCGCCATCAGGCCTCCGAAAATGTTTTGCCGAAAGTTCACGCCGCTCGTCTGCAAATCCCGCTTTGCGTTTGGCGACTTCAAACATTTGCGCGATTTGCTCCGCAAAAATGCCTTCGCCGCGCATTCGTTTGCCCCATTGCGCGTCGTATAATTTGCCGCCGCGCATGGCTTTGATTCGGTTCAAAACTTTTTCTTTGCGGTCGGGAAAATGCGTCGTCAGCCAATTTTCAAAAAGCGATTTGTCGCCGTGCGGCAAACGCACAATCGTAAAACCCGCCGCAGTCGCGCCGGCTTCGCGCGCGGCTTTGAGGATCGCGGGCATTTCGTGATCGGTCAAACCGGGAATGATCGGCGCGACGTTCACGCTCACGGGAATTCCCGCTTGCGACAATTTGCGGATCGCATTCAAGCGCGCTTGCGGCGGCGACGTGCGCGGTTCCATCACGTTGCGCAATTTTGTGTCAAGCGTCGTGACCGAAATGCAAACGCTCGCGCAATCGTATTTTGCCAGTTCCGAAAGCAAATCAAGGTCGCGCGTCACGAGAAAATTTTTCGTGATGATGGCGACGGGATTGCGAAATTCCAAAAGCACTTCGAGACAGCGGCGCGTTAGTTTCAATTTTCGTTCGACCGGCTGGTAACAATCCGTCACGCCGCTCATCACGATGATTTGCGGTTGCCATTTTGGCGACGCCAATTCCGCGCGCAAAAGTTCCGGCACATTTTCTTTGACCATGATTTTGGTTTCAAAATCCAGTCCGGCGGAAAAGCCAAGATATTCGTGCGTCGGTCGCGCGTAACAATAAATGCAGCCGTGCTCGCAACCGCGATAGGGATTGACGCTTGCGCCAAAGCCGATGTCCGGGCTGTCATTGTAGGCGATGGCGGTCTGGCTGTGATCCACCAGAAATTGCGTGCGCGGCAAAACGTCTTCGTCGGGATTCCAGTCCGCGTCCGGTTCGAGATGGATTTTCTCGAAACGGTTGCCCGGATTTTCCGGCGCGCCGCGATGGGCGGAAATTATTTGTCCGACTGGCATGGAAAGATTTTATCACACGGAAAACGCAGACGCGAAATGTATCAGATTTTCCGGCCGTTTTTAATTTTGGCAGAGGTGGAGTTTTTTCGGCAGAACAAAGAGGGAACTTTCGGCAACTCGACAGAAAATATGTCATTGCAAAATCTCTTCGTGTCTCTGTGCCATTATGGTTAAACTTTTTTCATGGCCGCTGAACAACAGGAACCCAAAGAACGCAAAACCCTCGACGACCGCGCGAAGATGACCGAACTGGAACGCGTCCGGCACTCCGCCGCGCACGTGCTCGCCACGGCCATTTTGAAAATCTGGCCGGACGCGCAATTCGCCGCCGGGCCGCCGGTCGAGAACGGTTTTTATTACGACGTCGAACTTTCCCATCGCATCGCGCCGGAAGATTTCCCGCGCATCGAGGAAGAAATGAAAAAGGAAATCAAGGCGAATAACACGTTTGAAAAAGTCGTCGTCAATCGCGATGAAGCGTTGAAGTTTGCCAAAGAAGGAAGACTTGCCGCATTGGGCGAACGTTCGCAGCCGAGCAAATTCAAATTGGACATCATCGAAAATATTCCGGCGGACGAACCGATTTCATTTTATCGCAACGGCGATTTTCTCGACCTTTGCGCCGGGCCGCACGTGATGCGCACCGGCAACATCGGCGCGTTCAAGCTCACGCACGTGGCCAGCGCGTATTACAAGGGCGACGAGCGCAACCCGCAGCTTCAAAGAATTTACGGCACGGCGTTCAAGAACAAGACCGAAATGGACGTGTATTTCACGATGCTCGAAGAGGCCAAGCGCCGCGACCATCGCAAGCTCGGCGCGGAGATGGGATTGTTCACGATTGACACGGAATTTGTCGGACCGGGCCTGCCGCTGTGGCTGCCGAAAGGCACGGCGATCGTGGAAGAACTGGAAAAGCTCGCGAAAGAAACGGAATTCGCCGCCGGTTACGTGCGCGTGAAAACGCCGCACATCGCCAAAGAAAAAATGTATCTGACGAGCGGGCATCTGCCGATTCTTTACGCGGATTCAATGTTTCCGCCGATGGAAATGGATGAACGCCGCGAGGAACGCAAAAAACTTCAGGAACGAATCGCGGAACTGGAAAAAATTATTCTGGAACACGCCAAAATAATTGCCGAAAAAACGAAGTGAAAATGTGAAGTGGCGGAACTCATTTTGTTTTCGGCAGATTATCAACCGTCGCAGGAGTGGCAGCAACAATCTCAACGAATGCGCTTCCCATCATCATTTTGTAATGCTCTATGTGTCCCGATTTTTCAAAAATCTTTCTAAAGACCGCAAGATATGTGTCAACGATACTGCCATCGGCAATGAAGAAATCATCATATGCATAGTGCGAACCATCGTGAACCCACGAAGACAGAGAATTGCATATTAATTTCTCTTTGCCTTCAAATTTAGAACAAAGGTCGTCGTGAGTGATGTTGCCGAGAATCTTAAAGTAATTTTCCAAAATTCTTCTCAAAGTATTCTGAATCGAAAGATTTGACCTGTCGGGATTTCGGACTTCTGCCCAAAGAAGATCGTATGAGGTTTTAATCGGATTCGAGGTGTGCTTTTGGATTGTTGACTGTTGATCAGGTTTTCTTACTATCCAAAAAGTTTCGTCTTTAAGAGCCACATTGCCTCGACGTTTGTTAAACGTAACCTCTTTGTGAAAATAGACGTTGTGCGTCAGAACGAACGCTTGTTTGATATGTCCAACGCCATTTCGAACTTCGTCGAAAAGACCTTTGATCAAATTGCTGACGATAAAAAGAACATCGCTGTCGAGACTGGATACGGGATCATCAAAAACAACTACGCGGTCAGTTGTCATGCCGGTCTCGGTTTCACTGCCTTTCAACAGGTGATAAAAATAAAGGAAAGTGATGAAAGTTTTCTCACCTTCACTCAAAGTTTCCTTTGCAATAGTTCCATCGGCGCGCACGATTTTGTAATGACTTGGTTTTTCCGACTTTGCCAATGAGAAGCTGCGGAAACCAAATGACTTTAGCAGTGAATTTATTCCATCAATCGTCGGCTGAATGCTCGTGGTGTTTTTCTCAAGTCCTCGAATTTCAGATTGCTTCTTACTTTTATCAGCGCTGGCCTGGGTCAACTTCACGTTCAGAGCGTCAATTGCTTTTTTGAAGCCATCTTTCTTTGAAAGAAATGTCGCAAGTTGAACTTTGATTTCGTTTTCCAACAAATACTTCCAGACTTCACTTGTTAAAGTTCGCCTTTCTTGAGCGAGGTTTGAAACCATTATGTTGTGTTTTTTTACCGCGTCGTTTGCGGCGCTGATAAGATTCTTGGCCGCATCAAGAACATTCGACAGCGATTCCAATTCGATGCTTTGGCTCGATTCTCTTTGTTTCTTTTCGATTTGCTGGATGTTGAGGCGAACTTTGGAATCCAAAAGGTCTTTCTCTGCCTTTAGAGCAAATTAAGTAAAACTGTAGCCGTATTGAAATGAATGTGTCAAGGTGGTGGAGTGAAAACGCTATCGTTGGATTTGCGGGAACGGATTTTGACTTCCTATGATCATGAGGAGGACACGCGGG
>Ga0207933_1002248_pt1 | contig 12815 bp, 10 predicted proteins | sample NGESurdeep092012_4_FD_184488 | JGI IMG/M metagenome (GOLD analysis project Ga0207933, IMG submission 184488) | Arctic peat soil microbial communities from Barrow, Alaska - NGEE Surface sample F53-3 deep-092012 (SPAdes) | ecosystem: Environmental > Terrestrial > Soil > Wetlands > Peat ... | reverse complement strand
CGCCCGCTCGATCTCGCTGGTCGGCGTGTCCGCCCCGACGTTCTGGCTCGCCTTCATCATGCTGGCGGTCTTCTACGGCTGGCTGGGCTGGGCGCCGGGGCCGGGACAGATCAGCGCCGACCAATTCCCTCCGCCCGTCGTGACCGGCTTCATGCTGATCGACGCGCCATTGGCGGGGCAGTGGGGCACGTTCTGGGACGCGGTGCATCATCTGATATTGCCCGCCATCGTGCTCGCCGCCGCCACGCTCGGCCTGATTACCCGCACGACTCGCGCCGCCATGCTGGAGGCGCTGTCGCAGGACTACATCCGCGTTGCCCGCGCCAAGGGCCTGCTGCGCCGCGCCATCATGCTCGGCCACGCGCTGCCGAACGCGATGCTGCCCGTCGTCACGCTGGGCGGCCTCGCCTACGCGCAGTTGCTGACCGGCACTGTTTTGACTGAAACCATCTTCTCCTGGCCCGGCCTCGGCCGCTACACCTTCCAGAGCGCGGTGACGCTCGATTTCCCGGCGATCATGGGGATCACGACGGTCGTGGCGGTGGTCTACGTCATCATCAACCTGCTGGTGGATATCTCGTACGCGCTGCTCGATCCGCGGGTGATGCGCCGATGAGCGGCGTGGAACTCGCGCTCCGGGCCGCCGAGGTGCATGCCAGCGCCGCCGGGCAGCGGCGGCGCTGGCTGCGGCGCTATGGCCTGGCCGCCGCCGGCGCCGTCGTGATCCTCGCCTGGGCGCTCGCCGCCGGCTTCGCCCCCTGGGTCACGCCGTACCCGCCGGACGCGGTGAATGTGGCCGGCCGGTTGGCCGCCCCGTCCGCGGCGCACTGGCTCGGCACCGACGAGCTTGGTCGCGACGTGCTGACGCGGGTGATCTTCGGCGCGCGCACCTCACTCGCGGTCGGCTTCGTCGTGGTGCTGGTGGGCGGCGTGTTCGGCACCCTGCTCGGCGCGGTGGCCGCCTATGCCCGCGGCTGGGCGGAGGAGGCGCTGATGCGCGCCACCGACCTGATGTTCTGCTTTCCGCCGATCATCCTGGCGATGGCGATCGCCGCCGCGCTCGGCATCGGCGCGCGCAACACGGTGATCGCCATGCTGGTGGTGTGGTGGCCGAAGTTTGCGCGCCTGGCGCGCAGCCTGGTGATCTCGCAGCGCTCGCAGGACTACGTCGCCGCCGCCCGCGCGGTGGGGTTCGGCCCGGTGCATATCCTGCTGCGCGAGATCATTCCCAACGCAGTCGGTCCGCTCATCGTCCTGGTCACGCTCGATCTCGGCAACGCCATCCTGGTGTTTGCCGGACTGTCCTTCCTCGGCCTCGGCGTGGTGCCGCCGACGCCGGAATGGGGCTCGATGGTGTCGGAGGGGCGCGAGCTGGTCAGCCAATGGTGGGTCGCCACCTTCCCCGGCCTTGCCATCCTCACCGTGGTGATGGGCTTCAACTTCGTGGGCGACGGCCTGCGCGACTGGCTCGATCCCCATGCAAGACGGCGCTGACGCCGGCGCGCCGATCCTGGAGGTCGCGGACCTCCGGACCTGGTTCTTCACCGATGCCGGCGTGGTGCGCGCGGTGGACGGGATCAACTTCCGCCTGCATCCCGGCGAGACGCTCGGCATCGTGGGCGAATCCGGGTCGGGCAAGAGCGTCGCCGCCAAATCGATCATTCGCCTGCTCGACGAGCCGGCGCGCATCGTCGAGGGCTCGGTCCGGTTTCGCGGCCGCGAGCTGACGACCTTGCCGGAAGCCGAGATCCGCACCGTCCGCGGCGCCGGGATCGCGATGATCTTCCAAGACCCGATGACCTCGCTCAACCCCGTCCTGCGCATCGCCCGTCAGCTCATCGAGGCGATGACCGCGCATGGAACTTTCACCGCCGCGGCGGCGCGGGTGCGGGCGGCCACGCTGCTCGGGCGCATGGGGATCGCCGCGCCCGATAGCGCGCTCAATTCTTTCCCGCACCAGTTCTCCGGCGGGATGCGCCAGCGCGTGATGCTGGCGATGGGCTTCGCCAACGAACCGGCGGTGATCATCGCCGACGAGCCCACCACCGCGCTCGACGTCACCATCCAGGCGCAAATCCTCGACCTGCTGCGGGCGCTGAACGCCGACCTCGGCACCGCGGTCATTCTCATCAGTCACGACCTCGGCGTGATCGCCAATCTCTGCACGCGCGTGCTGGTGATGTACGCCGGCGAGGTGGTGGAGGAGGGGGCGCCCGAGGACCTGCTGTCCGATCCGCGCCATCCGTACACGTGGGCGCTGCTGCACGCCGCGCCGAGGATGGATCAGGCGGTCGAGGGGGATCGCCGGCTGACCACTATCGAAGGCCAGCCGCCCGATCCGCGCGCCTGGCCCGACGGCTGCCGCTTCCGCGCGCGCTGCCCATTCGCGATCGAGCAGTGCGCCCGGCACCCCGAGTTGCTGGCGGTCGGCGCCGGGCGCGCGGCGCGCTGCTGGGTGACGCAGGCGGGCGATCGCCTCGCCCCGCCGCGCCGGCTTGCCGCCGCCGCTGCGTCCCCGTCGGCCGCGCCCCCGCCCGCGGCCAGCCGCGCGCTGCTGGAAGTGCGCGGGCTCAAGAAGCACTTCGTCGTGCCGCGCGACAGTTTCCTCGGGCCGAAGCGGGTGCTGCGCGCGGTGGATGGGGTCGATCTGGACGTATTTCCCGGCGAGACGCTGGGGCTGGTCGGCGAGTCCGGCTGCGGTAAATCCACTCTCGCCCGGGTGGTGATGCGGCTCGACGAACCGACGGACGGCACGGTGACGTTCGACGGCCAGGACATCTCCCACGCTTCGCAACGCCGCATCCGCCCGCTGCGACGGCGGATGCAGATGATCTTCCAGGACCCGTACGCCTCCCTCAACCCGCGCATGACCGTGGGCGAAATCCTCTCCGGACCGCTACGGCTGCACGGGCTGGTGCGTGGCGCGGCTGCCGCGCGGGAGCGGGTGGCCCAGCTGCTCGACCTCGTCGGCATGCCGCTGGCGGCGACGGGGCGCTTCCCGCACGAATTCTCCGGCGGTCAGCGCCAACGCATCTCGATCGCCCGCGCGCTGGCGGTCGAGCCGGTGTTCGTGGTGGGCGACGAGCCGATCTCCGCGCTCGACGTGAACATCCAGGCGCAGATCATCAACCTGATGATCGGGCTGCAGGAGCGGCTGGGCCTGACCTACCTGTTCATCGCCCATGATCTCGCGGTGGTGCGCCACATCTCCGACCGGATCGTGGTGCTGTATCTCGGGCAGGTGGTGGAGACGGCGCCGGCCGCTGCGCTGTTCGCGCGCCCGTTGCACCCGTACACGGTGACGCTGATCTCCGCCGTGCCGACGCCCGATCCGGCGGCGGAGCGGGCACGCCGGCGGATCATCCTACAGGGCGAAATCCCGAGCGCGATCAGCCCGCCCTCCGGCTGCCGCTTCCGCACCCGTTGCCCCGCGGCGACGGTGCGCTGCGCCGTGGAGGTGCCGAAGCTGGCGGAGGTGGCGTCCGGTCACCGCGTGGCGTGCCATTTCCCCGGAGCGGTGGGGTAGCGGCGCGTGCTCGGTGAGGCTGTCGAACGCGAGGCCGGCGGAAGGGATGAAGTCGAGGCGGGTAAGGTGATCGGCCCTGGCGGGCTAATTGCTACTATGTCTGGCCGAACCTTGTGAGGACCCCGCCCATGGTATCTGAATCCAGCGTAACGATCCTGCGAGACATGCACGGTGCGGCTCACCACGCGATCTACCCTGGGATCGATTCGAGGCACTGATACAGACGGCCAGACTCAACGGAGCAGAAGCTGCCGTTGTCATAGGACCAGGGTGTTACCCATGTCTCCGGGCCGGACCGAGGAAATCTGGAGCGGGCGAAGGGATTCGAACCCTCGACCCCAACCTTGGCAAGGTGCCCGATGGGTCTACGCTAAGGTATCCGGTGGCCCGCCATGGCACGAAACTACACGATGATTCATAGACTTAGTTGACATCCCATCCGCCCCCTGTATCCCAGACGTACCCGGCGACTTGCTTCCAAGTGCTTGGAATTCGCATCGATGAGGGGTATGATAGCCTCATTCTAAGCGAACTTCCAGTAGGTGGCTGATATGGCTGGAGAAAAGCTCACAAAGCGCGTCATCGACGCCCTGAAAGCTCCGGAACCTTCGAAGGTTGGGGTCAAGGTTCGGGAGAGTTTCCTGTGGGATCGCGAGCTGCGAGGCTTCGGCGTGCAGGTCATGCCGTCGGGCCTCAAGAGCTTCGTCATCCAGTATCGCACCCCCGAGGGCCGTCCCCGGCGGGTGGTCATCGGACGCTATGGACTGATGACCGTCGAGGAGGCCCGTGCCCTCGCCCATGAGAAGCTCGTCGCCGTGTCCAAGGGCGTCGACCCTGTCGCCGAAGAAGCTAAGGCGGCGGGACTCCTGACCGTCGCCGAAATCTGCGACTGGTACATTGCCGAGGCCGAGGCGGGCCGCATCCTTGGCCGGCGCCGACGCGCCATCAAGGCGTCCACTCTGGCGATGGATCGAAGCCGGATCGAAGCCCACATCAAGCCGCTGCTCGGGCGTCGGCAGATCGGCTCGCTCAAGCTCGGCGACGTCGAGGGCGCGCAAGCCGACATCGCCGCCGGCAAGACATCGAAAGCGCGTGTCGGCAGCCGCGGTGGGGCCACCACCGGCGGCGAAGGCGTCGCGGCCCGAACTATTTCGACGCTCCATGCGATTTTGGAGCATGCCGTGCGCTTGGGGCAGATTGAAGCCAATCCGGCCAAGGGAGTCCGAAAACTGGCAGCGCCGCCCCGTGAGCGGCGGCTCAGTCGCGCCGAGATCGAGCGGTTGGGAAAGACGCTTCGCGCCGTGGCGGAGGAAGGCGAGCACCCGACGGGGCTTGCTGCCATCCGCTTCCTGCTGCTCACCGGCTTCCGGCGCATGGAAGCCCTGGGACTGGAACGGGCATGGCTCGATGAGGAAGAAGAGGCGATTCGTTTCCCTGATACCAAGAGCGGTGCGCAAACGCGGGTTATCGGGCGGGCCGCCATTGATCTGCTGCTCGATCAGCCAAAGACGAAATCGCCCTTTTTCTTCCCGGCCGATTGGGGCGAGGGCCATTTCATCGGCGTGGTGCGCGTGCTGGGTCGCGTTTGTGAAAAGGCGCGGCTGGCCGACATCACCCCCCACACGTTGCGCCATACCTTTGCCAGCCTAGCCGGCGATCTCGGCTTTTCCGAATTGACCATCGCGGCACTGCTCGGCCACTCGGCCCGCGGTGTCACCCAGCGCTACATCCATATTGACGAGGCGCTCAGAATGACCGCCGACCGCGTGGCTGCAGAGATGGCCGATATCCTTGATGGCCGGGCGACACCGGCACGCGCGCGCGTCCCCCGCGGCGCCCGCGCCGAACAGCGTCTGGAAACCGCCGGCCGATGAGCATGGAATACTTTGGGTGTCAGGCGACCTGTTGTCCGAAGTTTGTAGCAAGCTTCGGACGGATCCTGTTGCCTTGCCGCCGCCGTTTTCCCAGCGCTGGCGTCCGAAGAAAGCGGCATGTTTCGGTCAACCCTTCACGGCGTCCGAAGAATGTCGTATCCTTCGGACATGGCAGATATTGAGCTCAATACGGACCTTCGCGCCCGGCTGCTCGAGCGAATCGCGTCAGACCCCGAGGAGGTTTGGACGCCCAGCGACTTCGTGGATCTCGGCAGCCGCGCTGCCGTGGATAAGGCGCTGCAGCGCCTCGTCCCCACCGGTGAGCTTCGGCGTATCGACCGCGGTCTTTACGATCGGCCCCGCAAAAGCAGCCTGACGGGCCGCGCAACCGTTCCCGATTATCGGGCTGTCATCCGCGCTGTAACGCGTCGCGATCAAGCCCCCGCCGTGGTGGACGGCATGACCGCCGCCAACGACCTCGGCCTCACCACAGCTGTGCCGGCCCGCATAGAGGTCCTCGTCGATGCTCGCCTGAAGCCCATCAAGCTCGGCAATCAGGAGATCCACTTCAAGCACGCCGCGCCCAGCCGCCTCTACTGGGCTGGTCGGCCCGCTATGCGGGTTGTTCAAGCTCTGCACTGGATGCAGGACATGCTGGTCAACGACGATGAGCGCGCGCGGGTCAGCGCCGCGCTGCACCGTCTATTCGCCGATGGCCTTGTTGCACTGAGCGGGCGGTTGGCGGCAAGATCTTTGCAGGTTAGGAGAGCTGCTCCTCCCAACATCGGAAGTCCATCGTGCCCTTCAAAGCGAACCAAGCTCGGCGCCACCATATCCCGAAGCAGCGGCACCAGGTCGCGAATTGGCCGGAGTATGACGCTGCCTTGCGCCAGCGCGGGAGCCTGACGGTCTGGTTCACCGACGCCGCGATCGCAGCCTGGGGTGCCGAGCGGCGCACCACGCCCGGCGGCCAACCGCACTACTCCGCCCTTGCGATCACCACGGCGCTCACCTTGCGCACCGTGTTCCGCCTCGCGCTGCGTCAGACCGAAGGTCTGATCGGGTCAATCATCCGCCTGCTCGGTCTTGATCTCGCCGTGCCCGATCACTCGACGCTGAGCCGGCGAGCCGAAACATTGCCCGTCGTGCGGCCGGCATCGAGCAGCGCGCCCGTGCATCTGCTTGTCGACAGCACCGGCCTGCGGCTGTGCGGTCCCGGCGAGTGGCTGGTGGAGAAGCACGGCACGCGCACGCGACGGTCTTGGCGGAAGCTGCACCTTGGCGTTGACGCCGACACCGGCGAGATGGTGGTGGCCGCGTTGACGTCCAATGACGTTGACGATGGCTCGCAAGTCGGGCCTCTGCTCGACCAGGTCCGGCGTCCCGTTGCATCCTTCATCGGTGACGGCGCCTACGACCGAGACGACGTTTACGGCGAGGTGGCGGCGCGCCATCCAGATGCTGCGGTCATCGCTCCGCCGCGCTCGAGCGCGGTCCTCAGCGAGACGGCCGACACCGCACCGACGAAGCGTGACGAGCATCTGCAACTCATTGCCGAGCGCGGCCGCATGGGTTGGCAGAAGGCGTCCGGCTATAACTACCGCGCGCTGGTGGAAGCCGATATCAGTCGATACAAGCGGGTGATCGGCGGCACACTGCGATCGCGCACGGACGCGCGCCAGGCGACCGAGGTAGCAATCGGTGTGCGTGCGTTGAATCGCATGCTGAAGCTTGGACGGCCCGAGTACGTGCGGATCGCATAGCCCGGGCGAGGACCTGGCCTCAACGCGTCCGGAGTTTGATCCCTGCAACACGGTCGTGAGACGCCGGAATATGAAATAGCGGCCGCGAACATCGACAAGCCTGGACCGGAGCATGCGCAATGAGCCTCGCACTGGATCCCCGGCCGGGTGCGACCTTGCCGGAACAAGGGCTGTCAGCAGGTGATGCGGCCGAGCGCCTGCGTCGGGATGGCCGCAACGAACTGCCACAGGAACGCCAGCGGAGCTCCTTCCGCATTGCCCTAGACGCGGTCCGCGAGCCAATGCTTCAGCTTCTGCTTGGTGCCGGGGTTGTTTACCTGTTCATAGGTGACCTTGCCGAAGCACTCATCCTGCTGGCGTTCGCAGTGCTGAATGTCGTCCTGGTGGTTGTCCAGGAAAGCCGCACAGAGCGCGCTCTTGCGGCGCTGAAGGACCTCACCAGCCCGAGCGCCTTCGTAATCCGAGATGGGGTACGGCAGCGAATCCCGGGGGCAGAGATCGTCGCCGGCGACATCGTGGTTCTGGTCGAGGGCGATAGGGTTCCGGCAGATGCAAGGCTGCTGGACGTCACCGACCTCGAGGTCGATGAGTCGCTGCTGACGGGCGAATCGGTTCCGGTCCGAAAGACGGCTGGCGGGAGCGAAGCGCCGGACGCGCGGCCCGGTGGTGATGACAGCCCCAATGTGTGGTCTGGCAGCCTTGTCGTGCGCGGCACTGGCCTGGCCCGCGTGCTCGCCACTGGCGCACTCACCGAAATCGGCCGCATCGGGAAGTCGCTCGGCGCCGTCGAGAGCGCGCCAACGCCGCTGCAAATCCAGACGCGCAAGCTGGTGAAGATTTTCGCGATCCTCGGCATCGGATCGTCGGTCGTGCTTGCGGTCGTCTACGGGTTACTGCACGGCGAATGGGTGAAGGGCATCCTCGCCGGCATCACCCTGGCGATGGCGACGCTGCCGGAAGAATTTCCGCTCGTCCTGACCGTGTTTCTGGTGCTGGGCGCGTGGCGGATGTCGCAGAACAAGGTGCTGACCCGCCGCTCGGCCGCCATCGAGGCGCTCGGCGCTGTCACGGTGCTCTGCACCGACAAGACCGGCACCCTGACCGTGAACCGGATGAGCGTGGCGGCACTGGTGGTGGACGGGGAGTGGTGGGCCCTGACATCGGTGGTCGATCCCGAACTACCGGAACAATTTCATTCTCTAGTCGAGCTGTCGATATTGGCGAGCCGGCCGGACCCGTTCGACCCGATGGAGCGCGCGTTTGCCGACCTAGGCGACCAGTTTCTGAAGCAAACAGCGCATATTCATCCGGATTGGGTGCTGCGGCATGGCTATCCGCTCCAGCCCTCTCTCCTTGCGATGTCACAGGTCTGGCAAACCGGGAGCGGGGCTGACTTCGTGGTGGCGACCAAAGGTGCGCCGGAAGCTGTGACCGAGCTGTGCCACTTGCCAGTCGATCAGATCACGACCATCCGCCGCGATGTGGCCGCCCTCGCGGCCCAGGGCCTGCGGGTGTTGGCCGTCGCACAAGCGACGTGGCCAAACAAAAACTGGCCGGCAACGCAGCACGATTTCGATTTCGGTTTCATTGGCCTCGTCGGTCTGGCTGATCCACTGCGTCCCGAGGTGTCCGCCGCCGTGCAAGCCTGTACAGGCGGCGGCATCCGGGTTGTCATGATCACCGGCGATCACCCGGCGACCGCACTAACGATCGCCAAACAGGCCGGCATCACCGGCGGCGAGGTCCTGACCGGCACGGAAATGGCGAGCCTCGACGATGCCCAGTTCGAGGCGCGGCTGGCAGGAACGAACGTGTTCGCCCGCATCATGCCCGAACAGAAACTACGCCTGGTGCGGGCCTTCGCCGCGTCGGGTGAGGTGGTGGCGATGACTGGCGATGGCGTGAACGATGCGCCCTCGCTCAAGGCCGCGCATATCGGCGTCGCCATGGGCGGGCGTGGTACCGATGTGGCGCGCGAGGCCGCGTCGCTCGTGCTCCTCGACGACAATTTCGCGAGCCTCGTCACGGCCGTTCGGCTCGGCCGCCGGATTGACGACAATTTGCGCAAGGCCATCGGCTATATCCTGGCGGTGCATGTGCCAATCGCCGGCATGTCGCTGCTGCCGGTGCTGTTCGGATGGCCCATGGTGCTCGGCCCGATCCACGTGGTGTTCCTGGAACTCGTGATCGATCCGGTATCGTCGATCGTGTTCGAGGCTGAGCCGGAGGAGGCGGGCATCATGGCGCGCCCACCGCGCAAGCCCGACACCCCGTTGTTCGACACGGCGTTGCTGCTGCATGGACTGCTGCAAGGCGGTGTCGTCATGCTCGCCGCTCTGGGCATTTTCCAGCTCGGGATCCATGACGAGCATGGCGAGCAGGTCGCACGTTGCATGGCCTTCGTGACACTCGTGATCGGCAATCTCGGTCTAGTGCTGACCAACCGTTCTATGACATCTAGCGCCTTCAGGGTGCTCACCCGGCCGAACCGCGCGCTTATATTTGTCATTATCACGACCATGACCGCGCTTATTCTTTCGGTTTCTGTACCATGGTTGCGAGAGCTGTTCGGCTTTGCGCCGCTGGGTTGGCCGCGTTTGGCGGAAGCTGCCGTTGCCGCGCTCGTCTGTATCGTAGTGAATGATCTGATCGGCGTGATTTGGCGGTGGATCACCGGTAAAATGGCCGAGAGGAAAGCACACTCATGAGAACGGTCCACGAGGAGAGCCATCTCATTGCACGCATCGGATGGCTGAGGGCGGCGGTGCTGGGCGCCAACGACGGAATCATCTCGACAGCCAGCCTGATCCTCGGCGTCGCGTCGGCGGCCTCCAGCGGGAACGAAGCCCTTATCGCCGGGGTCGCCGGTTTGGTGGCCGGGGCGATGTCGATGGCGGCAGGTGAATATGTGTCGGTCAGTTCGCAATCCGACACTGAGAACGCCGATCTCGCCCGCGAGACAAAAGAACTCGCGAGCGACCCGGAGCACGAAAAAGAGGAACTCGCGCAGATCTACGCCGCTCGCGGCGTCGAGATAGGGCTTGCCCGTGAGATTGCGCTGCAGCTTATGGCGAAGGATGCCCTGGGCGCGCACTCGCGTGACGAACTAGGAATTTCAGAGGCGACCACCGCACGCCCGGTGCAGGCCGCCCTGGCATCCGCAGCCACGTTCACGGTCGGCGCCGCCGCGCCGCTGATCCTGGTGGTGATCTCTCCGCCCAATCTTCTGCTGCCGGTGGTCGCCATTGGATCGCTCCTCTTTCTGGCTCTTCTCGGCATGATTGGCGCCAAAGCAGGCGGTGCCGGCATCCTGCGGCCGACCATTCGCGTGATGTTCTGGGGTGCTCTCGCCATGGCGCTGACGACGGGAATCGGGGCACTGTTCGGAAAGGTCGTTTGACGGGGTGACCATTCGTGAATGGCTGAACGGCTCGCTGCAGCCCGCCTCGGCACGTCACTGCAGTCGACTTTGGGATATGACACCTGCAGCTGCTCGCGATCCTGAATGATCGCCTGCGCGCGGATCTCGGCCCCGATGCCCAGCCTCACACCGCTGAGCAGCTTCACCCGGAGATCGCGATCATCCCCCTACGAAACCTGGCGCAAGTACCGGATGGGCCGGGCTGCGAAAGCTCCTTGCCGAGGCAAGACGCACCGACACGCTCGACCGCATCAACGAGCAGATCATAAACGACTTCGCCATCGTTGTCGCGCTGCACGAAAGTCTGCGACTCGTCGGAAGTCTCAACGGCCGCTGCACGAAACTCGAGAGTAGACGCCGGTCAGGTCTCACATTTGCTGCAATTGTGAGACGCATCCGGCGCCACCTTTTCCGCGCGGGGCAAGAATCCGCGCTTCGTGGTCGGGCAGCCGAAGCAGCCAGCGCTCCACGGCTGACCGTCCCGTCCAGCCGAGCGAGGCGGCAATCCGAGCGTATGCCGCCTTCGGGTCGGCCAGGAAGTTGGCCATGGCCGCGAACAGGATCGTCCTGGCCGTCACCAGGCGGACCGGCTGCCGCTCGGTCCAGACCGTCGGCAGCAGCGGATGCTCGCGCAGGCGTTCGGGCAGGCCTGGGACGAAGAGTTCGGCGATGCAGTGATGGCCGCCCGCGCCGTCATCCGCGGGTGTCCACGGCGGCATCAGTACGACTGGCGCCGACAAGGTATCCCTACGCCGACGACCACCTTGCCCCGGTAGCTGGGTATCGATCTCCTGCGCTGCATGATGAGAAGCAAGCATGTGGCTGCCACTGTGGCAGCCACAGATAGCGAGGCAGTGCCACGGATCGAGATCGTGGGTGAGCGGCGCCGCGTCCACGACGTTGCCTTTCGAGCGATGGTCGTGGCCGAGTCTGTTGCCGCTGGTGCCAGCGTCCCGGACATTGCCGAGCGACATGGTCTTTCCCCGAGCCTGGTCTATCGGTGGCGCCGCCACGCGGGAGCTGAGACGGCAGGCGGTCTGGCGGTGCGCCTTTTCCCGGTCCGGATCGCGGCCGCTCCAGATAAGACGCCGGCAGCGGTACCACCGCCGTCGAGGACCAGGGCACGGCGAGCGGGGCTGATTGAGATCGAGCTGAGCGGCGGCGTGCGCGTGAGCATCGACGAGGGTGTGAGCCTGGCGGCGCTCCGCCGCGTGATGTCGGTTCTGCGCGGATGATGATGCCAGCCTCCGGGGTGCGCGTTTGGCTCGCCGCCGGGACGACCGACATGCGGCGCGGCATGAATGGGCTCGCACTGCAGGTGCAGCAGGTGCTGCAGCGTGACCCCCATGCCGGCGACGTCTATGTTTTCAGAGGTCGCCGGGGCCACCAAGCGACATTCCGCATACGGTTTTCGCACCGCGCGGATCGCCTATCCCTGGCATCCGCTGTTCGGACAGATTCTGCGGGTCTCTCCGCACCGACGCGGCAAGGATCTGACGTGCATCTACACGGACGAGCGGCCTGATCTCAGTCGCGAGCTGCCGAACTGGATGTTCGACGAGGGCTATTGCGCTGGCATGGAACTCGGCGGCGCGCGGATCAGCGTGGAGGCGCTCGCCGAACTCGCCGCGATCCTGGCTTCGTTGGGTGAGAATCAAGGACCGGCCGCACGCTCTTCTTCGTCATCCACGAAGGAGAAAGGGGATGCAAAGAAGCCGATATCACGATCGCGCGCAGTTCGTACTCGAGCTGGAGCGGCAGAGTCCACGAGCGCCGGTGACGCGGAACCCGAACGGGCTGGTCGAGGCGCTCGCCGACCTCCTGCTGGCGGCGGTGGGAGCCGACGAATCTCTATTGAAGACGGGAGGCGTGGATGAGCACCAGGATCACGCCTGACCACCTTCGTCGCGCCGCGGTGGTGTACGTTCGACAATCGACAATGGCGCAAGTCATGGGCAACCTGGAGAGCCAGCGTCGGCAATATGATCTGGCGACCGCGGCGAGGAGCGCCGGATTCGCGTCGGTGACGGTGATCGACGACGACCTCGGCCGCTCCGGCTCGGGAACCATGGAGCGTCCGGGCTTCGAGCGGCTGGTGGCGATGGTCTGCTCGGGCGATGTCGGGGCGGTCTTCTGCATCGAGGCCTCGCGCCTGGCCCGCAACGGGCGCGACTGGCATCACCTGATCGACCTGTGCGCCCTGACCGGCGCCTTGGTAATCGATCCGGACG
>Ga0207933_1002247_pt1 | contig 12818 bp, 4 predicted proteins | sample NGESurdeep092012_4_FD_184488 | JGI IMG/M metagenome (GOLD analysis project Ga0207933, IMG submission 184488) | Arctic peat soil microbial communities from Barrow, Alaska - NGEE Surface sample F53-3 deep-092012 (SPAdes) | ecosystem: Environmental > Terrestrial > Soil > Wetlands > Peat ... | reverse complement strand
CCACGCATAGCCCCAATCCGAGTTCCGCTTCCCTGCAATCGGAAGCAGCGTGTGGACGAGCCGCGGGCCGAAATCGCGTGCAGGATTGATCGCATAACCGGTGACTCCGCCAAGCGACATGCCGATGCCCCACACCAGAAATCCGATGAGAAGCGGTGACAAGCCAATCGCAACGCCGTGTTCTCCACCAATAGCCTTTGAAGTGATGGCTGAGATGACGAGGAACAGGACGAAGGTGCCGATGATCTCGGCTCCTACGTTGGCGAGGGGCTTGCGAATCGCTGGTCCGGTGCAGAAGCAGCTTAGCTTGGCGTCAGCATCGTCCGTAGGAGCCCAGTGCGGGAGGTACATGATCCATACAAGAAAAGCGCCCACCATTGCACCGAGAATCTGTGCTGGAATATAGACCGCGAGCTTGTGTGTGTCGCCTGTAATGATGGCGGCGGCGACAGTGATCGCAGGATTGAGGTGCGCGTCAGGGCTACCCCACGCCGTCGAGGTGAAGACACCCGCGAAGACGGCGATGCCCCATGCCGTCGCTATGGTTAGCCAGCCTGCACCCTCGGCTTTGGAGCGCTTCAGCAACACTCCGGCGACAACACCGTTGCCAAGCAGGATGAGGACCATCGTCCCCATAAATTCGCCCATGAAAGGGGATACCAAAGAATGAGCCATCGTCCGAGCAGTCTCTCTTTCCAGACTTCGCTGAAGCCTGTCTTCCATCAATCAATTGAATTTCAGCTTGTAGCCAGCGACAGCAGCCCCTTCAGATCCATGGCCGAATCTGACTGCGCGCCCCGAGGCAAGGATGGAGCAACCACAAGGGCCTGGCTATGGCCCTCAAACCAGACAATGAAGGACGATTGCTCTGCTCCCAATAGCCGCTGCTGATTGATCCAGTGATAGTAAGCACCCATGTCTGCATCGACAAGGGAGCCGATCGGATCCAGTTCTGGATTTGGGCTGGTGTTTGAGAGTAACTCGTTCATTGGCTTCTGCCTTTGCCGAGGCGCAAAGCGAACCAATAGCGTCAGCGGTTGGGCGCGTCGCAGCGCCTCGCGCGTTGTCCATTGAGCAAACGTCGTACTGAAGATCTGGGTACCGGAGCCTTCTGTGAACAGCCTCACCTGAAACCGGTCCAGAACCGCGTCCCCGTCTTTCGTCATACCGAGGTCTGCGGGCAACAGTCGAGCGAGATCGGTTCGCAGTTCCTCCGGCCCCATGCCCGGCCGCGCAATCTCTGTCTGCATGTACTTCAGCAGGTTGTCGCGCACGGGCTGCGATGCTGCGTAGGACACGTTCGTCAAGGCTGGGCTTTGCCTGGCTGCCTGCCCTCCATCCACATACCAGTGCCCGTAGGGGATGGGATGGGCCTTCGCCCGGTCTTCAACGGCGTCAAGAAGAAGATCAAGGCCGTTCTCTGCCTTGATCTGACTAAAGTAGGTGCCGTGTGCGCGAAGATCGCGAAAGAGTGGAGAGGCATACGATGCGACGCCCTGTCCAATCACGGCGATTCCCAGCCTGGGCACGGGAAGTTTATCCACTGGAACTGCCGCCCGTAGACGATCGCCATACGCTGTCGCGGCCACGCTAAACGCATCGAGTTGGTGAGTCGTCCAGAGATACGCGGATTCCTGCTCAATAAACTGCGCTGGCCGGTTCACCCAGTCAAGATGCTCCAGCTTGGAAGAAAGCGATAGCTGAGCGAACGCATGAAACCACTCCGTGATCTGCAATGGCGAGAGTGAGCTCAAATTGGTGAGTTCCTTATCAATCGCAGCTTGTTCCGCAGGAAATTTGTAGTCGTATTCGATCACCTCCCGCAGCAGGCCGGGCAAAAAGCTGAGAGGCAATTGCTGAAACGCCTTCACATTGACTACCGCCAACTTCCTTGCCTCAGGAGGGTACCCGACGAACTGATCGGCTTGGAGATCGTGTGGCTGCATGACTAAAGTAGCTCCCTTATCAATCTGCCTTGGGACTGTGCGGCCGAAAATCCCATCATGGCGCCAATACTTGGAACCAGATCAATTGACTGCACCGGACTGTCGTACACCACACCCGGCCGCACCCCTGCCCCCAGAGCCATCATCCAGGTAGTGCGAGATGCCGGATCACCGGTGCGATGATGCTGAAATCCGTTCCCCCCTGAGTCCTGGTCGGCGTCACGGCCAAAATCAGGCAGGATAAGAAGCGTTGTATCTCCCATATACTCCGGCTCTTCCTGAACAGCCTTCCAAAGTTCAGCACAGAGCCGGTCCGTGCGGCGGATAGCATCCACGTAAAGCGAGAAGGCGCCGGAGTGAGCCACATCAATATCGTGCAGCGTGAGCCACAGTAGACTTGGCGACTCTTGCCGCATCAGCCGCTTCGCGATAAACACTGAGAGTTCATCCGGACTCGACAGCGTCTTTGCATGTTCCATGAAGTCATTGACGGAGAGCTTCAAAATTTGATCCAGCTGTTGCAGCTCGAATTCTCCGCCTCCGATCTGCGGAGCGTACAAAGGGGTTTCATAGTTGTCGTGGAGCAAATGGCTATAGTCCGCCTTCGAGCCGCTGGCAGCCGCACTGAGCAGATGCTTTGGCAGGATGACTCTGGCACCGAACCCAGGACCATACGACCGGCATCCGCTCTCTCCAATTCGATTAAACCCATTGCTCGGAGCAACGACCCATGCATCCGAAACCGGGCGACCCAAGTCTTTGCGGAAATATTCGAAGACGGTGGGATGATCCGGTGGCACCGCTGAGAAATTATTGAGAGTCTCGTAGACGCCGGTCGCCAGACTGGCGGTGGCCACGTAGTGGCCGAGAATCCCATGGTTCGTAACCTGTGTAAAGAAGCTCGACTGGGGAATGAGATCTCCGAGCATATGCGGAATGTTTATCTGTCCCTCAGGGGCAAAGGTCTCCTGATCACGGGCTCCACCACCGAACGTAATGACGATCACTTTCCTCTTCTTTTTTGCGGTCGCCGCATGCACGAAAGGGCTTGCACCCATGAAGGCTGTTCCCGCGGCCATTCCCGCGGCATCGCGCAGAAACTCACGCCTGGTCCGCGCGAGACGCCACGCAATCTCTCGGGGATTCAGATCCCTCATCTCCTTGCTTTTCGCTTCGAATGTTCCGCTATGTGACGATTGCCCCATTCAAACTCCTCTAAATCAGTTGTTCGCACTCGACTCAGGTATCAAGGCTTGCTGGCAGGCGCGGCCTTCGAAGAATAAATAAACTGCTGAACGTCTGCTCTTTCCTTGTCGACTTCGGCGAGGTGTTGTGCGCGGAGCTTCTGATACACAGCAAATTCATCCTGTGCGCGATCCTTTTTCCCCATGTGGACATAGTCCGTTCCCAAACGGTAGTGCGCATCTGGAAGGTTAGGATTCAGTGCGAGCGCGCGGACATACTCAGGTACGGACTTCTCATATTGATGTTGATCGGCATAAAGATTGCCTAGCTGCATGTGGGCTTCGGGTATCGTTCCATCGAGCGCAATCGACTTTTCCAACAAGGACTCGACCTCTTGAATATCAAGACCTGAGCCATCGGCCTGTTTTCCCTTCCACAAACTCATCGCGTAATAATACTGCGCCCGCGCATTGGTGGGTTCGAGTTCGGAGTAGCGCTTAAAACGCTGGATTACTTCGTCTGCCTGGCTCGGAGAGCTGTCGTAGGCCTTGGACAGGAACAAGTAGCACCGCGGCTCCGTCGGCGCCAGATCAGCGGCCTTCAGCAACGCCGAGATTGCATCCGCATAAAGTCCCCGAGCATAGAGAGACATCCCCAATCCGATCATCAGGCGAGGGGAATTCGGGAAGCGCTGCGAAGCAGCCCGGAATACATCGATCGCAGGCTCATACGTCCGGTGCAGCAGAAGCTCGCTGCCCCAGTCGAACAGGTTGTCCTCCGTAGGATCCATGTGCGCCGCAACCTCGTACTCATTTGCAGCCGCAACAAATTTGCCATCTTTCTCTTCAATCTGGGCTAGCAAATTATGGAGTTCTCCTGTGTTCTTCTTTTGCAGGAGGTTCTCGACCACCTGCCTTCCCTGCACCAACTGCCCCGTAAGCATGTCGGCCATGGCTAGGTCATAACCGTTGTCATAGGCGGAAGGATCGATATGTTGCGCCTGTTCAAGGAGTGGGCGACCCTCCGACACCTTTCCAGCCTGGATGTAAAACTCACCCAGATTGTGATTCGTATTGTATTCTCGCGGCGCCAGGGCAAGCGCCTTGCGGAATTGCTCTGCTGCCAATTCAGACCGTCCTAGACGATTCAGACTTGCGGCCAGATTGGTCCTTGCAGCTGCGGAGTTCGGTTGCAGTCGAACTGCCGCATCAAGGTGTTCGATAGCCTTCGCATCTTCAGACATGGAGGCATACACCAGCCCCAGCAGTTCCTGCGCTTCAAAGTTATTTGGAACCTGGGGGACAAGCCTCTCCAGCTGCGCGGCGGCCTCTGCATACTGCCCGGCGTTGTACTGCGCCACAGCCGATTGAAATTGATGGTTCTGCCTCTGCTGCAGATTGTCCTGCGCGGCTCCGTACGTCGCCCACGCCAACACCGATGAAACCACCACGATTCGGTACACGGCCTTCTTGCTCACCATCCACATCCGACATCACCACGCAAGATAACTGCCCTGTAAAAAGATAAACCCCGGAAAGGCACCTGGGTACAGTGCCTTTCCGGGGCTTCTCATCCAGCGTTAGTAGTACAGCTTGAGCGCAAACTGGATCTGCCGCGGATCGTAGGGAGCATCACGCGTGGATCCAATCTCGCCGAAGTTGGGATTGTTGAAGTTGCCGGAATTCGAAACCGCGACAACACCGTTGCCTCCGAAGTTCGGTGCATTGAAGTTCGGGTGGTTGAGGATGTTGAAGAACTCGGTCCGGAACTGCATCGAGAACCGCTGGTTGATCGGGATATTCTTGAACAGCGAGAAGTCCAGACGATGGAATCCAGGACCCGTTGTGGTAGCTGGCTTGCCACCCAGAACTGCGTTGCCAGTCAAAGGAATGCAACCAGCAGGCGATTCCGTGATGGGGCCACTCGGTCCCAGTTCGCAAGGCTGCTGGAATGCCTTGGCATTCCCAAACCAGTTCAGCTTGCCTTGCGAGTCGGTATGGAGTCCGAGATCCTGACTCTGTCCCGCAACATTGACATCGAAGCAACCAGTTCCCGCAGTTGTTCCGGTGGGACAGGACAGCGTGATGGGTTGACCACCCTGTAGCGTGGCAATCCAGTTAACCGACCATCCTCCGACGACAGCATTGAGCGGCTTGCTCGCTGAACTGAGCAAGTACTTGTTCGTGCCGATTGGAAGATCATAGCCGCCACTGAAATGCAGCACCTGACGGATATTGAAGTCTGCAAGGCCCCAGTCGAACATGGGACCCAGACCCGGAACCGAAGGTGCACGGAACCCGCCCAGACTTCCACCGTTCAGCAAGTCGCCTGAGTCAGCCAGCGTCTTGGAGAAGGTGTAAGCAAGCAGGAAGGAGAGCCCATTCGAGTACTGCTGTTGGACCGTCACTTGCAGACCGTTATAGTCACTCTGACCTATGGTTGCCTGATAGCTCGCGCCTGCCGAGAAATCAGGGAACGGAACAGCACCAGCGACCGTCTGATCCGTTGTGTTGGTACCTTGGGGCAGAATTGCGCTAACGTTGTTTTGACCGATTCCAGCTTGCAGATTCTTGGCCTGCGTAAAGACATAGGCTGCCTGTACAGACAAGCTGCGAGTGAGCGAGTACTGGAACGTCAGGTTCGAGCTCAAAGTACGCGGTGTGATGTAGTTGAACTGTAGACCCTGCAGTCCCAGGCCCTGAGCATTCACGCTGGTAGGCGTGAACTGCACGCAGGAGAGACCGGCACCAATGGTTGCAGTACCACCGGGCCCAGCCGTCGTACAGCCAGCCCACGGGGTGTTGTAGCTGATCGGAGATACCGCTTGCAGACCAGCAGTGCTGCCGGCGGTCTGCGGAGAGTAGCTGAAGTTGAAGACGAAGGGATAGTTCTCCCCAATATTGGGGCCGTATCCCTGGTTCTCAAAGGAGTTGTAGAACAAACCAAAACCACCGCGCATCACCAGTTTCGGACTGATCTGGTAAGCGAAGCCTACGCGAGGAGCGAAGTTGGTCTTCTGCGTCTGCACCAGCCCCTGACCGTATTTGTCGGTGGATTCCAGAGCGATTCCATCCTTCGCCAGCAGTGTAAGGAAGCTGGGCGAGAGGCTGCGGTTGTCCTTGCCGGAGGCTGGGATCAGGAACGTAGGCGTTCCGTTCGGTGGCCCACTCTGCACGAAGTTGGCCTGACCACCGTTGGTCTCACTGATCGGGCTGAAGTAGTCCCAACGAACACCAAGATTGAGAGTCAACTTGGGGTTGACCTTCCAATCGTCCTGTAAGTACACGGCGAGATACTGCCGGGCATCATAGGTCTTGTTGATGTTGGACGCGTTGATCGAGTCTGAACCACCGGAGTAGTCGACTCCATTTGCGACCGTGGACGCTTGAGGAGTGAGCAGGAATTGCGCACGACCGGTCCCGCCATTGTTGAGCTGTGGAATATCTGTGTAGGTGCCGTTGAAGTCAAAGTTACCGCGTGAAAAGCCTGGCTGCAGGGTTGAGAACTTTACATGCTGTGATTCGATACCCGCCTTGAAGCTGTGAGCGTGCCAAACCTTTGTAAAGTCATCTGTAACCTGCAATGTCTGACTGATTTCATCAGAAGGAAGGAAAGCATTGCTGCCGAGTGTGGCCAACCCACCGATACCGATGGAGGGAAGTCCGCCATTCTCAGCAAACTGCGGAATACCCTGAATACCGTATTGAGCCGGAATTCCGTCCGTCGTACCTTCCGGACCAAAACGGGTGGTGTGCAGGTGGTTGAGCCCGACATGCAACACATTGATCGTCGTCGGCGTGAAGATGTGCGTGTAGCCGACAACCGACTGACTCGAAGTTGCACCCTGAATACCCTGCTGGAACGCACCGCCATCAGCGATTCCGCCGAAGATGCCCGGAATGTATTGAGGATCGTCTACATAGCTGAAGCGTCCGAATACCTGATCTTTATCTGAAGGGTTAATGTCCAGACGGACATCAAACGCGTTTCTATGCTCAAAGACAGCAGGGCTCGACGCAAAGTTGGACGTGAACGCGCTGCTCGTCGGCGCCGGGTAGAGACTCAGCAGCTTAAGAGCCACAGGATCCAGCCGATTGGCTGGCAGTGTGTTTAATCCGCAGCCTGCAAGCGTGAAGCTCATCGTGTTAGGGGAGCAGGTTCCAAATGGATCGCGAACATAGCCAGTCTTCGCCGCAGTCAGGCCGGACGTGGGATCCACTTGTGTCGCAGTTACAAGGCGCGTTGTCGCAGGATCAAGAACCGTGCCAAGCGGGATCGACCTGCCCAGATCATCGGTCTGCGAAGCTGCACTAGCCTGCGACGAAATCATGTCTGAGAGATTGGTGAAACCGCTGTTGACCTCGGAAGTCGTTGGCACCGTGCCCGTCTCGACTGTTCCCTGGACGCGCCGGAAGCCTTCGTAGTCTCCGAAGAAGAAAATCTTGTTCTTGAGGATCGGACCGCCAATCGAGGCACCAAACTGGTTCTGCCTCAACTTGCCTTTCTTGATTCCGGCATTGTCCTCAAACCAATCCGCCGCATCGAGCTTGTCGTTACGGAAGAATTCCCATACAGCGCCATGGATGCTATTGGTACCGGATTTGATCGTAGCGTTCAAAACCGCACCCGCGGAACGCCCCAGCTCAGCGCTGAAGTCTGCCGTCTGCACCTTGAATTGCGAGATGGCATCGACCGGAGGAAGAACGATGAAGTTTGTTCCATTGAGGAAGTCCACTGCGTTGGAGTTGTTGTCAATGCCATCGAGCAGGTAGTTGTTTTGAGCAGGACGGAGACCATTGGCAGAGAATGCACCGGACGCCGCGTTTCCACGTGTGTCAGCCTGTGGCGTCTGTGCTCCAGCACCCAACTGGGCAAGGAACGTAAAGTTACGTCCATTAAGTGGCAAATCGTTGACGCTCTTCTCCGTGACGACTTGCCCGACGGATGCGTCCGCAGTCTGTAGCAGCGGTGGCGCGGTGGTTACTTCAACCGTCTCCGACGCAGCACCCAGCTTCAGCGAAACATTGACCTGCACGTCCTGCGCAACGTTGACGGTCACATTCTGCTGAGTCGTCTTAGCAAAACCCTGCGCGGTGACCGAGATGGAGTAGTGGCCGATTCTGACTGGCGAAAAGGTGTACCCACCCTTGCTGTCGCTCGTTCCCTTGAGGCTTAGCCCTACGTCCGTATTCAAGAGCGTGACCGAGGCATTCGGCACAACTGCGCCCGTGGCGTCCGTAATCGTTCCGTTGATCGAACCTTCGTCTACCTGTGCTGCTGCGTATTTTGTCGTGACCGTGAGAAGGCAAAAGCACGCAAGCACTATGTAGCCACATCTCTTCAGCCAGCTAAGGGCATTACCATCAAAACCCATTCGAGTATCCTCCAAGTTAATCCGTCTTCTTCCGCTGTTGTGTCTTCTAATCAGCTGGTCTTCGCCAGGAATTGATCCCATCTTTGACCGCGGTGTAAACGATTACAACATCGCGATTCGCAACACTAAAACATCCACTAGCGTCATGTCAACCAAAAGTTTGACTTTGCGCCAACCAGATGACTTAATCTGTATTGACAATAAGTTTGTAGCTGCCATAACAAATGAGTTCTCGCAGCCGCTTCCGTGCTGAACGTGCTTCAGTAAAATCAGAGATACATGTAACCGCTTGCAATTAGGTTGACCGAGACACTAGTACAACCGTTGAATCAATGTCAACCAAAAGATTGAGATCGTCAAATTGTCCCAGCAATTGAATCCTTTCCGGGAGCCGGCTTCGCTCCTGTCCGACCAGGCCCGAACACAGATCGTTATCGGGTGATATTCTGCGGACGCCTTGCCGGCTTCATTCATCCATCGGGAACCATGTCAGATCAAAGCAACGAAAAACCGCAACTATCCCGACGAGCGCTGCTCCGATGTGTCGGATTTGCTCCTCTTCTGCTCCGCCCCGCTAGATTCTGGGGAAGCCCCCTCTTGACGGGTCCTGCACGCGTCATGCCAGGGAAACAGACCGCTTTCCCTTTCGCCGATATTCGACTCAAGCCCCACTATCCGACCCAATCTGCCCTGGCAGACATCCTTCGCCTCGTTGCTCCGGGTTCCGACGAGTATTCGACCGAGAAGTACGCCTTCGAGATTGATTCCCTCCTCAATCAATGGGGCCAGTCGCTCAAGACTTCGGTCCATGGCCTGTCGACCGTGCTCGGGTTGCTCTCTACCTCCTTCGAGGCTTCCTCTCTTCATCCCATCAAGTCAGTCCCCCTTCGCACCGGCTTTGGAATCGACGCAACAAGGCACTTCTTTGCTGCCCCCGCGCCCCTAAATCGAGAACAATTTCTCAAAGAGCTCCAGTTTTGGTTGGGCCCCGTCTCTGCGATCGAAACAGCGGAGTTTGAGATCTATGGAATCAACGAGATTAGCGCTGCTCCTCTGACCTTTCAGCTGCAGATTCGATATGACCTCGTCGCGACCCGTAGCGATACGCGACGTGAAGAGCGAGTTGGATCCTGGCAAACCGTCTGGGTGCGCGATGAACCCGACGGATGGAAAGTAAGGAACTGGGGAGCAACAGAAGAGACATTAAGCGTCGGACACGGAACAGCCTTTCTCGATGTGACCTCCAAGGCACTTGGTGGAACTGCGTCTTACAAAAGCCAGATGCTGCATGGCGTGGACTACTGGCGAACAACCATGGACGGCGCCAGCGGCATCGACATTTACAGCAATAATGGCGTCGCCGCCGGCGATTATGACAACGACGGATTCGATGATCTTTACGTCTGTCAGCCTGCGGGCTTGCCAAACCGCCTCTATCGCAACCGGGGCGATGGCACCTTCGAAGATGTAACGGAGAAGGCTGGCGTTGCTGTCCTCGACAACACCGCGTGCGCTCTCTTTGCAGACTTTCAAAACCGCGGATTACAGGATCTTCTCGTTGTTTGCGGAAGCGGTCCCCTGCTCTTTGTGAATCAGGGCAATGGAACGTTCTCGCTCAAACGCGACGCCTTCAAGTTTGCAAGCACCCCTCAAGGCACATTCACGCATGCGGCCATCGCTGACTACGATGGCGACGGACGGCTCGATATCTACTTCTGCACCTACATGTATTACCTGGGCCTCGATCAGTATCACTACCCTGCCCCCTACTACGACGCCCGCAACGGGCCTCCAAACTGCCTGTTCCATAACGCGGGAGATGGAACATTCATAGAGACCACTGAAGCAGCCGGATTGAACGCTGACAACAATCGTTACAGCTTTGCGTGTGCCTGGGGAGACACCAACGGAACAGGTCTCCCAGACCTAACCATCGCCAACGATTTCGGCATCTCCCAGCTATACCGCAACAACGGGAACGGCACCTTTACGGTAATTTCAAAAGAGTCCCACATCGAGGATGTAGGTGCAGGAATGAGCGCCTGCTGGGCTGACTTCGACAACGATGGTCGACAAGACATCTACATCGCAAGCATGTGGGAGGCAGCAGGCCAAAGGGTTTCGGAACAGACCCAATTTCACCAGGCCGCTCCGCAAAGTATCCGTAAGCTCTACCAGCGACACGCGCAAGGCAATGCTCTGTATCAAAATCGTGGGGACGGGAAGTTCGAGAACGTCGGCCAGCGAGCTGGAGTGGCAATGGGCCGCTGGTCCTGGTCGTCAGATTTTTGGGACTTCGATCATGACGGATTCTCTGATCTCTACGTCGCAAACGGCTACATATCCGCCGCAGATCCAAACGATATCGCAAGCTTCTTTTGGCGCCAGGTGGTAGCCAAATCGCCAGAAGACAACACACCTTCGACCGCGTACGAACATGGATGGAATGCGATCAATGAATTGATCCGATCAGACAATTCCTGGAACGCTCACGAACGCAACGTCATGTTTGCAAACAATCGCGACGGCACGTTTTCTGAGGTCTCCGGCGTCGTGGGCATGGATTTCCTCGAAGACAGCCGTTCATTTGCTCTCGCCGACATCGACCACGACGGCCGCCTCGAAGTCATTCTCCGAAACCGGACCGCACCCCAACTGCGCATCCTGCACAACGTGATGAAGGACATCGGCGACTCAATCGTCTTTCGGCTCCGAGGCCACAAGAGCAATCGAGATGCAATTGGTGCCGCGATCACCGTCGAGACAGGCACGCTTCGCCAGACAAAATATCTACAGGCAGGCTCTGGCTTTCTCGCTCAACACTCCAAGGAATTATTTTTCGGAGTAGGGAAGCCAGGCGAAACACTGAAAGCAACGGTACGCTGGCCAAGCGGCCTGATTCAGAAGTTTGACTCTCTCCCCACAAACCATCGCATCGCAATCGAGGAAGGCTCGGATACCTTCGCGGCTACAGCGTTTGGCACGATGCCACCCGCCTATGCCCACGCAGAAGCACCGCCGGCGCTGGACCCATTACCCTCGCAGGTGGAGACCTGGCTGATCGCTCCACTAAAAGCTCCAGCTTTTTCATTGCCCGACCTCGCTGGCAACCAGCAAGAACTGCAACAACTGCAAGGTGGCTTCGTACTACTCACCTTCTGGGCAACGACTGCTCCATTCTGCCGCGAGCAGTTGCGACTTCTCAACCAACACCATTCATCGTTCAAGACAGGTAATCTGCGCATTATCTCGGTGAATATTGACGAGGCTGTCGACCTCCCAGCAGCGAGGTCCATCGCAACAGAAGAAAGACTTCTTTTCCCTGTTCTATTCGCGACGGGAGAGGTCGCAGGCATCTACAACATCATCTATAGATACCTGTTCGATCGCCGCAGAGATCTTGCCATTCCCACATCGTTCCTATTAGACCGGGATGGCATGATGATCAAGATTTACCAGGGTCCCCTTGATCCTGGCCACATTCTCGATGACGTGAGGTCTGCTCCAGGAACCACTGCTGAGCGAATAAAACTTGCCCTCCCGTTCAATGGCGAACTCTTCGAAGGCTCATTCCAACGCAATGTCTTCACAAATGGAATCGCCATGTTCCAGCATGGCTATCTGGATCAGGCTGCAGATTCCTTTCAGCAGGTAATCGCTTCAAAACCAGACGATCCCGAGGCCTATTACAACTTAGGCACACTCAATCTAAGACGAAATGATTTGGTTCAGGCGCGCCGTTATCTTGAACAGACGGTGAAGCTCAGGCGTGCCTACCCTGAGGCCTGGAATAATCTGGGAATGATCTCTGCACAGGAAGGCAATCCTGATGCCGCCATACAGAACTTTCAGCAGGCGTTGCAGTTACGCCCGGGCTATGAGATTGCCTTGCTCAATCTGGGGAATCTATATCGGCGGCAGAGAGTATTTGACAAGGCGCAGGAATACCTAAGCCAGGCCATTGCCATACGCCCGGATGATCCAGATGCAAGCTACAGCCTTGGCATGCTCTACGCACAACAGAATCAATTGCAGCGGGCAGCCGATTATTTGCGGAGAGCAATCGAGCTGCTTCCCGCATATCCAGAAGCTCTAAACAACCTGGGCATCATTTATGTGCGGCTGCAGGATCTTGACAAGGCAGAAGATCAATTCAAAACCGGAATCCGACTTGCACCAAATAATGATCAGTCCTATCTCAATTTAGCTCGACTATTCGCCATGCGTAACGATAAAGAAAAAGCAATAGAAGTATTGCAGGATCTATTACACGTCCAGCCGCAAAACTCCGTCGCGCTGAAAGCACTTGACGA
>Ga0207933_1002245_pt1 | contig 12823 bp, 9 predicted proteins | sample NGESurdeep092012_4_FD_184488 | JGI IMG/M metagenome (GOLD analysis project Ga0207933, IMG submission 184488) | Arctic peat soil microbial communities from Barrow, Alaska - NGEE Surface sample F53-3 deep-092012 (SPAdes) | ecosystem: Environmental > Terrestrial > Soil > Wetlands > Peat ... | reverse complement strand
GCTCGGCCGCCATGACATGAGATTCCACCAAGCGAAGGAGCGGATCGAGCGCCGTACAGACCGAGCCCACCGCGTCGGCCATGGTCGACAGCGCGATCGGCACCCCTTCCAGCGCATAACGCTCGGCCTGACGGTTCAAAGGCTGGTGTTGGCCGAACTTCTCGAACACGATCATCGCCAGGAGGCTCGCACCTGCCCAGCCCCGCGCAATCACATGGAACGGCGCCGGCGCTTGCGAGATCTTTTCGCAATCCCGGCAAGTAAACTTCTCCCGCACCGTCTCGATTACCTTCCACTGACGGGGCTGCGATTCCAGCGTGCGCGTCACATCCTCGCCGAGCTTGCGCAGGCGATTGCCGCCGCAGCATTCGCATGCCGTCGGCGGGTCGATCACCACACGCTCGCGAGGAAGATGGTCGGGGAACGTATTGCGCTCGGGACGTTTGCGCGTAAATCCGGCGACCTCACTGATCATCAGCCAATTATCGATAATTCTATTGACAATATGCCTGTCGATGTTATCAGTGGCTTTATGAGTTTTTCGCATCCGCCCGCCGCGACTTTGATCCCAACCGAAGGACGCGGCGCTGAAGCCACTGTTCAATCCCTCGTCAGCCGGCTCGAAGAGGACATTGTCCTCGGATACCTCCTTCCGCGCGAAAGGCTCATCGAAGACGCCCTGATCGAGCGATTCGCTGCCAAGCGGTATGCGGTTCGAGAAGCTTTGGTCCGTCTGGAACGCCTCGGGCTCGTGGAGCGCCAGCCCAATCGCGGCGCAATGGTGCGGGCGTTGACGCCCCGCGACGTAGAAGAAATCTACGCTGTCCGCGAGATCCTGGAACTCGCCGCAGCACGCGAGGTTGCGCGTCGCGCGACCGCCGAGGATATTCAGCGGGTTGTCGACGCGCAGCATGAGCACGACCAAGCGGTTGGCAACGCTGACCCGAAGAGAGCTTTCCGCGCCAACATTGGTTTCCACCAGGCTTTCTTCTCGGCGTGCGGCAATTCCGAACTCACCGGCGCCATCAACCTCTATGGTCAAAAGGCTCACGCTGTCCGCTCTTTCTCGATCGCCGCTCCAGATTATTTAGCGCGCTCGCGCGAAGAGCACTGGGCCATCATCGATGCGCTGAAGGCGCGGGACGAGCAGCAGCTACTGGCTGTCTACCGTGACCACATCTGCGTGGCGCGTGACGCCTACATCGAATCTTACCGCCATCGGTTTGCCATTGCACCGGCATCGTGACCGGCGGTGGAACGTCTCATCGAGGAGAGCAAATATTGTTTGAAGTCGTCGAAAAGGGGTTGAAGCTCGAAGCGCGCACCGTGCCGATCGCAGCGCAGGTCGATGTTTTGGTGTGCGGCGGCGGCGTCGCCGGAATTGCCGCTGCCGTCGCGGCCGCCCGCAACGGGGCCAAGACTCTTCTTATCGAGCGTGCAGGATTTCTCGGAGGCACCGCCACCGGCTCGGCGATGGGGCTGATCGTTATTCCGGCAAGCGAGCTCGTCGGGTTTCCTCGTGAATTCTTCTCGCGTTTGGCGCAGGAGCAAGGCGCCGGCCTTGGCGATGTCGTGCCGTGGGACATTGAGGCTTACAAGCTCACGGCGATGGACCTGGTTCTGGAATCTGGCGCCGATCTGTTGCTGTACACCTGGGTATCGGAGCCATTGGTTCGAGATGACCGCCTGGAAGGGGTCATCATCGAGAACAAATCTGGTCGCCAAGCAATCCTCGCCAAAGTGGTGATCGATGCCACTGGAGATGGCGACGTCGCCGCTCGGGCCGGCGTGCCCTTCGTCAAAGGACGGGAGGAAGACGGCGCTATGCGGCCGACTACCGTCATGGGCCGGATCGGCAATATCGATTTGCCGAAGTTTAAAGAGTATATCGACAGTCATCCGGAAGACTTCTCGCAGGACGATGGCCGACGCGTGGTCGATCTCGAACACGGAATTGTGCGCATCGACGGCTTTTTCTCGATCATCGAGAAAGCCAAGGCCACCGGTCTGCTGGATCCGGCCGCACCCATCAACTATCTACGCTTTAGCGGCGTGAACCCGAAGGAGCACACCGATCGCGCCGTGCTCATCTGCAACAGCACGCGCGTCTACAATGTCGACGGCACCAATGCTGCCGACGTGACCAGGGCGGAGATCGAGGGGCGCAAGCAACTTCGGGATCTTGTCCGCGTCTGCCGGAGGCTGTTGCCCGGCTTCGAGGACAGCTTCCTGGTCGACACGTCCGCCTACTTGGGAGTCCGTGAAACGCGTCGCATCCGGGGCCGGTACACGTTGAGCTATAGCGACCTCGAACAGGGCAAGCGGTTCGACGACTCCTTGGCGGTGATGACCTCCGTCGACTATGGCAACGCCGAAATCCATGGTCCGGACTACGGCCACGAAGGTTCTAAGAGCGACGAATGGGCTCGCAAGCTCGCGCTTAAGCTGATGCGTTTCGAGTTTCCACTTGGCTGCATGCTGACACCTGGCCTGAAAAACCTTGTGGTCGCGGGGCGCTGCGCTTCGATGACCCACGAAGTCGACAAATTCGCACGCAATATGGCGCCAATCGGTCTGCAAGGACAGGCCGCCGGCACCTTCGCCGCAATAGTCGCGGATCGCGACTGGAACGACCTCCCGATCGAGACCGTGCGCGCTGCTCTTCAGCGCGACGGCGTTCCGGTAAGTCTCGTCAAGGGTGAGGCACATACAAACATCAACAAACGCGTCTCGGCGGCAGCGTAGCGCCGCTAAACTACGAAAAAGAGAGGAACAGGGAGGAGTTACATGAAACGCATTACGTCGGTGATCGGTGTTGCTGTCGCGGCCGCTCTGACACTCGTTCTCACCGCACCGGCCTCTGCCGACCAGTACCCGAGCCGCACCATCCATCTTGTTGTCGGCTTTCCGCCCGGCGGCATCAATGACATTGTGGCGCGGTTGATCGCGCCGAAGATGGCGGAGACGCTGGGGCAGAGCGTCATTGTCGAGAACCGTCCTGGCGCTGGTGGGACCATCGGCGCAACACATGTCGCGCAGGCCGACCCCGATGGTTACACGCTGATGCTCGGCTCGGTCAGCAATCTTGCAATGGCGTCGGCGCTGTACAAGTCGCTGCCTTACGATTCGACCAAGGATTTCGCGCCAGTCGCCCTGGTGGCCGCGTCACCGAACATCATGGTCGTGAATCCTTCGTTCCCGGTGCACAGCGTCAAGGATCTGGTCAAGCTAGCGAAAGAAAAGCCGGGCACGATTAACTACGCGTCGGCTGGAATCGGCACCTCGAACCATCTCACGGTTGAGCTGCTCAAGGTAATGACCGGCATTGATATCGTTCACGTGCCGTTTAAAGGCGATACCCCGGCAGTGACAGCCGTTCTCGCCGACCAAGTGCCGATGATGTTTCCAACCCTGCCTGTCGCGCTGCCGTACATCAAATCCGGCAAGCTGCGCGCGATCGCGGTTTCGAGCGCCAAGCGCTCGGCGCTGCTGCCGGATGTGCCGACAGTCGCAGAATCGGCCGGCCTGCCGAAATTCGCGGTCAGCGTTTGGGTTGGGATAGTTGCGCCGGCTAGGACGCCACAGCCGATCATCGACAAACTGAACGCGGCTATTCGTAAAGCGGCAGAGGCGCCGGACACGCGCGAGCACCTCGCCAAGTTGGGAGTCGAACCCGACACCGATACGCCCGCCCAGTTTGGCAGCTACATTGCTTCCGAAACCAAGCAATGGTCTCAAGTCGCCCATTCGGCGCACATTACGCCCAACTGAAAGACCGCGCTGTGACACGGCTGCCAAGTATCGGCATCACAATGGGCGATCCCGCGGGGATAGGGGCGGAGATCATCTGCCGCTCTCTTGCCGAACTTCGGCCTAAGCAACGGGGGCGCTTCATTGTCTTCGGCGACAGGGCATTGATGGATCGCGCTAATACCCTCGTGCGCACGGAGCTGAGCTTTAATGACATGCCGGAGCGGAATGCAGACCGCCCAACGGTGATCGATATCCAACCCAAGGTGCCTGGCACGGTGCAGGATGGAAAAATGAGCGCGGCGGCCGGCGCCCGCAGCTACGCCTACATCGAGCGAGCGGTGTCGGCAGCGCTCGCCGGTGACGTCGGCGTTATCGTCACCGCGCCTATCAACAAGGAGGCGCTGCACGCCGCAGGCTATCCGTTCGAAGGCCATACGGAGTTGCTCGCGCATCTGACCAATACCAGGTCGTCGTTCATGCTGCTGGCATCAGAGAAGCTGTCGGTAATTCATGTGTCGACACACGTCTCGCTCGCCGGTGCCGTAACGCGGGCGACGGCGGAGCGTGAACTTGCCACCATCCGTATGGGCCATGCTCATCTCAAGCGTATGGGCATTACAAACCCCCGCATCGCGGTGGCGGGGCTCAACCCGCACAGTGGCGAAAACGGGCTGTTCGGGCGTGACGAGATCGAGCGCATCCAGCCTGCCATCGATACCGCACGACAGGAAGGCATTAACGTCATAGGGCCTGTGCCTGGCGACACCGTCTTCTACCGTGCTGTTCGCGGCGAGTTTGATCTCGTCGTCGCGCAATACCATGATCAAGGGCACATTCCGGCGAAGCTCATTGCGTTTGACACCACGGTCAATGTCACGCTGGGGCTATCGATCTTGAGAGTTTCTGTCGATCACGGCACGGCCTTTGACATTGCTTGGAAGGGCGTTGCGCGTCACGACAACATGAACACGACGATCGACTACGCCGGCCGCCTCGCGGCGGCTGAGCATGCATGAGGCAGAAGCCACTCTCGGTGGCGGTCGTTGCCGATGACCTGACCGGCGCACTCGACACTGCCGCGCCTTTCGCCGCGCATGGTCTCGATACCTGGGTAACTTTGCCCCGAGATCGGGTGAGCCGAAGCGTCGAGGCAAGTGCGGAGGTGATTGCCCTGACGACGGAAAGTCGTCATCTGCCGGCCGATCAGGCCGCCAATCGCGTCGTATCTGCGCTTCAGGTGGCCGCGGCGCTGCGTCCCAGGATCGTTTTCAAGAAGATCGACTCCATCTTGCGCGGTAATGTTGGCGCGGAAGTCATTGCCGCAATGATGGCGACTGGTCGCCGGCACGCGATCCTCGCACCGGCCGTTCCCAGCCAGAACCGCACGATGCATGGGGGTACAGTCTATGTGAGCGGAGTGTGTTTGCCGGCAAGCGTCGGTGGCCAAGACGCTTTAGAATCACCTGCGAGCGCCCATCTGCCTGACCTGTTGCAGCGGGCGGGGTGCCTGCAAGTGCACCTAGTATCAGCGGGGCAATGGCCGAAGCTCGCGGGCGAACCTGGCCTTCATGCCTATGTCGTCGACGCGGAAAGTGAAGTGGATCTCAACGCGGTCGCGCAATTCGCAATTCAGCACTCGCCCGAGGTTCTGCCTGTCGGGGCTATGGGGTTTGGTCGCGCGTTAGCTCGCGCGCTCGGGCAAGATGGTCCTCCGCAAAAGTTGGACATCGGATCGGGCGCGCTGCTCTTTGTCATCGGTTCGAGGCGGGAGGCAAGCGCGGCGCAGATCGGGGCTCTACGGGCCGCTGGCGCTCGCGAGATCGAAATTCCGGTCGGGCTGGAGGTAGATCTCGATTTGCTCCTAGACCGCCTCAGCCTGTACTCTGAGACCTCGCTATTTGTTGTGCGTCCGGACTTGGCCAACATCTCCGGCGTCTCCGCGCAGATGGTTGCCGACAGGCTTGGCCGCGTCGCCGCTACCATCGTGCGGCGCCTCGATGTTGCCGGGCTTGTCATGGCCGGAGGCGATACGGCGGCCGCGTGCGTTGAGGCGCTTGGGGCCGAGTGTCTTCACGTCCGTGGCGAATTGCACGACGGGATCGCGTTCGGGGTCATTGTGGCGGGCGAGAGTACGGTACCGTTTTTCACAAAATCCGGGAGCTTCGGTCGGCACGATACCTGGGTTCGTCTCGCCGCGTGGCTGCGAACCGGGCCGGCGTAACCAGACAATTCGGAGGGTTTTGTCTCGCCGACAGCGGCAGCGACTCTGCGCTTATGCAGCCACTTGCGGTGCCGGACCTCGCCCGTTAAGCCGGTCGTCCTTAACCCAGAACGCACGGTCGGCAGCTTGAAGTGAGCTTCTGAACGCAGCAAGCTCATCGACGACGGCCGGGTCAGGGAAGCTCGGAAGAATTGGCGTCCAGCAGTAGCCGAGAGGACCAATTGTATCCTGCCCAGCGAGTTGCTGGTCCCACCAGCTCCGAAAAAACCACATTGCCTCTCCGTAGGTCCGGAACATGACTGGTGTCGAGCCGCAGTAAAAGGTGAGCGTGGTCGTGTGCGTGGCGGTGACAAAGTAGGCCATAGAAGCGCCGGCGTGATGCTGGTGCGGGCGGCGTAAAAGCCGTCCAGTGGCTAGGCTGATCCTTTTGGGGATCGGCCGGGATGTTTGCCGTGGAAGTCTATGCCGCCGTGCGGCATTTTGTTTTTATTGAAGGCAACAGCCGTCGTGAGGCGGCCCGTGTTTTCGGGCTGAGCCGCGAGACGGTTTTGAAGATGTGCCGGTTCTCTCTGCCGCCGGGCTATACGCGCACCAAGCCGGTGACGAAGCCGAAGCTGGGTGCCTTGCTGGCGGTGATTGACGGGATCTTGGAGACGGACCGGACTGGCCCGGTGAAGCAGCGGCATACGGCGAAGCGGATCTTCGAGCGGCTGCGCGATGAGCATGGCTTCGGTGGCGGCTACACGGTGGTGAAGGATTATGTCCGGATCTCGCGGGCCCGAGGACGCGAGACCTTCGTGCCGCTATCGCATCCGCCCGGTCACGCCCAGGTGGATTTTGGCGAAGCCGTCGGCGTGATCGGCGGCGTGCGTTGCGATTTATGCAGAGCCCCTGTTTCAGAGATGCCGTCGGCTCCAAGGCCCAGGAATTCTGGAGCGTTCCAGCACTTCTTTGGAGATCACCATTGGAAACGCGCCCGCGCTATTTACATAGTCAAGGAATTGCACGGTGGAATCCACTTGGTCGTCAAACCTCATGTTGGGAAAGCCCGTCAGTTCGGCAACATATTCCCTCAGCCACAACGCCGGCCGCCTCAGAAACACACGGTTATTTTCAAAATGGATCGACTGAGCATCAACGCGTAGCTCCTTGTCAGTGCCTGCGGGAGGCGAATAGGGCTTGATTAGCATCACGCCCTCACGTTTGAGATCCTGGATTAGCTGGGTGCCGGAGGCGTTGTCTTCGATAACGATGACAGGGTTGGAATAGCGCTTTTGTAGTTGCATGACCGCATTTTTTAAATCGGGGTAATTGAGTTTTTTGCGGAAGACGTCGAGCAAATAGTAGTTCTTTCCAACGACTCCCCAAGTGGTGCAAACAGAGAAATCGTTTAGTTCGCCAGCTTTGTTCGCCGTATCCCAACTCTGAAAGATGCGGTCAAATTTTCCGAGCTCTTTGCCAGGCTCGTAATACTCTAGCCACCCTGTTTTGATCATGTTTCCGCCGCGCGGGGTCGGGTTTTGCTGGTACTGCGCGGAAAAATTATACTCCGTCATAGACTGGCGTAATTGATCCAACAGGGCAGGGGGCAGTAGCGCCGGCTGCAGAACGTCTCCCTCGCGACGGTGAATTATTCTTTGGCCGTATGGAGTTGATATTTTGTAATCAGTATCGTCGATTGCAATAACGGGAAACGATAAAACATCCCACTTTTCATTTTCTTGGACGTGAGCAACCAGATCGTCGGCATGTAGGCGCTGCATCACAATAATGACTGCGCCAGTTTCCTGACTGTTTAAGCGGCTGCGAAGCGTGTTGTCGAACCACTCGTTGAGGGAATCTCGCCGAACGTCCGATACCGCGTCAGCTGCCTTCATGGGGTCGTCGACGATAATGATATCTGCGCCAAAACCAGTTACGCCACCACTGATCGATGATGACAGCCGATATCCGCCTTCAGTGGTCTCGAAATCGCTAACTGCTTGCCGGTCTGACGATAGGCGCGTCTCAAAAAGCGCTCGATAAAATGGGCTGTTCATCAAAGTTCGCGAATCGCGCGCGAACTTGTCGGATAGGTCTTGCGCATAGCACACCGTGAGTATGCGCGTGGAGGGGTTATGACCCAGCAACCATGCGGGAAATGCGATCGTAGCCATGTGCGACTTCAGATGCCGCGGGGGGATGTTGATGATGAGACGCCGACAACGACCGTGCCTCACTTCCTCGAGTTTCGCGGCAAGCACTTCCAGATGCCAATTGGATAAATATGCGGACTTTCCATGCAACTCGAGAAATGAACGGTGGACAAAGGCGCTAAAATCGCCCCCCAGTACCTTGGCGTACGTCTCGGATGGCGCGACCGTCATAGCTGGTTCGGTCCCAGGGACTGAGACAGCTTCATCCGCTCATACACCTCTTGCAAAACCTCTATATCTCCTGGCGTGAACGGAAACTGGGCGGGTCGGTTGGCGGCAGCCCGAGCCTCGACTTCATCTATCAAGTCCAGGAATTTACCCATGGCGCGGGTCTCGCCGCTGGCGGCCTGGGTGGCGAGCTGCATGGCCGTGGCCACCAGCTTGTTTATTTTTCGCGGCTTTCCATCTATCGTTGCCATCACTGGCGCTTTGGCCGCTTCCATCAGAATGGTGCTGAGATTTTTTGAGCCCTTCGGCCGGCCTTGGGGATTGCCAGACACGCCTTTGGGATACCGGTATTTTTTAGGAGGCACTCCCTTATTGTGTTTTTTTGGTCCGCGCGCGAGCTTTCGCGCCTTTAGGCTTGTGTGTTTTGGGGACTTGGACATCGCCTTTCCTCGCAACAATGTGAATTGAGGGGAAAGCTTCGCAGATTTTGGAGTGTGAAAAAAATGGATTCAATTAGAGTTTTTGACTAATTAAATCCATGTGATGGACTATCAACTTTCACGGCTATTTAGGCCAGTTGCGGCTGATTTTTTCCGCTTGCGAAAGCGCACTAGCTTCGACGCCAAGGATCATAAAAACTTTCTGCACCAATTCGAGAAAGCAACCGCCAGCAACTCCGTGCAAATTTTTGGATACTGCCGGTTTCCTGCCAGTCAGGCGGTAATAGTGTTGTGCCACAACCTTGGTGATTTTGGCCGGCTGAATTTTCGTCGGTCTACCAGGAGGGCGCTTAACCACCGGTTTTGCTGTCACTTTGTGCAACACTTTGAGTCGGATGGTCAATTCTTGCAGCCCCATTGAGCCGTGATTCAATGCGCTTAACTCGTCTGACGAAAGGCTGTCCAGCACCTTGATGATCTGGGCGCTGGATTGGTTCAAATTGCGCAGCGCTATCTTGGGTACAACCGTCTGTGGGGGGCGCGATGGCGTCATTAGAATCAGTTGGCGGCCCATGGCTGGAATCAATAAATCGTAAGGAATTGCATTGGCTTTCTTGGGCCGCTTTATCGGCAAACTGCGAAAAGCGTCTTCCAACGCTGTGCATTGTTCTTTCCAGGTAGGCATCGATCTTTCCAATCGATTGGGCGCTATTGCTCTGCTTCTAGTCTTTTAAGTCAATTTCGTACTTGGAAGAAATACTCGGTGCGAGGCCATTCTCGCGGCTTGGCCATGGGCCATTCGCCTTGAGAAGCTCGGGCACTCTTGAGGGGCTTCTTTATTTATTGTTTTTCTGTCTGCGCGTGATCTTTCGCGCCTTTTGGCTTGTTGGCTTTGCCTTTTTTGATATCCGACTTTTGGTATTGCGTGTGTCATGCTTGTCTGATCGGCCTGATCTCATTTCCTCAAATGTCTTTTCCGTCTTGGAGTGGACAGCTGTGAGGCCGTAAACCTCGGCAAATCTGCGGATGGTGGTATCGACATAATAGGGATCCAGTTCGATCCCGTAACCTCGACGGCCCATTTTCTCGGCGGCGATAAGGCTTGTACCGCTGCCGGCGAAAGCATCAAGAACGATGCCGCCGCGCTTGGAGCAGTCCAAAATGGCATCTGCCACCATTGCCACCGGCTTGACAGTCGGGTGCATGGCAAGCTCGGCTTCCCGATCCTTGCCAAACGTGTTCACCCCAGCATAATTCCAGATATTAGAGCGGCTACGGCCGAAACGGCCAAGCTCCACGTTGTTGATATGGGGTGCCTTGCCATTCTTAAACACAAACACCAGTTCGTGCTGGGATCTGTAAAGGCTGCCCATACCGGCATTGGTCTTGGCCCAGATACAGAGGTTCTTGAGTTCGCTGTATGGTGTGGCCGAGTCCAAGACCTCACGCATGTGCCGCCAGTCCATGCACACGTAATGGATAGATCCGTTGACGCTGAACGCAGTTAGACGCTCGAACGTTGTCTTTAGAAACCTGGTGAACTCGGCCCCGGACATCTCCCCGGACGCCATAGCAAATTCGTGGTGACGGTTCTTACCTTTGCCGGATACATGACCTGCAATCGGCACATTGTACGGCGGATCCACGAATACCATTTGGGCCTTCTTTGTCTGCAGCAGAGCATGGTAGCTCGCCTTCTCTAGAGCGTTGCCGCAGAGCAAAAGATGATTACCAATCCGCCATAGATCACCTGGCGCCGAAATCGCTGGCCGAGATCGATCAATATCGGGAACGATGTCGCCTTCGTCTGGCTCACTTTGATTCAATTCACCGATTAGCAGGTCGAGCTCCGCAACCTCAAAACCTGTGACTGTGACGTCGAAGTTCAGCTCGACCGATAGATCTTGCAGTTCCAGTGCCAACAACTCGCGGTCCCAACCGGCATTCTCGGCAAGCTTGTTATCCGCAATGACATATCCGCGAATTTGCGCAGGAGTCAGGTGATCAACCCTGACCGTGGGTATATCAAATATGCCGAGCAGTTTGGCGGCGCTGACGCGCCCATGGCCTGCGATGATCCCGTTACTTTGATCCACCAGTACCGGGCTCACAAACCCGAATTGCTCAATGCTTGTGGCAATCTGCTTTATCTGTTTGGGGCTATGGGTGCGGGGGTTGCGTGTGCGCGGCTTGAGCGCCGCGGGGTCTTTATATGTAATTTTTAAACCGGCCATGGCGCTTACACCCCCCGGATAGGAAACCATATTAAAGTACCCTGTTATTATCTGTTATTTTGGGACCTTGCCCTGTTATTGCCAATTGCGGCCCCTGTTATCCGATTTTCGAAAAGACGTAAAAAGGGCCGAAAAAACTGAGCTTTACGCATATAACTGTTCGAAATAATCTTTTTTCTGTTTTTCCCCCTGTTTTTCCCCCTGTATTTCGCCCTGTTAGCGGGAATTTTGCGTGGAGACGGGTTCGAATCCGACTGCGGCGCCCGCCAGCCCCAAGCGAGAGATACCGGGGTACAACTTTCTCTGGTCCAATCACCGGATCGATTTTGTGCGTCTCGCGTAGCAAACTTCTCGACCGCCGCTGCCCACGACCTCCGTTGCCCACGAACTCCGTTGCCGACACTTTCAGGAACACCTTCCGCGAACCTGTGACTGCCAGCGGTCTTCTCCAATCCGCAGGATTCGCAATACGGTTCGACCGTGGATAGCGCCGGGACGCCAGATTACGCCGCGATTTGGTTTGCTATTTTGGCGACCCGATTCACAGATTCGCGACGAGCGAAACCCATGGCAAACGCCAAATCCCTCGCAGGCTTGATGAAATGGTTGCGTCGCGATGAATGGCGGGACGCCCTCAACGAATTGCTGGATCGGCATCTCAGGCCCGCTTGTGCGAAAGCCGATGTTTCGTTCGATGAACTGCCGGGCATTGTCGGAGACCATCATTCCGGGGTGTTGTGGGGCTGCGTCTTCGAGGACTTGCTCGCACGCGACCTGGACGATGGTCGAAATATTGTCGACGACTATCTGAAGCGGAGGGGCTGGAAGGAGACTGCCTCGAACAAAGCTTACATGACTGCGCTGCGCTCATCAGAGATGAGCCTCTATGAAATCAGCGGCATCGTGCCGGAAGAGTCCTTCCTTGCCAGGGATATGGTGCGCGGTGGAGAGCCGGTGCGAGTGAGCGAACGATCGGGGACGCGATACCTCAAGCCGTGGGATCGGATGGCGGCACGCATTGTACGAGTGGGGTCGAGGGCCGAAATGGCAGGCGGAGCCTTGCCGTTCAATTATGAAGTGAGCGAGGCTGTTCTGGCGGCGCTTCGTCGCGCAGACAAGAAGGTGCACGCGGATGCCAACAAGCTCGCCCGCAAGCTCGGGCATGGGGTCGATGGCGCGCTGATCGCCGAGGCCCTGTCCGTTACCGAGGTCCTGCGCGTTTCGGCATTCCTGTTCACGAATATCTGGCTCGAAGATCTGTTGCAGCGGACGCTGAATCCGACATTGCCGCAGATGTCCAACACGGATGGCGACGAGCTTGCATTCACGACGATCAGTTACCCGCTCAAGCCCAAGGCGAGCGCCGATGCGATCCGGCTTGCGCTCGCGGCAATTCCCGCGCTTCGTGCGGAAAGCGAGACCTTCTGGAACTGGATCGGCCTGAACAAGGGAGCCGGCAAGAAGGCGCCTGCCGGTAGCCAGACGTTCATCACGACGCTCGACGATGGGTCGCTCGTGGTCGGGACGATGGAACTGAAGGATAAGATGCTGATCCTTGAGACGAACTCGCAGCAGCGCGCGGAACGAGGGCGAGCCCTAATTGCGCCCGCTCTTGGGGGCCTCGTTGGCGAACCGGTCATTGAGTCCAGAACGGTTGCTGCGTTGATCGCGTCGCAGCCCAGCGGAAAATCGAAGGCGCCGCCCTCCGGGCTTTCGCCGGACGAAGAGCGGGCTGTCATTCAAGAAAGCTTGGATCGGCACTACATGAACTTGCTCGATGAGCCGGTGCCGATGCTCGGCAACATGACGCCG
>Ga0207933_1002243_pt1 | contig 12835 bp, 11 predicted proteins | sample NGESurdeep092012_4_FD_184488 | JGI IMG/M metagenome (GOLD analysis project Ga0207933, IMG submission 184488) | Arctic peat soil microbial communities from Barrow, Alaska - NGEE Surface sample F53-3 deep-092012 (SPAdes) | ecosystem: Environmental > Terrestrial > Soil > Wetlands > Peat ... | reverse complement strand
CGGACAACGTCGAATGTGAAACGAACTGCGTCGCTCTTCTGCTTTTGTAACTGCTGCTCGACGAGCGGCGCAACACCCACTGGTGCCGCCTCTCCTCGGAGCGCTGCCAAGACTTGGTCTGTTCGATTCTTTGTCGTCATATCGCGATCCTCAGTGCGGCCAGTAATTCATCAGTCATTGCGCCGTACCTGTGGCCTTCTGGTGGTACAGCTCCAAAGCCCCATCCGTATGCTTCGAGAAGGGAAATTTCAGATTGTAGGACGTTGAGCCCGAGGTCTGTCAGAACATCACGGGCCTCCTTAGCGCTTCGCGTTCCAGCGCGAACACGGGTCAGCAAAACAAAGACATTGGGATTGTTCCCCGCACCAACGATGAGTTCTAACGTCGGGCGAAGTCGGTTGAGGTCCTGCAGTGTCGGCTGGACGGGCACAAGAACGGTTGATGAGAACTGAACAGCAGCTCGCACAATCCCAGTGTCGCCTGGCGGGGTATCAATCACGACATACTCGAAGCCAGCGGTTTCGCCAGGCAACCGTGAACCGATGGTTGACGTGGCAAGTGACTTCGTCGTGAACGGGAGGTCTGGACTCATCGTTGCCCAAGTCACAGCAGATCCTTGGGGGTCAGCGTCTACAAGGACGGTCGGAGCAACACGGCCCAAGTTGGCAGCAAGGTGCACAGACGTGATCGTTTTCCCAACCCCTCCCTTAAGGTTGACAACTGCGATTTTCACGTTTCATCGCCGTATTCACGGCGCTCCGTAAGTCCGTAAGCACGGCACAACCTGCCGCTAGTTGATGATCCGGCATGCGCCCCCGAATTGTCAATAGGTTAAGCGCAACTACGTTCGATTGCGTACCGTTCCCGAGTCGTCAAGCTCAAACTTCTGCAAGTCCTTGTCGAAGACGACTCGATCAAAGTCTCCAGTGGGAGACCGGAGGACAAGCTCGGCGATCTTGTCGCCAGCATCGATGCGCTGCGTGAAGGAGGCAGCATGGACGCGATAGTCCACAGCAATTTCAGCAATGCTGAACTGATGACCACCTTCATCGATGACAATCGGTTGGTCAAACTTGCGTTCCACCGTGAGGGTGGCCGTACTCTCTCCGCCAGACGTGTCCATCATGCTCATGAGAAGGTCGCAGAATGTCTTCCCAGCCTCAATCCCAGAAACTATGAATGAGGTTGACGCGACAGTCACGTTGCCAATCTCTCCTTCAGGTGTCCCCGGCGGGCAGCCAACGCGAACTGACTCAGGTATGGGTTTGAGCATCGTGACGTGCATCTCAATGGCCGTCACTCGACCTTCAATATCGCCTTCTACGAAGGGACGGAGAATCAGAAGTTCGATACCTTCGTCTGCTGCGAGGTCCCTGGCACCTTTGGTGTAGGCCGTCGTAGTGACCATTACGCCTCGCGCGCCAAGGTGACTGATCACAGTCTGGAATGATCGAGCTTCGTCGAGACCTATCTTGTGGCCTGGCGTCTTATCCCTGCATTCGACAATGGTGCGTTCACGACGGCCATTCCAGGTGATATCGACATCAATCTGATGCTTGGTCCGCTTACCAGCACCACGCAAACGGATGTCGTGTATGACTGTTGCCTCATTGTCAAGCAGTTGGAATACGCGAGCTGCAATGCGCTCGTACTTCGTTCCCTGCTTGAGCTTCTCAACGGCGACATTTCTGTCATAGATGAGATCGATAGGGGTCTGCGCCACCATAGCTACCGTCGTACGATCCAAATGCTACGAGTTTCGATCTTGACCGCTTTGGGTTCGCCTTTGGTCACGTGCCTCTTTCAAGGCGTGCCTTTCTGCCGGAATGACGTACAGCTCGTGGACGACATCCGAAAGCAGTTCGGCTACATCGCCGACTTCATCGGAAGCGAACTCTAAACCTTCATGCAAGCTCCAATTACCAAGGATTCGAGCCTCATGAAGTCCGTCCACAACGTCCTTGTCCACGCCCTTGGTCGCGAGTATTTCAATCTTGTTCATCAAGTTCCCCTCGGTGATTCCTTGATCCTTTACAAGCGCTTCAGCCGCAGCCCTGTAGAGACCTGCTGCGCCTCGAAGCGCCCCCGCATTCTCGGCAAGTGACGCTTCACGAAACAGGGAAGCGACACTTTCCGGGGCCTCCGGTGACAAAATCCTTGGAGCGCGATCCGGATAGATCAGCCTGGTCTCAATTGGCCATCGGTCCTGCTCGTCACCCGCACCAAAAACCAAAATTTGAATCATTGTCTTGTCACAGACAACGCAAGTCCACGCCTCCTCCATGACATATGGGGTGAACTGCGCTGCACTATTCGCCACGATTAGTGGCCAAATGATGCGATGGTCATTCCTTTGCAGCTTTGATGGGCCGTCACAATTCGGGCAGTGATCAACCCTCACTTCCATATCAGTCCGACGATAGAAATCGGGTACCCTGAACGATTCGGCAGGCATACGCGCCAGCATACGCCGCATGTTCCGGCACCGTTAAGTGCGAGAGTAACACTCGGGGCATTGTGATATCAGGCTCAAAATTGCTAGGTTCCTTCGAGCATCCTCTCTAGGGCGATCCTCGGGACGAGAACGCGCCGCCCAATCCGGATGCACGGGATCTCGCCACGAGCGACTGCCTCATAGGCAAACGCTCGGGAGATGCCAAGTGACTGCGCAGCTTCTTCGACCGTGAGCGTAAGTCGCTCGACTGGCTTGCCCGAATTTGTCTCTCCGGGAGTTCGCCGCTCAATGTGAAAGTCGAGCCACGCTGCAACGTCTTCGGCATCGCGGAGTGCGTCCGGGTTCTTTTCCCACCAATCCTGATGGATCATCGATATAGCGCCGACCGTTATCTCGAATGGAAGATCAGGGACCTGGTCGTTCTCGGGCACGGAACCAGTCTGCCCTTAGCGTGCTACCCTCGCTGTCTTTTTCTTCGTCGGACCGAGTACCTCGCCCATAATTACTGCCGCTGCACGGTCTCGGTCCTCTATGAGGTGGCTGTAGATCCGAAGCGTGATCGAGGGATCAGCATGTCCAAGGCGACCGGCAACGGTGCGCACGTCCACCCCTGCCCCAATGAGCTGCGTGGCCGTGAAGTGACGCAAGTCATGCAGTCGGACTTCGTTGGCTCCAACGGAATCACGGACACGGATGAAAAACGAGGTCACGTTGTCGGGTCGGAATGGGGCCGCGCAATCAATGAAGGGGGAGAAGATAAAGGCATCTTTCAGAAGCGTTACTCCGACAGCCTTCGCCCAGCCGATGACTTCGTCTTTGTACTCCTCCAGGAGGGCAATCCCGACAGGATCGAGGGCCACTTCCCTGGAGGTGTCGGTTTTCGTCGTCTTCTCAGCAACACCGCCAGGCACGACGACCACAGAACGGGACACCTCGATGACCCCGAGCTTCAGGTCCACATCAGTCCACCGGAGGGCACACAGCTCGCCCCTCCGCATCCCAGTAAGGGCAGCGAGAATGAGGAGCGGCGCAAGTCGCGGGTCTCGCTCTTCGGCAGCGTCTATGACTTTCCGGACTACCTCCACAGAAGGAGCACTCACCCGACGTTGTGGCACCCGTGGGGGCCTCGCCTTGTCGGCGACGTTTTCGTTGACCCACCCCCAGCGGACGCCCTGGTGTAGTGCTGCCGAAATGGTGCCGTGGTGGTTACGAATGGTCTTGGGGGACTTCTCAACGACCTTTAGAGCCCCGTAGAGGTCATCCAGATGCTTGGCAGTGAGAGTAGTCAGGGGAACCTTTCCGAGCCGGGGGCGGATCGTCTTTTCGATCTGGGACCGATAGGTCCGGAGTGTTGTCGGGGAGAGGTCGAGGCGCTCGCACTCTTCGAGCCACTGGTCGAGGAGTTGGCCGAAGGTAGCACCAGCACCGTCCGTACTGGGCGCTTGCTCCTCGATGAGATCACGGAGTGCACGGTCGGCAGCGCGTGCATTGCCGTGGAAAGTTTTTGAGACTCGCCGGTATTTGCCGGTGATCTGGTCTTTCCCAAGGGTGAGACGCAGCTCCCAGACGCCTTCTCGCAGTTTGCGCTTCGAACCCTGCATAAACGCATAGTACACACGTTTGTGGGATTCCTTGTGGGATTTTCAAGCGGGCGGCAGAAGGGCCGGTGCTTTCACACCGGCCCTGACCTGCACTTTTACCTAGTGGCGGGGGTAGGATTTGAACCTACGACCTTCGGGTTATGAGCCCGACGAGCTACCAGACTGCTCCACCCCGCGATGAGGATATTCACTCTACCCGGTCTGAGCCAAAATCTCAAAGACAACTATAAAAAGAAGCGTTGACCTCCATGGATAGTTCGGTTAGCCTAACCTAAATGAAATCCCGGGTCTTTCCTCGGCCCGAGCCTCCGACTCCTTATCTCTCATTGATAGCAGCCCCCTGTCGCGTCGATCAACTGCATTAAGAATTGTCACGACGGAACCTCGATGAATCGGTACAAAACATCCCAAAAGGCGCGAACGAAAAAGTTCGGCGTAGCGCTCATTGGCGTGACAATTGCTTCGCTCGCTCTCGCGGCGTGCGGAACATCGTCAACAAACAGTGCGAACAAAGTCTCGATCACCCTCTACAGCGGTCAGCACGTGCAGACCACCGACGCGCTCGTTGCGGGGTTTGAAAGGGAATACCCCAACATCAACGTCGCGGTACGAAGCAACGACGAAGATACGTTTGCCGCACAGATTGTCGCCGAGGGATCGCGATCTCCTGCCGACGTGTTCTACGCCGAGAACTCACCAGCTCTCACCTACCTTCAGCAGAAAGGCCTTCTCGCAAAAGTTGACGCGACGACGTTGGCCAAAACGCCATCGAACTACAACTCGCCCCAGGGTGATTGGGCCGGTATTTCCGCACGTGTCAGTGTGCTCATCTACAACCCGACGCTCATCAAGAAAAGTGCCCTTCCCACCACTATTCTCCAACTCGAGAATCCGAAGTACAAGAACGAATTGGCATTCGCCGCGGGCGAGACCGACTTTCAGCCCATCGTGACCGCCGTTTTAAAGGCCTATGGCAAGCCCGCAACACTGAAGTGGTTGCGCGGCATAAAGTCCAACGCCGGAGGTCACGTGTACCCCGACAACGAAACCATTTCCAACGAAGTTAATAGAGGCGTAGTGGCCTTTGGTGTTGTTGATCAGTACTACTGGTACCGAATGCGAGCGCAAATCGGCGCGTCGAACACGCACTCATCGATTACACACTTCGCACCGCACGATCCGGGCTACGTCATTGACGTGTCGGGAGCGGGAATCTTGAAATCTTCAAAGCACCAAGGCGCCGCGCAGAAGTTTCTTGCATTCCTCGTCTCAGTGAAGGGACAAGAGATCATTGCTCACTCGACCAGTTACGAGTATCCGATTGCTTCAGGTGTGACAACCTCCGAACCCGAAACGGCATTCAACCAACTTCAGCCCTACCCGATAGACATTGCTCAACTCGGCACCGGTTCCAAGGCCATCGCACTTCTGCGCGAAGAGCAACTGTTGTGATGCACACGTTGACCTCGAGGTTCCTCGATTCAAATAGGACGTCGCGCCTGTGACACTCACCTCAACGCCTTTACCTTCAAACCCTCTCGAACCGTCAATCGTTATTTCGAGCAACGCGAAGCGTCGACGCCGACCTCATCCTCGCTCACTGCTCGCAATCAGTTTGTTCGTCGTTGCTCTACTCGCTCTTCCACTTGCCTTTCTCATCACCGAAGCCACGAATGCGGGCACGTCAAACATCTGGCATCTCATCTGGCGAACACTAACCGCGACGTTGCTCTGGAACACGGTGCGCTTAACCGTCATCGTTACGATTCTCTGCGCCATCATCGGCACACTCGCCGCGTACTTTGTTGAGCGAACCGATCTACCGGGTCGCCACATCTGGGCCGTGCTCGTCGTGATTCCCTTCGCGATTCCCGACTTTGTGGTGAGCTTTGGTTGGTCCTCTCTCTCAACGTGGGTCCAAGGCTTTCGCGGTGCCGTTCTCGTGATGACACTCGCCGTCTACCCTCTCGTCTATCTCCCGGTTGCGGCGAGTTTTCGAGGCGCCGATCCCGGCCAAGAGGAAATCGCGCGCAGTCTCGGCGCGAGTCGTCTTTCGACGTTCGTGCGTATCACGCTCGGTCAGGCTCGACGCTCAATTCTCGGTGGGTGCCTTTTGGTTGCACTGGTCATTCTCGCTGAATACGGGGCCTTCGAGATTCTCGGCTATCGGACGTTCACGACCGAGATTTTCAGCGAGTTCAATATTGGTTTCGATACTGCGTCAGCGTGCGCACTCTCACTCGTCCTCGTCCTGCTGTCGTTCTTCGTCCTCTTTGGTGAAGGTTCACTACGAGGTCGCGGACACGTCGCGCGAAGTGGTCCTGGTGTGCAACGCAACGTGACGCGTCGACCACTCGGACGAGCAAAGATTCCCGTTCTCTTCGCCTTTGCGCTGCTGGTCGGCGCCGCGCTCGGCGTGCCGGTCGGTTCGTCGATCTACTGGATCTTCCAAGGTGGTGCGCACTCCCTCAGTGGGGTCTCACTTGTCTCAGCCGCTCTCACGACCGCTGGCTACAGCGCAGCCGCCGCGCTCGTCGCGACGCTCCTAGCCCTACCGGTCGCTGTCCTCGTCGTGCGCTACCCCACTCGACTTCGCTTGCTCCTCGCGCGCTCAACATTTCTTGTGCTCGCCATGCCCGGCCTCGTCGTCGCCTTGGCACTTACGTACTTTTCCGAACAGCACCTGGGGAGTTACGACTATCAAACCGCGCCCATGCTGATCTTCGCCTACGCGCTGATGTTCTTTCCTCTCGCGCTCGTTGGTGTGCGCTCATCGGTCGCCCAGGCACCGCTCGCCATAGAGGAGGTCGCGAATTCACTCGGCGTAGGCCGATTCGGCGTCTTTCGCCGCGTGACGTTCCCTCTTGTCGCGCCGGGTCTCGGTGCGGCATTCTGCCTGGTCTTCCTCTCGGGCGTTACCGAGTTGACCGCGACGTTGATACTTATTCCCACGGGCGCGCAAACGCTCGCCACGCAGTTCTGGGCGTATCAACAGAACCTGTCGTACGGCCAAGCCGCGCCCTTTGCGCTCGTGATGATCGCGATCTCGGCGGTCCCGGCGTACGTGCTCGGACGATTCTTCGACCGACTCCCAGCGCGCAGCACGTCGTCGCCAATTAATAAGGTGCTGACGTGACCGAACTCGTGATCAGCGGACTCGACAAGTCCTTTCGAAACCAGTCAGTGCTGAATAGTCTTGACCTCACGGTCAACGAAGGCAAATTCGTGTCCGTCCTTGGCCCCTCGGGCAGTGGCAAGACGACGTTGCTGCGCATCATCGCGGGCTTTGATCGAGCGGACCGCGGGACTATCCGCCTGGGTTCGAACATCGTGGACGACGCGACGCACTTCATCGAACCAGTTCGCCGTCGCATTGGTTACGTTCCCCAAGACGGAAGTCTCTTCCCTCATCTCTCGGTCGTGGCGAACGTGGGATTCGGTCTCGCTCGAAAAGATCGAAACGGCAAGAAGGTCGCGGAGCTTCTCGAGATGGTCGGTCTCGGTGGACTCGCCGAGCGCTACCCCCATCAACTCTCAGGCGGTCAACAGCAACGTGTCGCGCTCGCGCGAGGACTCGCCATCAATCCGGATCTCGTGCTGCTCGACGAGCCATTTTCTTCGCTCGACGCGAATCTCCGCGCATCGGTTCGACACGACGTACATCTGGTCTTAAAAGAAGCGGGCACCACCGCAATACTCGTCACCCACGACCAAGATGAAGCGCTGTCCCTGGCAGACCAAGTCGCCATCATTCACAACGGTCGTATCAGCCAATGCGACACGCCCGCGAATCTTTACGCTCACCCCTCGACGCCGGAACTCGCTAAAGAACTTGGTGAGGTGAATTTTCTCAGCGGGCAGGCTCGTCAAGGCCGTGCAGAAACGCCAATGGGCACGCTCGATCTGGAGGACTCGACGCCTGAACTCGGAACAATGAGCGAAGGTTCCGCTCTCATTGTGCTCATCCGCCCCGAGCAGATGGCCCTCAGCAGTGACCTCACGGACGCTCAAGCGACGGCACGCGTTGTGCGCACAGAGTTTTTCGGTCACGACGCTGTCGTGACGGTTCGAGCCGACTGGGATTCGTCGACGGTACTGAGCGTTCGCACGTCGCTCGCCACGAATCTCCCATCAGTTGATTCGCACGTCGCTCTTAAAATTCGAGGCAGCGTCATTGCGTGGCGCGCGTAGGGGACGTCTTGGAGCGTTGAACGCGCTGGATCTCTCGAGAACTCGTACAACGCCGAACGGCACGTCTTTTGAAGCACATTCAATGATGTGCCGACCGCAGTGCAAATGAGCGATAATTATTTCCAATCGCGAGCTCCGAGTGCGGCAAAGGCTGTAGACATTGGCCCACAAAACTTTCCAAGAAAAAAACTTCCTAGACTTCTGCCATATAAAACCAAAAGACGTGGTGCTAGGTTCGACAAAGGGGTAGGACAGTGACGACAATTCGTCTCGCTGCCACGTCCTGGTGACAGACATCGATACATGAGCTATATGGGAGATTATTGAACATGAAACAATTCGCAAGAAGTATTGCGGTAGCGACGCTTGCGCTAGCAAGTATGGCAACGTTTGGCGTCGTAACCGCTGGTGCGGCAGGAGCCACAATTGCCGTCACGCCCAGTACGGCATTGCTTAACGGCCAACAGGTTGTCGTTACGGGTTCTGGCTTTTCTCCCGGGGCCACGGTTGCGATCGTTGAGTGTCTTGCAACGGCGACAACAATCGCCGGCTGCGACGTTCCCTCAGCGCCAGTAACTGCCGTGGTCAACACCGACGGAACGTTGCCCTCAACGAATTTCGCCGTGTCAACCGGAACCATTGGTAACGGAACGTGCGGCACGTCAGCAACAGATCTCAACTGCGCTGTCGTCGTCGGTTCTCTCACCGGCACCCTTCTCGCAGACTCCCTCGTCACGTTCGCACTTGTGCCAACGGTGTCGGCGACGCCGGCTACTGGACTGAAATCCGGTGGATCCGTGACGATCACGGGTAGCAATTTCACGGCCGGACTCTCCGTGTACGCGGTTGAATGCCTGGCCAGTGCCACCGGACAATCAGGCTGCGACCTGGCGACCGCGACACCCGTCACTGTCGGAACTGACGGCACGTTGCCGTCCACGACGTTTACGGTAACGACGGGAGCTGTAGGGACAGGGACATGCGGCACGACCGCGGCGAACGCGAAAGACTGTGTCATCAACGTCGCCACCGCGACCGGCACTGACGCCGGTACAACGCCGATCGCCTTTGCCGTCGCGGCGCTACCACCGAAGGCCTCACGGACCGTTGGCTCCATCATTCCTGGTAGGACAACAAAGGTTGTTATTACCGGGAGTCACTTCATCGGAAAGCCAAGGATTTCGGGTCACGCCGGAACTCGCGCGTCCGTCACGGCCGCGTCAGCTTCTCGCTTGACGGTCAAAGTGATCGAAGCCGCCAGCGCGAAGAAGGGTACGTACACATTCACCCTTACGTTCTCGGGTGGCCACAAGACCACAGTGAAGTACCTCGTTAAGTAGTTACTTGTCGCCTCGTGCGATTTCAACAAAGCCCCCTCCACTGGAGGGGGCTTTGTTGTTTCTAGAATCACTCAGTGTCGCCAAACACTAAAGCACACGGCACCTTTGGGCCGCTACGAGTTCGCGATTTCGCGTTGCTCTGGTCGGGGCAGGCGGTCTCGTCACTCGGTGACGGCATCTTTACCATCGCTCTGGCCATCGTTACGCTAAAGATTGACCACAGACCCTCGGGCATCGCCTTGGTCTTTGCCGCACGCGTAGTCCCCTCAGTGCTGCTAGCTCTCGTCGGAGGAGTAGTCGTCGACCGAGTCTCTCGCCGACTGACAATGTTGAGTTCCGACACGGTACGCGGCATTGCGGTAGGCGTCATTGGTGTATTGATCGCAAGGGGTCAACTTCGACTGTGGGAACTCGTCGTGATGGCGGCCATTTTCGGTGCCGCTGACAGTTTCTTCTTTCCAGCGACCAGCGCAATAATGCCCGAACTGCTCACTCCCGAGCTATTGGTTCAGGGTAACGCGATGAGCCAGATGAGCTATCAACTCACCCAAGGCATGCTCGGCCCCGCCATCGGCGGCGTTGTCGTCGCCGCCATTGGCACGGCGTGGTCGTTCGGCATCGACGCCGCGAGCTTCGTCGTTTCGGCGCTGTGCCTCGCAGCAATGCGCTCGAAGAGTCAGCCGAAGAAGTCGGTCCAATCGCCTCTCGACGACGCCCGCGAGGGACTTCGTTACGTCGTGACGCGTCCTTGGCTCTTTTACTCAATCATTGCTGCGGCGCTCGCCAACTTCTTCGGTATGGCGCCACTCAGCGTCCTTCTCCCACTCTTCGTTCGCCAAACACTCCACGCGAGTGCGCTCAGCCTAGGCATGGTCTTCGCCGCCGGCGGAGCGACAGGAGTAATTGCCTCTCTCATCGTGGCGCGGGTGGGATCGCCTCGTCGCTTCGTGAGTGTGTTGTGGATTGCGTACGGACTGAGCGGCGTAGCGATTGCCACGCTCGCCTTCGCGCCCAACGTCGTCGTCACGATTTTCATTACCGCTGTCGAGGTTGGACTCATGATTTACGGCGACGTGCTGTGGTTCACCATGATGCAAAAGCTGGTTCCCAAAGATGTCCTCGGCAGGGTCTCCTCACTCGTCTTTCTCTTCGCCTTCTCACTCGGACCACTCGGCATATTGTTTGGCGGTGTTGCGGCGAGCGCGATTGGCACACGCCATACGCTGCTGCTGTGCGGATTGATATCTGGCGCCATCGCCTTCGCGGTGTTGTTCGTCCGCGGCGTGCGCGACCCTGAGCTTGACGAAAACTTCGGGGTACCTCTTGATCGCAACGCTCTCCCAATCAACTTCGACGATACGCCGTACTCTTCGTAGGACTGAAAGATCACCGACGCCGAGGAGTAAGGTTTTTTTAGTGAGCGACACACAACGACGCAACGAGCTCGCAGCCATCGTCCACGGTGACGTGACCTTTGTGGGCACTCACTCGCCGGACGACCTGCACGACGAATCACTCCACCTCCGCGTTCGCGAGCCCTTCGCCGTCGCTCGCCCGCACTCGAGTGAAGAGGTGGCGAAGCTTCTCCAATGGGCCAGTCAGCACGAGATAGCCGTCACAGCGCGAGGTTCGGGCACGGGACTTTCGGGCGGTGCGGTACCAGTCAACGGTGGCTTAGTTATCTGCTTCGACCTCATGCGCGACGTGCTGCGCGTCGACGTTCGCGACCACGTTGCTGTCGTGCAAGCGGGCATCACGCTTCGCGAGCTTGACGCAGCGCTACGAGGTACTGGACTGCACTACCCCGTGTATCCAGGCGAACTTTCAGGATCACTAGGTGGCAACGTCAACACCAACGCCGGCGGCATGAGAGCCGTCCGCCATGGTGTGACTCGCCAACACGTTCTCGGTCTCAAGCTCGTGATGATGGACGGCACGATCATCTCGACCGGCGGACCGGTCGTCAAGACCTCCTCTGGTTACGACATCACTCAGCTCGTCATTGGCAGCGAAGGTACTCTCGCGCTCGTGACCGAGGTCACGCTCAAACTCTCACCCGTTCTCGAGCACAGCGCCACTATGTTGGTGCCCTTCGACGATCTTCACGCCGTGATGAACATCGTGCCGACGCTCGTCGCCTCAGGTCTCGCCCCTTCGCTTCTTGAGTACCTTGACGTTCTCACCATGGCGTCCCTCGCCAAGGCGACGGACCTCCAACTCGGCGTCGACGCCAAGGTTGCTGAAATGACGAAGGCGTATCTCATCGTTGTGCTCGAAACGAGAACGAAGGAACAACTAGAGGCCGACCTCGTTGACGCGGCGACACTCGTGAGCGACGCCGGGGCACTTGACGTCTACGTGCTCGAAGGAGCAGCCGCGACGAGATTAATTGAGGCGAGGGAACGTGCCTTTTGGATCTCCAAGGCCGCCGGCGCGCACGAGATCATCGATATCGTCGTGCCTCGCTCTACGGTGACGGTCTTCCTCGACCAGGTGACGGCCTTGGCCACGAAATACGACGCCTTCGTCGCGGGTTGTGGTCACGTGGGCGACGGGAACATTCATATGTCAGTCTTTCAGCCTGATGAAGAGCGTCGCAACGAACTCTTACTCGAACTCTTCCGTACGGGCGTGGCGCTCGGTGGCGCCATCTCAGGCGAACACGGTCTGGGCATGGACAAGCGCGGTCCGTATCTCGCCCTCGCCGACCCCGCTCTCGTAGCTCTTCAGCGACAGATAAAGAATGTGTTTGACCCGAAGGGCCTTCTCAATCCCTTTCGACACCTTGACGCGCGCGACGACAACTGACCGACCTCGACTACGCAGGCGCAGACGTAGCAGCGAGCTCGTCGCTAACCGTTGCCGAGAGCGGTCTGAGCTAATTGAATCGCGTTGTTCATCGCGATGACGTCTTGTTGATACTTACCAAGATTGCCATTAGCAAGTGCCGCCTGGGCGTTCGCGTAGTCGGCCGCAGCCTGATCGAGGTAGGTAGAAGCCGTGTTGGTCGTAGGAGTTGTACCACCCTTGCCACCCGAATTCGTCCCCGATCCTTTTCCAGAACCCGAAATAACACTGACGTTTTGACCTAGTACGTCGCTTAACGCGCCGGCCAGTGTTGGTTCGATCGCGACGTCTTGGTTAAACACCGCGATCACGTAGCGCAGTTGCGGCAACGGGTTTGACGTACTCGACACGTACAGCGGTCGAATATAGAGCACACTCGAATCAAGCGGCACGGTCAAGTT
>Ga0207933_1002242_pt1 | contig 12840 bp, 13 predicted proteins | sample NGESurdeep092012_4_FD_184488 | JGI IMG/M metagenome (GOLD analysis project Ga0207933, IMG submission 184488) | Arctic peat soil microbial communities from Barrow, Alaska - NGEE Surface sample F53-3 deep-092012 (SPAdes) | ecosystem: Environmental > Terrestrial > Soil > Wetlands > Peat ... | reverse complement strand
CCGGAGTCGGCGCGACAGGAATAGAACTTGGCGTTTCTCCGACGGCGACGGGATCGGCTCGCTGATAAAGAGGCCCGCTGCCGCCTCATCGCGCTGTGCCGTGAAGTAGGAGCGACGAGAAGCATCGCGCGGGGATGCGGCCGAATCGCGCGATCGATACCGCTGAACCCCTTGGCGATCGACGATGCTCAGCGTGTGCACCTGCGGCAACCCTGCGGCTCCTTTCGCCAGGGCGGCATCAATGGCCGCTGGGGACAGTGCATAGCCGACGTCGGTATACCATTGCGCGGTGTCACGCAGGAGAACGTCCACGGCCTGGACGCTGCGTGCGTTCTGTTCGGCGAGCGCCTTCGCCAAGTTGCCAAGCTCACGGCTCGTTTCCTCGACCAACTCTCGATACGAGCGCCACGTGTCGTAAGCCGCCAGGGTCACGAAGGCGATGATGACCAGCGCGCCGATCGCGATGATCCGGCGCCGCAAGCGCGCAAAACGCACGCCATCGACGTAGGTCAACCGTGACGTTGGCGGCAAGAGCATAGGGCGCGCTAGGCTTTCTGGCCGGCGGTCTTGATGGGGAAACCCAGCGTGAGACGATCCGCGCGGCAAACCCGTTTCGGAATGAACTGTCCAGCAAGAAATGCTGGCGTCACTGCACAAGGTTCGATGAAACGACAGCGGGGCCGGCGCAAGATGGCGTTGATCAAAGTTGCCGAATCGGCGGCTCGCACCCGAAGAACAACCTTTTTTCGAACGGACCCGGGTCGGTCGATGTTCATGAGCACGAACTCCGCTCTAAAAGCCTGCGACCCTGTCACCCGAAAGCCCTCGATGCGCCAATACCGGTCACGTACGCTCACCGGGCGCCCATGAGGTCATCATTTTCAATGATCAAAATGCGCAACTTCACTCTTGCTCCCGTATGCGTGGCTCGGGGGAACTCTCCCTTCGGCCCTGTTGCCATTGAAAGTCCGGGTGATTACCGTCCGATGACGCAACGGCGTTACTCGGCTACAAATGTAACTGACGCCCGCTTGTGGGATCCTGGCGTTGCATGCTAGTTTCTTGTTGCACTGCGACAAACCATGAATAGCACCGTTCAACCCCATATCCTCATCATCGACGACGACGCGTCGATCAGCCAACTGGTCGCCGACTATCTCGGCGAGAACGAACTGCGCGTCACCACCGGGGCAACCGGCGCAGATTTGACGCACGCGCTTGCCACAGAAGCCATCGATCTCGTCGTGCTCGATCTTCGACTTGCCGGAGAGGATGGCATGCATCTTGCCCGCAAGCTGCGCGAAGACTCCGCAATTCCAATCATTATCCTCACGGGCAAGCAGGATGAAGCCGATCGCATCATGGGACTCGAGCTCGCCGCCGACGATTACATCACCAAACCGTTCAATGCGCGCGAGTTGCTGGCGCGGATTCGCGCGGTGCTGCGACGCTATCAGACCGCGCGTGAGTTGCTCGCGACCCGCGATGACAAGCTGCGCGCCTATCGCTTCTTGGGCTGGGAGTTGAATCTGCGCACGCGCAAGCTCGTGGCACCCGACGGCGAGCGTATCGACCTGACCAACGGAGAGTTTAATTTGCTGCAGGCCTTTTGTGCGGCGCCGCAGCGTATCCTGTCACGCGATCAGCTACTCGATCTCTCGCGGCTGCACGGCGCCGAGGTCTACGATCGCTCGATCGACGTTCAAATTCTGAGACTGCGGCGCAAGCTTGAACCCGATCCCGCCCAGCCCAAGTACATCAAGACCGAACGCGGCGCGGGCTACGTTTTCGATGCGGAGGTTGAGCTGTTGCACTAGGAATTCTCCACGCAATGCCGACGGTGGCCCACTCCAATTACAGGTTTATCCCCTATCCCATGTTCCATTCGTGCTTCGATCGCCGAAAAATCAAATGAAATCGGAAAGCAATCCTGGCATTCGCACTGGCTCTCTGGCGCCAACAAAGTCATTCGACGACGCGTTGGCCGGTCAAAGTCACGCCTCGTACGGCCCGTTTGGCCGATTGTTACTACCGTTCCGACGCGCAAAGGATCCCCGATGATCGGCTGGATTCATGCATCATCGACGATCGCAAGCGCTTTTCTTGCTTCGTCGGTAGAAGCCGTCGAGGCCTTGACCGTCGTCCTCGCAGTCAGTGTCGTTCGGGGATGGCGATCGGCGTTGCTGGGTACGGCGGCAGCATTCTGCCTACTGATCGCGTTGGTCGCGATTTTTGGACGAGCTCTCGGACAGGTTCCGATCGCCCTTCTACAATTGGTCGTGGGCACCTTGCTGCTGCTCTTTGGCATGCGCTGGCTGCGCAAGGCCATGCTGCGCTCGGTCGGTGTCATTCATCTCCACGATGAAGCGGCGATCTATGAGAGGCAGATCCATGCCCTGCTTAGCGACGACACGGGGGCGCGCAAAGCCCTGCCTACGGGGTGGGACCCGATCGCCATCGCGACAGCATTCAAGGCCGTGACCCTGGAAGGGGTGGAGGTCATTATCATTGTGATCGCCCTCGGCGCTGTTCAGGGCTCGCTCGTTCCAGCCAGCCTGGGTGCGCTTGCCGCGTGCCTCCTCGTCATCGCTGCGGGAGTGATCTTGCACCAACCGCTCTCGCGTGTACCTGAGAATTCGCTCAAATTCATCGTCGGCATCCTGATGTCGGCGTTCGGGTTGTTTTGGTTCGGACAAGGGATCGGACTGGCTTGGCCCTACCACGATGGGGCAGTCCTTGGGTTGATGGCGATCCTCGCTGCCGCGTCATGGATGGGAATCCGCATCGCCAAGCGAATACGAGCAAGACACAACGATGCCGCACTGCGTGGAGAAATCGCGTGAATTTCGCTCTGCGCACGATGCGGGGCTTGCTCGGGCTCTTCGTCGATGATGGAACGCTGGCATTGACCTTGATCGCCGTGATCGTAGTGGTCGGCGTGCTCGTCCATCTCGGTGCAATCAAGGGGGTGCTTGCGATGGTCCTCCTTCTCGCAGGAACCATCGGGGCGCTTCTCATTAACGTAACGCGCGCCGCTTCTTCAAAAAACCCCGGGTAACGAGGTCCAAACGAATGGCATGCCGGAGCACTTGTTCGTCATAGACGCGCGCATGCTCTGCGGCGGTGTTGTTCTTCGAACGGACTCCCAAAGGCTACAGTTCTCGCAAGCTAATTTGGGCGCAATGAGCCAATCGCCGCGTTGTCTCATTCGCGATCCGTTTGTTTTGGCGGTTGTGGATAATATTGCGGTGATTCGCGCCGGTCAAACATGCCGTAGTCCCGCACGACGCGAATGCGGCGAAGTCTTCCTCCCCTCGGCAAGTCGATCGCGCGCTCATAGGCCTCGGCTGCCCCATTGTCTTGCCAAGACGTGAGCAAAATGATATCGCCCGGCGTCAACACAGCCTCGAAAACGTCCCACCCCACGAGACCGGAAGCGCTAGTGGCCACGCCTAGCCACTTGGCCACCGCCTCTGCACTGGCCTTCTCGACCCATTCGGCCGACCGCTTGCCATCGATGAGAACCACAGTAGTCGCTCCACCCGCCTCCGTCTCGTCCAATCTTTGCTCTGGAAGGATCTGGCCCTCGGGTAATCGCGTGTCTCGCGTCAGCTGACCCACCCTCAAATGATAGTCGCTGAAAACTTCGTTTCGTCCTTTTTGCTGTATCGCGTGGTGCTTCGTTTGAGTGCGCCATCGCACCAGGGATTTCTCGTCGCGCCAATCCGAAAGCGACAATAGCCAACCCTCGCGGGTGAGGCTGCGATAACGGATATTGTCGACAAAACCCTCGATCTGTTCCAGTTCGGGCTTGAGTATCTTGGCGTAACCCAGATAGGCATCCCATTGGTCGGATTTCGGATGAACTTCAAATAGCACTGAAAACATCGTGTCCTCCCTGGCCTCAGTTACGCAGCGTCTTGATTCGATAGAGCGCCTCGGCCAGGCGCGTGAGCGGGCGTCGAAGAGCGCTGTTGATCATCGCTTTGCGCTCAGCAAACCCGCTTTTGTGAGCGCACTAACCAAAAAATCGTTCCTGCGCGTCAACTGGCCGATTTTCGCGTGCAGTTCCTTGTATTGATCCTTCCGGCTCGGGCTTCTCAGCAGGGCCTCTGAACGCCTCGTCGGCGTGCTCCAGCAGCTGCACCGTCCACTGCGGAATTTGGTTCGGGGAGACCTCAAACTGCTGGGCCAATTCGGCCGCATCTTGTCCGCTTTGACGACGGCTACCGCCGCCTTCGCCCTGGACGCCAACGAATGATACCTGCGACGTCTTCTCTTGCAGTGCTCATCCGAGCATACTGGTCGTTGAAGCAGAATTTCACTTGTCCGCCTGTCCAGTTTCCCGGTTCCGACTCTGAAAATACTCCTGTTGTGAAACGATAGGGAAGAAATGATCATGAATGATAAGATTGAACAGGATTGGAACCCAAAATCCGATGCTGTCCTACGCGACCAGAGTACAGTCTACGATGAGATGTGCGAACGGTGCCCGGTCGCATACAGCAACTTTCTAGGGTGGTCCTTGTTTCGCCACGAAGATATCGTTCGCGTATTGAACGATCCTGACACCTTTAGCAACGTCGTGTCCAAGCATCTCTCCGTTCCGGGTGGAATGGATCCTCCCGAGCACACTCCCTACCGTCGCATTATTGAGCCCTATTTCCAGCCCGAACGCATGGCGGCGTTCGAGCCGCAATGTCGTCGGATCGCCGAGAATCTTATTCAAGCATTTCTCAAGCATGATGCGGTAGATCTCATCAGCGAGTTCGCCGATTACTTCGCCGTGCAGGTTCAATGTACCTTTCTCGGTTGGCCGACGGATATGCACGAAGCGGTGCATCTCTGGACGCAGAAGAATTACAAGGCGACTTTTGCTGGGGACCGGGCCGCGATGGCGGAAATTGCTCGCGAATTCGAAGGCTACCTCGACGAGTTACTGCAGGTTCGGCGTATGGCAGGTGCACAGGCAAGCGACGACATCACCACCAGCCTGATGCGGCAACAGATAGAGGGCCGACCGTTGCGCGACAAAGAGATCATCAGCATCCTGCGGAACTGGACCGTCGGTGAGATCGGCACGATTTCGGCTGCGGTCGGAATCCTAGTCCACTACATCTCGGGAAACGCCGATCTCCAGCAGCGTCTACGCGCTCAGCCGTTATTACTGCCCGACACTATCGAAGAGATTCTCCGGATTCATGGGCCACTGGTAGCCAACCGACGCATCACGACGCGCCCGGTCGAAATCAGGGGCCGGAAGATCGGTGTCGGCGTTCGACCAGCCGGTCGATCTGCGCGAAACCCAGTTCGTCGCGCGAGCAGATGGTAAAACAATTCTCCTTCGTCAAAGCTCTTCATGCGGGCCGAATGCCCGACAGGCTGTCCTTGTGCGCCCGTCTTGCAGATGCGTCCGAGGCGCACGCCGAACGCCGCACCGAGATAAAGCCCGCAAGCGGGCCGCGGACTCAGCCTCAGATTTTCGTTGCAGTCATGCTGCCTCGCGGCCATGCGGATGAAATCGACAAACCCCAGATCGCAAGATTTCTTGATCTTGTACGCAAATCGCCCGGCCACAAAGCTCATGGAAATATTTGTTTCGATCCTCCGAATGCGCCCCGCCGGCTAACAATACGAAGACGAGCGATGGAACGCTGCGTCGATGCGCGACAAACCGCGCCGGGCGATGCGTTCACGATGCTGCGATGAAACGGCCGGCGAATTGTCGCGGGTGATTGGGTAAGCATAAAGGACTCCGCAGATTCAAAAGGGCATTTCCAGCATGAGTAGACTCCGGCAGCCGGAATTGGTCGAGGTCAGTGCTGTGCAAACCGCTCCGGTTACGCACGTCAATTGATACAGATCAAGGGACGGTCTATATACAGGCCTAAAATCATTTAGTGCAGGAACATAGATTCATCGCCGGAGGCCTTACGTTGAAAGCGATCGTGTATCACGGCCCAGGAAAGGATTCACGCGATGACCACCAAGTCCCGAAACGGATCACGCCCACCGACAGGGTCATCAAGATGGTCCGGACGATCTGCGGGACCGATCAGCGCATCCCAACCGGCGATGGGCCCACCTGCGAGTTGAGCTGCATCCGGAAAAACTGGCGGATCGCAACATCGCGATCACGATGTGCCTGATCGATACAGTCAGCACGCTGATACTGCTGAAAATCATGCGCGAAGCGCAGATATTCGTCATTGATGAAGGAGCGATGGCCGCGCCTGTCAGCCAAGGCGGGGAACCGTTTCATGCTGTATGGCATCCATGATGATCATGGACTATTTGAGGAGAAGCTACGATGAGCAATTTGACACGTTATGACCCGTTCTCGATAGAACCCGTCTCGGATCTGTTTCATGGTTTGTTTCGTCCCCTGCGTGGCATCGCAACGGGCGACGACGCGCCGCTGGCGGACATGAAGCTCGATGTGACTGAGAATGATATCGCTTACATGGTCAAAGCAGAGCTGCCGGGCGTCGAAAAAAAGATATCGACGTAAAGATCGACGGTAACACCATATCGATCAGCGCGAAGATGGAGCGCCACAAGGAATTGAAGGAAGGTGAGCGGGTGCTGCGACGCGAACGTTATTCGGGAGAAATCATCCGGTCGTTCTCGCTGGCGAGCGAAGTCGATGAAGCGACGGCGGCGGCGCTGTATCAGGATGGCGTGCTATCACTGACATTGCCGAAGAAGGCGCATTCAGCACAGAAGCGCCTGCAGATCAGCTAGCCGAATGGGGACAGGGTACGTGTTTGGCTTGCGCATCCTGCTATACCGCTGACCTTAGGCTGTTCAGTAAAAAAGGCCGAGCCAAAAGACCTACAAGTCTCAAGCGTGCTGCTGGTTCGGCAGGCCTACAGTTTGCGCCAGGATCGGCAGTTCATCTTCATTGAGTCGCAACGCGTTAGCGAGGAGCCGATGATTGATCCAGTCACGGATCACGTTGACAAGCCCGGCTGACGCGCATTAGAGCGCTACGTTCTGCGCAATCGCGCCAGCGTTGACGGCTGAAAGCTGATCGCATTCGATTGAATGGAGGTTTTTCTTTTCGCTGTTTCGCCCGAAAACAGGAGACGTGGTGAACTCGCAAGCGATGCGGCGCGACGCAAGTCAGTGAAATGACTATGAGGAAATGACAGGAGAGTGCGATGAAGACGGACAAGCAGCTGCAACGGGAAGTCGAAGAGGAGCTCGCGTGGGATCCGGCAGTCAACGTGACGGATATCGGCGTCGAAGTGAAGGAACGAGTTGTAACGCTTTCAGGACATCCAGCCAGCTACGCGGAAAAGTTGGCGGCCGAGAAGGCGGCGCAACGGGTCGCCGGTGTCAAGGCGGTGGTCGTTGAAATGGATATTCGACTGGCGCACGGCGACATAAGAACCGATGAAGAGATTGCCAACGCGGTTCGCTCGATCCTGTCGTGGAGCGTCGGACTGCCGGAAAGCTCGGTCAAGGTACAAGTCGAGAAGGGCTGGGTAACCTTGCGTGGCGAGGTCAACTGGGCTTTCCAGCGGCACGTGGTGACACGCACGATCAGCCACATGCGCGGCGTCACGGGCGTCTCGAATCTGATCGACGTGGGCGGCGACCTGGCCGCCGATGACATTTGCGAGAAGATCGGCAAAGCCCTGCAACGCCATGCCGAGCGCGAGGCGAATCACATCGGGGTGACCGCGCATGAGGGCACCGTCACGCTGACGGGCAAGGTGGACCCCTATGCGGAGCGATCGGCCGCGCGGGGGGCAGCATGGTCGGCACCCGGCGTGCATGCAGTCGTCGATAATCTCACGGTCGGATAGCGTGCGGCCCGGGGTCGCGTGTGGCCTCGCGCCGAAGGCGCAACAGACTCCGCGAAGTATCGGCGCATTCACTGCGTGTCGAGACATATCACACCAGAGCATGAGCAACGCCCCGATGCGGCGGCCTCTTTCGAAAAAGGATACTGCTTTAGGGAACTCAAGCTGCGCTAAGCGGAATGGCCCGGTTTCTAGAAAATAGGTTGATCGGCGTGGATGCAAAAAGAAAGTCAGTACGAAACACATCTGCAGGCACTGGGGCAGATACGAGATAACCTTGCATGGCGTCACACCCCTGCTCAACGAGGAAGTCCAGTTGCGCCTGGGTCTCGACCCCTTCTGCGACGACTTCCAAATTGAGCGCGCGCGCCATACGAACGATCGCTTCTACGAGTGCGCGCGAGAGCTGGGTTCGCTCAATAGCCTGCACAAAGGACTGGTCTATTTTCAAAGTGCCGATCGGGAAGCGTTGGATATACGACAAATTCGAGTATCCGGTTCCAAAGTCGTCCAGCGCAACCGAGACGCCCATCGTTTGCAATTTCCAGAGTACTCGTGCGGCCACGTCCATATCCGCCGTCAGCATGCTTTCCGTAATCTCCAAACCGATAGCATCCGCCTCTAATCCGTGGCGTAACAGGGTCGATGCGACCGTTTCAGGCAAACGCAGGTCGACGAGTTGGCGTGCTGAAAGATTGACGTCGATTCGTGGCACGCCTTGAGGACAAATCGTCCGCCAGGACGCGACTTGAGCGCACGTGCGCTCAAGTACCCAGCCACCGATTTCGACAATCAACTGCGATCGCTCAGCAATGTCGATGAAGGCTGCCGGGCCCAGGCGGCCCCGGTTAGGATGGTTCCAGCGTATCAACGCTTCTGCGCCACTCAACAATCCTGAATTTAGATCGAACTTGGGCTGGTAAAATAGCTCGAACTGACCCAAGCGCAGCGCATCGTGCATATCGTGGAGGACAACGAGCTTATCGGCCTGGGCGCGCGCCATATCGTCGGTAAAAAGCCGGATGGCATTGCGGCCAGCATCCTTGGCCGCATACATGGCGGCGTCGGAATTGCGGAGCAGTTGGTCGACCTGCTGCCCAGCTTGCGGGAACATTGCAATACCAATGCTGGCTCCAATGGTGACGTCTTGCTCCCCCACGATGAATGGCGTACCTATGATTTCTATAAGACGCTGGGCAAATCTCATGGCCATGACATCGTTGTGTCGCTCAAGTGCGAGAACGAACTCATCACCGCTTATACGCCCAGCAAAGCCACCCTCGGGCAATTCTGAAGAAATACGTCGAGCCACTTCAGCTAAAACGGTGTCGCCCGCCGCGTGACCAGCCGTGTCATTGATTTCCTTGAAGCAGTCCAGATCTAGAAAAAGCACGGCTAGAGAACCTACGAAAGAGGAATCCTCTCCTGTCGGAGGCGCGTCAATCGAATTCTCATCTACGAAGCGCTGCAGATGCGCCAAGCATGAATTGCGATTCGGCAATCCGGTAAGCGTATCGTGTGTGGCCAGATAGGAGAGGTGGGCCTGCGCTTGACGCTCCTCAGTTGCGTCTTGAAACAGGAGAGCGAGCCCCTCAGGATGTGGAAAGCAGCGCACTTCAAACCAGCAGTCTAGCGGGGCATAATATTCGCTAAAAGTACGCGGTTCACCGGTGGCAACAGCGGCCTGATATTCTTTGTAAAAGTTCGAGTCAACGGCCTCCGGGAACACATCCCAAATTGAGCGGCCGACGAGTTCCTCGCGGCTCTTGCAGAGCAAGTCTTCGGCTCTGCGGTTCATGTATACATAGCGCCAGTCACGATCCAGACTCAAAAACGCATCGGTCACGCTATCCAGAATTCCTTGGTTGCGCCGGGTCATGACTTCGAACTGGCGCTTCATATCCTGCTCGCTGATATCGAGCCCAATGAGAAGAATGTCTCGGCCCTCGACAGCTGATACCGACCACTGAATTATTTTTTTCGACGCGTGGCCGTGCTGGGTACGAATAGTGTAAACCGCGTTGTCACGGGTTGGCGCATCGATCATGCGGCCCACGAGTTCGGCCATACTCTGCGGCAAAACACTGCGAAAACCACTTCCGAGAGCAGATCCCGAACCCAAGACTTCGGCGGCCGCCGGATTCATGCGCTTGATGATTCCTTGGCGACCCACGGTTACCCGCGAACCCGGATATGTAGAGACGCCAACACTTCCCTTCCTGCTCAGGGTAGGAATCTTTATCGCTTAGTCGCATTCGACCGTCATCGCATCGCGCTTGGAACCTTAGGCTTCTTAACGCTTGAACACGCACGCGCCGTGACCGCGACCTGGCGCCGGGACTACAATGAAACCCGGCCGCACAGCGCCCTCGGATATATATGACGCCGGCGGAGTACGCCGCGCGTCGTCGAGGCCTGCGGCGGTCCACTGAAATGGATCAACAACCCGGACTTTACTAAACACCCTTGGCACTGTTTAAAGGGAGCAGGTCAGTACGACCTCAATTGCCGCCGACATGCGACAGTTCTAAGCCTGGGAATTCAGGGAAGCTCAAACAGGGGGCAAGTCGGTAAGCTACAATCCGGCGCATAACCTTGGACGAGCACAATCCCAATAGCTGCGAGCAGCACATGTTAGGGAGAAAGAAATACATGCCGCCAAGGACCACAGCGGCCATACCATACTTTTCGAGATGGCCCGGTGTAAGAACCACCCTTCTCAATGACCAAGCCAAAGATAGTTATGAACCGAAGTCGCATCAATATAGGCTCGCGTCACGCCGATCGCGTCACCAGAAAGGAAGATGAACGTGACGGGTTAAACCTGCTGCAGCTTTCGATCCTCGCGCTCGTTCTCGGAATCGTCACTGGATTGGGTGCGGTCCTGTTTCGCGACCTTATCGGGTTGCTCCACAATATTTTTTTCGCAGGACGCTTCGCGTTGCACTACGACGCCAATGTCTTCACATCACCAAGCCGATGGGGTGCGTTCGTTATTCTGGCTCCTGTTATCGGCGCGGTGATCGTCACCTTCCTGGTCAGCAACTTTGCACCCGAAGCAAAGGGCCATGGCGTTCCTGAAGTAATGGATGCCATCTATTACAAAGAAGGGGTGATTCGGCCAATTGTCGCCTTGGTGAAATCCCTCGCGTCGGCCGTTGCTATCGGGAGCGGTTCGTCAGTAGGACGTGAGGGTCCTATCATTCAGATTGGCTCTGCGTTGGGATCGACCTTGGGTCAGATCATCCGCATGCCGATAGGGCAGCGCATCGCGCTGGTCGCAGCCGGTGCCGGGGCCGGAATCGCCGCGACGTTCAATACCCCGATCGGCGGCGTAATGTTCGCCATCGAGCTGATGCTGCCAGAGGTAAGTGTTAGCACTTTTTTGCCGGTGGCCATCGCAACGGGCGCGGCGACTTTTGTCGGACGCTGGTTCTTCGGCCAGCAGTCGGCGTTCCTAGTCCCTCCAATGGAGCCATTGACCGCCAACGCCAGTGCCGCGGGACTGCTGGTGCTCTATGCCATCCTGGGCGCTGTTACGGGGGTGGCTGCAGCGGCCTTCATCCGCGGTCTGCATCTGACCGAGGATCTGTTCGACAGGATCCCATGGCGATACGCACGACATATGGCAGGCATGCTGTTCGTGGGCGTTCTGATGTATGTCCTTTATCGCACGCTTGGACAATACTATGTCGACGGAGTCGGCTACGCGACGATCGAGAGCATTCTGGTCGGTGGTACGTCTGCGGTTTGGCTGTTGGGGCTGTTGTTTGTCTGCAAAGCGTTGGCGACATCCACTAGCCTTGGGTCGGGCTCATCGGGCGGTATTTTCTCGCCATCCCTATTCATGGGCGCAACCCTCGGCGGTGGCTTTGCTGCCCTGCTGTCAGCGGTCGGTGTACCTATTCCGCTCAGCATTCCTGCCTTCGCTATGGTCGGCATGGGTGCCATGGTTGGCGGGGGTACCGGCGCGGTTATGACCGCTATCACAATGACCTTCGAGATGACCCGTGACTACGACATCGTCATGCCGATGATCCTGGCCGTCGCGACCAGCGTCGGGGTGCGTCGGTTGCTATCGCAGGAGAATATTTACACGCTCAAACTGGTCCGACGCGGACGTGCTATCCCCAAAGCGCTCCATGCCAATATGTTTTTGGTCCGGCATGTCGGCGAGGTGATGGACTCTGACATGCTGGTTTTGCCGGCGGAGGACAGTTTCGATACCTTTCTGCGGGAGCACGAAGCGGAGGGGCGGTTACGCCACGTCGTGGTCACTCGAAAGGGCCGACTCTACGGCGTGATCCGTGTCAACACTGGACTGAGACGCGGTCTTGAGGGTGCTCATACCGGTGCCACTCTCGGTGACGTCTCCAGCCGCGACTTTACCATTGTGCGTGAGGACACGATCGCGTCCGATGCTATCGAACGGATGTGGCGGAAAAATGCTTTCATGGCGGTTGTCGTACGTGGACTCGGGGTGCCGAGAGGCGATGATGTCGTCGGCATCATGACCAAGGAACATGTCGCCGACTCTGTGGCTAGCAGTATAAAGATTTACCCGCATTGAGCCGGTTGTTCCTTAGTCCCACTCGGTGCAAAAAGAGCGTTTCGCGAACGAGTACGAAAGCGCAATGCCAAGCAGGAAGGTAGGAGTCAATCTATCATCCCTGCAGACCAATAGTATTTTCCAATCGTAAGATGCGTCTGAAACGGTTGAAGTGCTAGGCGGCGATGTTGGATCGGCGGTTAAAGGACTGGAAGAGGCGTGAACGCGCCTGCTGAAGCTGTTTTGCAGCCTGATTGTCGCTCAAAGTGATGGAGCGTTGATGCAGACTTTCGACGGTCAGATCGGGGCGAAGATAGAGTGGGTAATCGGGAAGGGACCTTAATCGGTCGTAGGGGGTCATGATCTGGTCCTGAGGGTAGGTTTTTTTGATTTTGCCTTTGGCGTCGATGGATTCGACAGCGAAGTAGCAGGGGCGGTGGAAGTTGAGGTAGGGATTGAGGATGTTGCAATAGAATTGGT
>Ga0207933_1002241_pt1 | contig 12848 bp, 15 predicted proteins | sample NGESurdeep092012_4_FD_184488 | JGI IMG/M metagenome (GOLD analysis project Ga0207933, IMG submission 184488) | Arctic peat soil microbial communities from Barrow, Alaska - NGEE Surface sample F53-3 deep-092012 (SPAdes) | ecosystem: Environmental > Terrestrial > Soil > Wetlands > Peat ... | reverse complement strand
ATTTTTAATGAATTTCGCACTGGTATTTACTGGAAAAAGTTCTGCCGGATAGGCGTCAATACCCAATTTGTTAAGTTCTTTTAATTTTTCTCTGCGGATCGTTTCCTGCTCAGAAAGTTGTTGAATACTCATAGTTTTCGATAATATTTTGAAACGCTAATGTCTCACATTAATATTTTTTGCAAAGGTAAACTATTGGCAGGGAGATAAGAAAGCCACCTATTTAATTTGGACTGTATTGCTCGTTGAAAAACTTAAGCGCAGCTAGTTTCCCATTATCGTATAAGTTTTTTCTATCTTTTTCGGAGACCGTTCTAGGCTTCCCAGAAATGTTATTGTAACTAATGTAAATGGTTCGTCCTCTCTCATTGGCGAGATCGGGTGTTTTCCGATTGATGCTCTCCATCATTAGGTTCATCACGGCAGACGAATATTCTTTCAGGTTTTTTATGTCATAAGGCGCTATTTCCGTTTTCCCACTTTCGAATTCTTTAATCTGATCGCCTCGCTCAAGCTTTAGTCCAAGTGTATTTTTATTGTAGATCACATTTTCGCAAGTCAAGGGATTACCCCCGTTAACGCAGGAATCAAACATATTGATCGGGTAATTGCAAAGCATACCACCGTCGACGTATAGATGATACTTTGCTGAAGTGTCTTCAATATTTATTTCATTACCGATGCTATCCAAGGCTACCGGTACAAAATGGAAGGGAATACAACTGCTGATATGAACTGCCGTACTTAGTTTCATATTGGGCCGGGTTTTCCATGAAAAAACTTCGAGCCGCTGCTGGCTTATATTCGTTCCGGTACAATAAAAATCTTTAAAAGTGGAATCTTTTAAATGTAATTGGTGCAATTCATCAAAGGTAAGATTCGCATTACCGGTTTTTTGTTCAATCACTCGTGACAACCAGTCTTCAATAGCATTGCCCTTGTACATTCCGTACTCTTTTTTTATTCTTCTTATTTTTCCGTAGAAAAATTTTCCGTCGTTGAACTCACCGATCTTAAGGCTTTCTAGAATAGAATCAATCTGCCGGGAGTCGTACCCTAATGAAACCACCAGGCCGGCAATAGCGCCAACTGATGAACCTGCTACTTTATCAATATGCTGAAGTATTTGCTTTTGTTCCAATACTTCCAAAGCGCCGGGATAGGCGAGGCCACGAACACCCCCACCTTCCATTACTAAATTTTTATAGGGATAATTTTGTGAAAAAGAAAATACAGGAAAAAGTAAAACAAGTAAAAGACTGCTTTTCATCTGGTGAATTTACAGTTAGTTCAAAGAATGAAAACTTTGAAATACGTTAAAATTATTCCCAGAAATTTTTTGTATCAACATCAGTGCAATATCGCAATCGCCAGAAAGTGAGAAAGTAAATGGTAGACATGATGAAAACATAAATTCAGGTTATTTGTTGATTTACTGACTCAGATGAATAATTCTTGATTTATTTTTTCAGATCTAAAATTGAAAAATCACTTTCATCTTTCGCAATGGTATTTTTCAATATGCCGAATTCTTCAATTTCCATTTCTACTTCATCACCTTCCTTTAGCCACTGTTCTTTATAATCGGGGTCATTTACTTTTCCAGTACCATTCAGTTCCAGGAAACATCCGGTACCAACGGTACCGCTGCCTATCACATCGCCCGGAAATAATTGAACACCATAGCTACAACGCTCTATTATTTCTGCAAAGGTCCATTCCATATCTCCAAAATTTCCTTCACTTACTTGTACGCCATTCACACTGCATTTCATTTTTAGATTGTAAGCATTTCCCACGTGATTTTCTTTGGCAGGAATTTTAAATTCTTCAAGTTCATCCGGGGTCACCAGCCAAGGGCCAATGGCGGTGGCAAAATCTTTTCCTTTCGTGGGTCCGAGATTTAGTTTCATTTCTTCCAACTGTAATGTCCTTGCACTAAAATCGTTCATGATCATATAACCACCAATGTATTCATCAGCTTCAGCCGCCTTTATATTTTTTCCTGGTTTACAAATAACGATGGCTACTTCCAGTTCGAAATCCAGTTTTTGCAAATGATCGGGCATACAAACTATTTCCCCAGGTCCGGTGATGCTATTGTGATTGGTAAAATAAAAAACAGGAAACTGATCAAATTCAGGAATCATTGGCGCATTGCGGTTTTTTCTTGCGGTAGCCACATGCTGGCGAAAAGCATACGCATCGCGGCAGCTGGTAGGGCTGGGAACCGGAGCAAGAAGTTCCGCTTCATCCGCCGGTATTGCCCGGTATCTTTTCGTGCCTTCTTCCAAAGAGCGGTTAATGGAATGCGCTATTGGAAATACGTCCTCCCAATAATTTAAAAACATCGTCATGGTTACCGGTAAATTGGGATGCAGATTGTCGGCATCGAATAAATATCCGTTTACTAATAATGCCAATTGCGCGTGATCTTCTTTTAGATAAGATACCAATTTCATAAAATAAATATTTAGGCGGTTTGCAAGATAATTGAATTAGCAGGATATGAGAACACATGCCGCTTTCATTAAAATCTAATAACAGATTTTATGATTGCAATCAGCCCGTAACGGAACATTTTTTTTGTACTTTTGTAAAAATAATCGCATATGAAATTCGAAAAAATTCATAATAAAGGTCAGGCTCAGTTATTCAAAAATCAATATCTGGAATATCTTACTAAAGCTCATCCGTTGGTGATCTGGGGAATGTATTTGCCTATAATAATTTTTTTATCATATTATTCGTCATCGCGCTTAGAGTTTTCCGCGTTGAAAGTAGGATCGCTTTTCATCGGCGGCATGTTTTTCTGGACATTTTTTGAATACCTGATGCACCGTTTTGTTTTTCACGTGGTAAGTGAAAGCCCTCGTGCTCAAAAGGTTATTTATGTAATGCATGGCAATCACCACGAATATCCCCGCGACAAAGAGCGCCTGTTCATGCCTCCGGTACCCAGCATTATCCTTGCGTCTCTTATTTTTTTAAGTATGTATGCGATCATGGGTCATAATGCAATGGCCTTTTTCCCTGGATTCATTTTGGGTTATCTTATTTATGGGTCAATGCACTACGCCATCCACGCATGGAACCCTCCGTTCAAATGGATGAAACCGGTATGGCGCAACCATCACCTGCATCATTATAAAAGTGAAAACATGGGTTTTGGCGTTAGCACACACATTTGGGATTTGGTTTTCGGTACCGCCTTCGACCTGAAAAAGGAAAAAGAAGATAAAGAAGAAGTTCAAAAGTTGATGTATGGGAAAAAGAAGACTACAATAGTTTCTCAACAAAATTCTCAGCCAGTCTGATAAATATCAGATTATAGAGGATTTTTTCAACATACTTTTTTACCATTTCTCTTCGTCGCTTTTGGGGTTGTTTTTATTGCTAAAACGCTGCCTGCTTTCCGCTTTTTCTAATTGCCTTTCTATAATCAGAGCCGCCAAAATAGTAGCGGAATCCCTTTCTGTATCTTCATCTAAAAAAGTTCGGATTTTCTTTTCACTTACATCAATTCGATAGAGCAATTGTATCAAAGAGTGAAAATCTTTATTGATCAATTCATTGATCAATAAAATTAATTTTTGCCGCAGTTCGTCAAAAGGTGCAGTCTGAATTGAATTGGTAACATCGATTATTCTTTCGACTGTAGTAAGTGAATTTTGTGATTCCATCAGGTCAAATTTAATTGAAGTAAACTATAAGACGTAGAAAAAGTGTGGTTTGAAGAACCTAATTTTATTGCATTTTGAAAACTGATTTTTGCGGCTTCGAGGGTAATTTTCATAATCTTTCAATAAAATATTCATTCTAAATGAAAAAAATCGCTTGCTCAATTTTATTTGCTTTCTTAATCAACGGGATAACGGATCAGAAAATAGAGATACTCACGGATAGCATGAACGCTTCATTTCGTGGATTAAGCGTAGTGGATGATAATGCCTAATGAGCTAATTTAATAATCTCGAAAAGGCGAATAAATTGCGCTGATGTAGAAATTTGAATTATTTGTTTGTTTACTATAAAGGTATTTACTGGCAACCACGTTTACAAAACGGAATGTATTTTTAACTTCATTTTCTTATTAATAAATCAAATCATGCTTGAAGTAAATTTTCAACCCTTCCCGATCTTAACACTGAGCGGCTAATCTTAAGAAAGATTAACGATAACGATGCTGAGCAGGTTTTTGAACTTCGTTCGGATAAAGAAGTAATGAAGCATATCGGAAAGTACCCCATGACCAATATAGATCAAGCAAAAGCTTTTATAAAATTGATTACTGATTTGTTGGAAAGTAATTCGGGCATTACATGGGCAATTACATTGAAGGAATACCCCGACAAACTGATAGGAACCATCGGGCTCTGGCGGTTAATAAAACAACATCACCGTGCTGAAATTGGTTACATGTTGCATCCTGCATATTGGAGGAAAGGACTTGCAAAAGAAGCAATTTTAAAAGTAAACCTGTTTGGTTTTAATGAGTTGAAATTGCATAGTATCGAAGGCCACATTAATCCACGGAATACCGCTTCGGCAAAAACGCTGGAAAGTACGGGTTTCGTAAGAGAAGCTTACTTTAAAGAAGATTTTTTCTTTAATGGAAAGTTTGAAGACTCGGCGATATATTCATTATTAAATAAATAATTCAGGAATTAATTTGTAATCTTTCAATACATTTTTTTAGATCAATTCCTTTCCCTAAAATACCTTTAAAGATATCGCCCATTTTTTTGGTCCGTTCTAAAGAGTTGAAAATGGTAAAATCTTTAGGAGATAACCCCTTTTTTACTTCCTTCCAGAGTAGCGGTGTTGAAACGGTAGCGCCGGGTTTAGGTCGAAGGCTATAAACAGATGCTATGGTCTGCCCTCGCCTGTTTTGCAAATAATCCATATAAATGTGTTTACTGCTTCGTTTTGAAAGGCTTCTTTCAAGCGTAGTAAAATCTTTCAATTCATCATGAACCAACATACAAACCAGGTAAGCAAAATCCTTCACCTGCTCGAAAGTATATTTTTTGCCGGTAGGCACATACACGTGCATGCCCGTAGCGCCTGATGTTTTACAAAAAGAAGCTGCGCCTGCTTTGTCCAGAATTTTTTTAACGGTCAGCGCTACTTGTATTACCTGATCAAAAGTATTTTTTTTAGAAGGATCAATGTCTATCATCAGGTAATCAGGTTTATCTAAAGCTTGTACAGTAGAATGCCATGGATTTATTTCTATGCATCCTAAATTATTTAAATAAACCAGTGTTGCCACGTTATCACATACGATGTAATTGATTTCCTTGTTGTTCGAATCCGAATGAATCTTTTTACTTTTTACGTAAGCAGGAACTTCATCTGCTGCATCTTTCTGAAAGAAGCTTTGCCCTTTAATGCCATTTGGATTCCGCAAAAGTGATTCCGGCCTTCCTTTCAGATAAGGCAAAATATATTCCGCCATGGAAATATAATAGTCAACTACATCGCCTTTGGTAATTTTTTCTTCAGGAAAATATATTTTGTCAGTATGGGTAATTTTTACTTTCGTTTTGCCAAATGTATAAATATTATCCGTCTCTTTTTCTCCTACTTTCTTTTTTGGACCACTTGATTTTGCATTTGCTTTTTTAGCCAATGGTGTCTTTTTTTTGCCCGGCAATGTTGTCTTTTTTAAATTTTCCATATTTATTTCTTTTATGGTTTTATCGTCACGAAGATGAAGAAATACCGGGTGGCGAAACTTGCCTTCTGCGGTAACTTCCGAATATTTTATTTCACAAATTAGTTCCGGCTTTACCCACGTGACCGGTGAATTAGTCTTTATTTTTTCATCAAATGGAGATTCTTCTTGTACAAGTGGCTGTAGTCTTTCATACATTTCTTTTAAAGCCTCCTGGTCAAATCCGGTACCCGTATGACCGATGTATGTTAATTTCCTTCCTTCTTTGGAAGCAAGGATTAGCGCACCAAAATATTTCCTGGAACCCGCAGGTTCTGTATATCCCACTATGATTGCTTCGGCGGTTTTATGATTTTTTATTTTCAGCCAGTCCGAACTTCTTTTTCCAGGATAATATTTTGAATCCATTTTTTTGGCCATGATGCCTTCAAGATCTTTTTCTTTAGATACTTCAAAAAAGGATTTCCCTTTTTCCACAATGTGGTCGGAATATTTAATGACTTCGTTTTCCGGAATTAGCTTTTTAAGTAATTCTTTTCGTTCTGTCAATTTCAACCCCGTGGTATCATGGCCATTCAATTCTAATAAATCAAAAACATAATATTGAATCGGCCTGTCTATATTTTCGGAATAATGCTGCAATAATTGAAAATCAGGTTTGCCTTCATCATTCAACACCACTATCTCTCCATCAAGAACAGCTTCCGCATTTATTTTCTTTAATTGTTCCGCTACGATGGGATATTTGTGCTGGAAGTTTAGCCCATTGCGGGAATACAGTAAAACATTCTTTTTTCTTATTTCTGAAACAGCCCTGTAACCATCCCACTTTATTTCAAAAAGCCAATCCTTATCATCAAAGGCTTTGTCAGTTTCTTTGGCAAGCATTGGCTTTATATAATGAGTAATTTTCTTAGCGCTGCTTTTGTTGGCGTCCACACCAATAAATTTATTGTCAGGCGACGGCTGAATATTTACTTTGTTGGGCTTTTTTTTTTCGTTGGTTTCTTATTTTCTTTCAGCCATTTATTGATAGGAGAGTTTTTTGGCGTTTGTTCTTCACTTTTATAGTCCTCATCTAAGGCGTATTTATCTCTGTGTTTTATCAGCAGCCAGCTATTATCCTCTTTGCCTTTTAACTTCACTAATACAAATTCACCTTTTAGTTTTTTACCAAATAATTGAAATTTAAAATCGCCCGATTTTAAACCTGCACGAAGACTTTTTTCTGCCACCTTTTCAGAAGAATTTTCGATATCGTTATAAGTGCCACTATCCCATATTTCCACGATGCCTGCACCATAGTTTCCTTCAGGAATCACACCCGCGAAATCTTTATAATCATAAGGATGATCTTCCACCATCATGGCCAGTCTTTTATCTTTAGGATTCATCGAAGGGCCTTTCGGAACAGCCCAGCTTTTTAAAACTCCGTCCATTTCTAACCTGAAATCGTAATGTAACCGGGACGCTTTGTGTCTTTGTACTACAAAGATGAGTTTGGATTCTGATTTCTTTATCTTACCTCCCGGCTCTGAAGTCTCTTTGAAATTTCTTTTTTTATTATAAGTTGTTAATGCCATTTTATGCAGATTTTTTTCGTTTTACATCAAGGCTTGCTTTCAATTGTTCCATCAGGTCTTTTGTTTTATTATGAAACACTTTTAGTTGAGACGTTTTAATTTTTTTGCCGCTCGCTTTTGCTTTTATTAATTTCAAGAGTTCGCCATTATAGGTGTCTTTGTATTTTGAGATATCGAATTTCCCGGTAAGCTGGTCAATGAGTGTGATGGCCATTTTCAATTCTGCAGGTTTCACTTCTGTATTTTTGGGAAGCGCTAGTTCTTCCGGATTTCGTATTTCCTGCTCAAATTTTATTTTGTTTAAAACAATGACATTTTTATCCGGCCTTAAAATAGCGAGTGCCTCCTTATTGCGCATTACAAATGTGGATACGCCTACTTTTTTCGTCTTTTTCAGAGCATCTAATAATAATTTATAAGGACGCGTACCCGATTTATCGGGTTCCAGGTAGTAAGGCGTTTCATAATATAGGCTGCTGATTTCCTCTTCCTTTACAAAATCAGATATCTCTATCGTCTTTGTTTTTTTTGCACTGGCAACTTCAAAATCCTTATCATCAAGCACTACGTAATCGTCATTATACTTGTAGCCCTTTACAATATTTTCCCAGTCTACTTCTTTGCCTGTGTTTTCATTTACGCGCATATATTTAATGTGCGCATGATCTTTCTTATCAAGCATATCCAGATCAAGATTACTCGTTTCTGTTGCGCTATACATTTTTACAGGAATGTTTACGAGTCCAAAGCCTATAGCGCCGGTCCATATTGGTCGCATAACTATTTTTTATTTAAATAGTTACCATGAAATATCTATGCCTTTTTTTTAACATCAAAAAAAGTACTTTACGGCATCAGTTTCGCAAGGACATAATAAAAAATGAGGAATTTATTCTACACAGGAGGGCATTTTTAATTTTCCTGTGAAACAGAAGTATCGCCCTGAATATAGAGAATATAAAATGCGAATATTTATTTGTTCACTGGAAAAAACGTAAAAAATCTAATACGGTTTACTTTCCAGAAAATCCGCTACTTCCAATACGGCTTTATTTACTTTTTTACTCCCATTGATGCGTTGGGGCAAGATGGAAACTCCGTTGAAAATATTATAGTGAAGGGTCAGAAAAATGTTCTTGTATTTAAAATCCCAGTCGAGTGTATCAGCATCATCTACCTGGTTCAGGAATTTTACTTTTAAATCATCTGCCAGCGTGCCGGCGATAGAATAGAATTTAGAAATTCCGCAATTATCATCAATAACTGCTTCTGTTCCGCCAAAATTTGTTTTCAATTGGTAACACATGGGTTAGATTATTAGTATTAGTAAGAAATAAACAGCTAGGGTTTAGTATGATTCCGCTCCTTTAAATTTTCCGGCTTTGTTAGCCGCCTTTATAGCATCTTTATCACCTGATAAAATTTTTTCTGCACCAACATTTTTCCCGTTTGTAGGGCAGCCATATTTCTCTTGTTTTCTAAAAATAGAACAGCCCGAAAGCACCCAGCAAAAAACAACAAAAAATACTAATTTTTTCATGCGATAACCTGTTCTATAGCGCTATACCAAAGACATACGCGATTGAATACTTAAAAGTTTTCATTCTAATAGATAACGGAACGAAAACTCATATAAATTTGAATCTAACTATTACCATATCGGTCAAACTTTGTACCACCCTGCGTACATCAGGTAATTGTTTGCAATGCGTTCTATTTCGCCTTTGATCAAGTCCTCAGAAATATCTTTTATCTTCTTTGCCGGCACGCCTGCATAAATACTTCCTGACTCTATTATTGTGTTTTCCAATATTACAGAACCAGCGGCAATAATACTATTGCTTCCTACTTTTGCATTGTCCATAATAATGGCGCCCATTCCTACCAACACATTATCTTCTATAACGCATCCATGTACGATTGCATTGTGTCCGATGCTCACATTATTTCCTATTTGTGTAGTAGTTTTTAAATAGGTGCAATGAATCACGGCACCATCTTGTACATTTACTTTATTGCCCATTCGTATGGAATTTACATCGCCTCTCACAACAGCATTGAACCAAATACTGCAATCGTCTCCTATTATGATATCTCCACAAAGTGTGGCATTCGGAGCTATAAAACAGTTCTTTCCCCAAAGGGGTTTTATACCGTTGACTTCAAAAATAAAAGACATACACATTGATTTTGAAATTTTATCTTGCGAAAGATTTAGATGACAATATTAAAGACTAAAAAAATTAATGCTTTAACCAGACTTGCGGATTGATGAAGTCACTTTCTTTCATTAAAACGAATTCAACAGCACCCTGCCCTTCATCATTAACGCCTGCAGTTCCTATCACCTGACCGTTGCCTACTTTTTCTCCGCGTTTCACATTGGCAGACGCAAGATTGCTATAAACGGTAAAATATATTCCATGCTTAATAAAAACTGCCTGTTGATCACCAATATAGCTCACCAGCGTTACTTCGCCTTCAAAAACAGACTTGACTGGTGCTCCGATTTTTGTTCCTATATTTACGCCCTGCTCATAATAATCTATTCCCCCGGGCAATTGGTTTAACCCATATTTATAGATTACATATCCATCCACAGGCCAAGGAAGAATACCCCTATTTTTTTCAAAACTTGCATTCAACACCTTGTCTGCTTCGCTGCTTACCAATACACTTGGAGCTTTTGAAGTAGCGGTTGGTGCAGATTTCGTATTTTTCTCAACGGTCTCTTTCGTATTTGTAGCAGGCTCAACCTTATTTTTCTTGAGCGCTTCTAACCTTTCCTTTTCTTTTTTTGCCGCCTCTGCACGCGCGATCTCTATTTCACGCCTGATCATGGCAGTAATCGCATTCTTTAAGTTAGCATCCTGCTTTCGCTTTTCTTTTACTTGCGCCAGCAGTTCTTTTTGCTTTCCTTTTAGCTGGCTTACTATATTTGCTTTTTCTTCCTGTTGCTTTTGAAGTTTGGTTAGTTCTTTATCCTTTTCGCCTAATACTACCGCCTTTGTGGTCTTAGTCTCAGATAATTTGACAATTTTATCCTCAAGAATTGCTTCTGTCTTATCAATATTATCGGCCTGCATTTCACGATACGAGCGGTAAGATTTCAAATAGGCAACTCGTTTAATAGCATCGTTAAAACTATTGGCCGAGAAAATAAAATTCAGGAAATCATAATTATTGCTGTTTTTATAGGCATATACCATGCTTTTAGCGTATTCAACTTTTAGGGTATCTAATACGCGTTTGATCTTATTAATCTCTAATTGAGAGAGATAGATATTATCACTTAGACTCCTTATTTCGCCATTTATATTATCAACTACATCTCCCTGTAAATCGAGCTTTTTGTTGATTAGCGAAAGCTGCCCCACATTTACTTTGGTAGTCTTTTGGGTTTCTTTTAGCTCCCGCTCTGTTTGAGCAATTTCCTTTTTTAGTTGTTCCCTTTGCTTCTGTAAAGCATCTTTATCAACCGGTGCCTGGGCGAAAACTGAGAAAGAAATTAAAAAAAGTAAAAACGAGGCAATTATTTTTCCTGGCATGTACTCAAATTTTTTTTAGCATCATCACTGAATATCTATGCGAGTTGCAAGTTATTAAAGTAACAATTATTTTGTTTTATAATTTCGTGGAATTGTAAACGGGAATGATAATTCCTTGTTAAACTCATATTGCTTAAAAAGAATCGTTATTTCCACTTTTGATTTTTCCGAAACATTTATTTCCCTGTATGTTGAAAAATTGAAATCATCTGCATTTTCGTAATCATTATAAACCAGGCTGGCCGTGCGGTTTTTGCTTAAATTAATATCATCCAATTTTATTCTTTCCAAGTGATTACTTCCGACAGAAATAGCAAGCAGGTTTTTAAAAAATTCTCCTACGGTTCCTATAAGGATATGATTTTTCGTTTTTACGTAAGAGACAACGCTATCGCCAACGTACACCGGATTCCCAATAAGAATATTTTGCAATACCGAAAAATTCATTGGAATATGAACAACATTTTCTACATAACTAAAGGGATGATATTCTACCGTTTTATCGAGTTTATTTAGTATGATAATCGTATCAGGCGTGATCAAAAGTCTGAACGCTTCAATACCCAAAAAAGTAGAACTTATAGAAACCCATAATACGCTATCTTTTTGTATCCTGATGAAAGTATTAAAATCCGGTTGCTTTCCATTATGGTCTTCATAATTCACTTTTGCCTTTGCAGAAAATGTTTTAAAATCAATTTCATTTGAATCCAGTTTAGTCAATATTTCGCGGGCGGTATCTAACCGGTTGGAAGAATTTTCTGGAATTTCTTTATTTATTGAAACAGTATCTATTTTGTTAACAGCAGTTTGCAATTTTTTGGTAGAATGGCAGCCGGAAACCATATAAAGAAAAACGACTCCCAATAAAATTTTGCCCCAAAAATTCATTTAAAGATTTTTATCAATTTAGATATTGCCGGTGTGTCCAAAACCGCCTTCGCCTCTTGCTGTTGAATTTAGTTCTGCCTCTTGCTGAAGAAATGCTTTTTCTATTTTACATAGAACCATTTGAGCTATACGATCTCCATTTTTAATGATATGTTCTTCCATAGAAAGATTTATAAGAATTACTTTGATTTCACCCCGGTAGTCACTATCCACCGTGCCCGGAGAATTTAAACAAGTGATTCCGTTTTTCCATGCCAACCCACTCCTTGGTCTTACCTGAACTTCGTATCCCATCGGAATTTCAAGAAAGATACCTGTTGCAATCATCTTTCTTTCCATCGGCTTTAGGGTAATCGACAGGGGCAAATTTGCGCGTAAGTCAAGACCTGAGGACCCTTCAGTAGCATATTGCGGAATTTGATTTTCTGAAGTATTTATAATTTTTATTTTTATTTCATGCATGTCAACAAAGGTAGTGATGACCGTTAGGACATTGAAAAATAAATGAACTCAAAATTTTTATTGTATCGCTATTAACAAAATAGTAGCATAGGCTGCTATGCCTTCCTCTCGTCCTACGAATCCCATTTTCTCAGATGTTGTGGCTTTTATCGAAATTGAATTCTTAGGAATGTTTAAAATATCGGCAATTACCTCCTGCATTTTTGGAGCATGAGGTTTTATTTTAGGGAACTCTAGACAAATAGTGGAATCAATATTTCCAATTTGGTAACCCTCTTTACTTATAAGATCGTTGCAACGCTTTAATAATATTTTGCTGTCTATGTTTTTAAAAGCGTCATCTGTATCCGGAAAATGTTGACCAATATCGCCCAGGCATGCCGCCCCTAACATCGCATCACAGATGGCGTGAAGCAATACATCTGCGTCACTATGGCCAAGCGCACCTTTTGTATGATCTAATTTGATTCCTCCAATCCATAATTCTCTGCCTGTTACCAATTGATGAAAATCAATTCCAAAGCCTATTCTAAATGGTTGCATCGTTATTATTTGTTTTTTGCCTGACTAGAAATTGCGGTTATTTGTTCTTTTACTATGATTTAAATTTTAGAATAAATCGTTTAAGTCGTGAATACCTTTTGATAAATGGGGTCACTCTTAACCATTCTTTCTAGAAGGTTG
>Ga0207933_1002238_pt1 | contig 12856 bp, 12 predicted proteins | sample NGESurdeep092012_4_FD_184488 | JGI IMG/M metagenome (GOLD analysis project Ga0207933, IMG submission 184488) | Arctic peat soil microbial communities from Barrow, Alaska - NGEE Surface sample F53-3 deep-092012 (SPAdes) | ecosystem: Environmental > Terrestrial > Soil > Wetlands > Peat ... | reverse complement strand
GAGATCGGTGGCGTTCTGCGGCGCCGCTTCAGGCACACCCATCGGGGCAATTACGCGGCGGGACCGACCACGCGGAAGCCGGGCGAGCTTTTCGTCTTCTTCTGTCGCAAAGACGTAGCACGTCGCGGCAAGACGGGCCGCTATCCGGCCCGTCCGGCGTATGTCGGTACCCTTTCCAGCCCGGATACGGCGGATCACGCGGGCACGCGAGCCCATGCGGTATGCAACCGCCGCGACGAAGTGCTCGCGGTCGGTGTGGATGCATACCACGTCGGCAGCGTGGCGACGCGCCAGTTTGCGCAGAGCAAGAGCCGCGCTGAGCCAGGTGCTGCGCAAACTCACGGGCCTGATTTCGAGTGACGCGCCGTCTGGCAGTGCTGCCATTTCGGACGCGACACGCTCGACCGTGCTGTCCGGCTCCGCCGCAAATGTAACGGTGTGTCCGCGCCGCGCGAGACCGAGTGCAGCGGCCGCGAACGCGCGGGCTGTTCCCGACCACTCTCGCCCGGAATGCAGGAAGAGATACTTCACGTCAGCCGAATGTTGGAACCCCAGCCTCTTCCGGCGTCGCATCGACGTCGTCCGTCGTGAGACGGAATTGCATGTCGTAAATCCGCGAGTACGCACCATTCAGCGCCCGAAGTTCGTCATGCGTGCCGCGCTCGATGATTCGGCCACGATCCAGAACCAGAATTTGTGTGGCATGCTGAACAGTCGAAAGCCTGTGTGCTATCACAAACACCGTGCGACCTTCGAGCAAGCGATCTATCGCGGCCTGTACCTGTCTCTCCGACTCCGTGTCCAGCGCGGAGGTCGCCTCATCCAGAATCAGGATCGGGGGATCCAGCAGCAATGCCCGCGCGATTGCGATTCTCTGGCGCTGTCCACCGGAAAGCCGTGTACCGCGCTCACCAAGCATCGTGTTGTACCCATCTGGCAACGCCGTAATGAAATCGTGAGCATTTGCCGCGCGCGCGGCCGCTTCGATCTCAGCATCGCTGTATCTCTGACCAGATCCGTACGCGAGATTGTTTCTCACCGAGTCATGGAAGACCACCGTATCCTGACTCACGATCCCGATGAGCGATCTCAGCGATGGGAGTGTAATGCAACGGGTATCGATTCCATCCACCGCTATCACCCCGGAAGTCGGCTCGTAGAAGCGTGGGATCAGATCCACCAATGTCGTTTTCCCAGCGCCGCTTGGTCCGACGAGCGCAACGATGTCACCGCGCGACGCCGTAAACGACACCTCACGAAGTACCGGCAACTCGTTCCGGCCACCCGTGCCATCGTACGCGAAGGATACATTATCGAATCGCACATCACGGTTAAAAGCTTCGATTCGAGTCGTCCCGTCGTCGCACTCGGACTCAGACGGAGTGTCGAGTATGTCGAACAGGCGCTCCGCCGATGCGAGAGACGATTGCGCCGTCGCTCGCACTGCAGTGAGCTGCTTGAGTGGTTGCAGCAACCGTAACACAAATACGAGAAATGTTATGAGATCGGCGCCGGATAGTGACCGATCGACGAGAACCTGGCGCGCACCGACCCACAACAGCGTCACGGCGATGAGCATGCCAATGACTTCCGTCACCGGGGGCGCCAGGAAGGAAAGCTGTGTGAGTCGAACTGTCGTGCTCGCGTACGTGTCGCTGGCATCCGTAAAACGCCGCTCTTCGAATGTCTCGGCGCCGAACGACTTGACGAGCCGGATTCCGGACACTGTTTCCTGCAGCACACTGGCCATTTCGCCATGCTGGTTGCCGCGCCGCCGGTTGCCGCGCCGGAGCTTGCGCAGGAGCGGCTGCAGTACGAGGCTCAGGATCGGCACGATCACCAGCGCCATGAGCGTCAACTGCCATGATATGTCGAACAGAAACGCGATCGTTGAAAGCACAAGCGCGGCGGCCTGCAAGGATTGCGTCACGATCTGAGTCAGTACCAGTCGCGTCTCGAACGTGTCGTTCAGGATCCGCGATATGATCTGACCGGATTTCGTTCTTGTGAAATAACCCAGAGGCAGCCGCGATAGATGCTTGTAGACCGAGTTCCGCAGATCGCGGGTGATGAATTCCTGCAACTCGGCGCCGAGCTGACCGCTGATCCAGACGAGCACGTTCTTCGCTACAACCACGGCCATGACGATGAAGATTACGTTTCGCAGCGACCCCATCTTGTCGCCGCTCACCATCAGCCGGCCTACTGTCTGATGCAACAGGCTGGATACCCAGCCTGCCTTGATGTCCAGCGGCGGTCGGTCAAACAGCGTGTTGAGGAAAGGCACGAGCAGAGCAACCGAGAATGCATCGAGCAGTCCGGCGCCGATATTGCTGACAATCGCGCCCACCATCCGCCATGTGTGCGGCCTCAGAAACGGGAGCAGCCGCTTGTACACGGATATTCCGGCTCCGCGCGTGCTTGCACCCACCTCCATAGGCGGCGGCGCAGGTTCGATGGAAATGGCCACTAACGTCTGGGTGTGAGCAGCGCCAGAGGCAGGATTACCTCCTCCGGGGATACTCCGCCGTGGAGAAACGATCCGCGATAGCGGCTTTGATATTCGCGAAGCTTGGTTGGATACACAAAAAAACAGTCGTTGCGCGCGAGAAGTGTGTTCATGTTGTGCCCTCGCCGCGGCAGCTTGAGGGTATCCGGGTCAGAAAAGGACAGCGCCTGTTCAGGCGATTCCGCCCGCAGATCTTCACCAAACTTGTAGCGCAGGTTGGCGCTGGCATCCCGCTTCGCGAATACGGTTGCCGGCGTATTGCAGTGTATGGAACCATGATCGGTTGTGAGCAGCACGGATACCTTGCGCGCGGATGCCTCCCGCAGCAAGGCCAGCAGCGCGGATCGCTCGAACCACTGACGCGTCAGTCTCCGCAGTGCAATCTCATCACGCGCAACCTCATACAGAATCTGGGATTCGCTGCGACCGTGTGTAAGCAGGTCCACAAAATTGAATACGAACGCGCTCACTCCCTCCGGCGCGATCGCAGTTCCCATGTGCCGTTCGAGATCGTCCGACCCGCTCGCGGTCGAGATCTTCTGATAACGCACGTGTGTCTCGCCGCGCACATCGCGAAGCTGCACCTCGAGGAGCTCCTTCTCGTGCGCATTCAACGACTCGTCGTCCTGCGCACCCCACCAATCCGGAAAGCGAGTCGCTATCTCGGCGGGAAACAAACCGCTGAACAGCGAGTTTCGCGAATATGGCGTCGCGGTGGGAAGCACAGCGTAGTAATGCGTCGTCTCCACTTCAAAGTACGGCGCGAGGAGAGGCTCCAGAATCCGCCACTGGTCCAGGCGCAGACAATCCACGACGATGAACACCGCCGCACGCTCTCGCTCCAGAATGGGATTGAGAAACTCGGCCACGATATCGATCGACAGCGGAGGACGCTCGCCTTCCAGATTGGCAAGCCACGACGGATATGCAACCTGTATGTAGTCGGCGAACTCGCGATGCATGTCTGCGTACAAACTCTGCAGCGAGTCGTATAGTCCGCGCTCATCGGCCTCGGCTAAATCCACGTCCCAACGCATCATCTCGTCATATCTCTCGATCCAGCCGCGCCAATCAAGATTGCGCGCACGATCAAGTTCCAGCGCACGAAACCGTTCCACGAACGACCGCGCTATCGCCTGTGATCTGATCCGCGGCCCATCCAGTATCCGCGTGATCACCGACAACACCTGTCTCGGATTCACCGGCTTCACGAGATAGTCCCGGATGTTTGCGCCTATCGCCTCGCGAAGCGTCGAGTCTTCCTCGCTCTTGGTAACCATCACCACAGGGAGGTTTGGCGCTATCTCGCGAACCTCGCGATATGCCTCGAGTCCACGCGTCCCTGGCATCTGTTCGTCCAATAACAACAGATCAAACGTTTGCCGGCGCAGTAGCTCGACCGCGTCGTCAGCGTTCGTCGCGCACTCCACCTCGTAGCCCTTGGAACGCAGAAAAATGCGATGCGATTCCAGCAGGTCGCTCTCGTCGTCCACCCAAAGGACAGATTTTGCTCTCAAAGCCATGGCTTAGTAAAGGTATCCGCCCCACCATTCGGACAAGTGTTCAATGTAGCCCCTCCTCACTTATGTGCCTAGATTCCGCGCGTGAACGCCATTCAAGCCCCGGCGATTCCGGCAGGTCTCGCCGGTAACCGCACGACTCCGCCGCTCCCTCCTCCGTACTCGCTCGAACCCGTCCTGTTCACTTTCCCAGCGCTGGCCGCGAGCGCCGCATCGGCGGCCCTCGGCGGCAACCGGGAAATGGCGCTGGCCGCCATCACTGCCGCCCGCCTGATGCTCGCCAGCGTGCCCCCCGTAGCGCTCGGCGTTCCGGAACGCACCGTTCGCGCCGAAAGAGCGAAAAACTGGCTTTCCGCGCTTTCGATGCCGCAGCCTGCCAGGATGGCCGTCATTCGCGCTCTCGATGCCAGCATCGAGAGCGGAATGGAAGGCGCCGCCAGCATTCGCGAGATGATGCACGTTCTCACCGGCCACATCTCCCCAGCGGCGCTTGTCGAACTGGGTGCTCTCGCTGAGCGGCTACGTCTATATTACGAACAAACCCCTTAGACAGACGCGGGATCCATGGCCGGCCACAGCAAATGGAAGCAAATCAAGCACTACAAAGCCGCCACCGATGCGAAGCGTGGTGCACACTTTACCAAGCTCATTCGTGAGATCACGATGGCCGCCAAGCTCGGCGGCGGAGATCCTGCCGGTAACCCTCGCCTTCGGACGGCCATAGACACCGCAAAATCGGCGTCCATGCCCAAGGAAAACATCGAGCGGGCAGTCAAAAAAGGAACGGGCGAGCTCGAAGGGGTCGAATATCAGGACGTAATCTACGAAGGCTACGGCCCGTCCGGCGTGGCGCTAATGATCTTCACAGTGACGGACAATCCAACTCGCACTGTCGCCGATGTCCGCCACAGACTGTCACACGGGGGCGGCAATCTCGGGTCGGCAAACTCGGTTTCATTCATGTTCGACCGAATGGGCCAGATCTACGTCGACGCGGCAAAGTACGGCGAAGACGCGATGATGGAGAAGGCTCTCGAAGCCGGCGCTGAAGACTTCACGCGTGAAAACGAGCAGTACATCGTGTCGACATCGGCCAATTCCCTGCATGAGGTCCAGGCCGCGCTGGAGTCCGGAGGCATCGAGATCATCGAGGCCGAGGTTGCCTACATCCCGAAGAACACCGTCCAGGTTACCGGAAGCTCAGCCGTTTCCTTACTCAAGTTGCTTGAGTCCCTGGAAGATCTCGACGATGTGCAGCGCGTTGTCGCCAACTTCGAGATGGACGACGACGAAATGGCCACTGCCTAGTGCTCGTGCTAGGCATCGACCCCGGGACTGCCGTCACCGGTTACGGGGTCGTGCGCGGGGAGCGGCTCGGCGCCGCCTCCTTGATTGAATGCGGGGTGATCCGTACCAAACCCCGTGAGCCGCTCGCTCAGCGGCTGCTCGAGATATACGAAGGCGTCTCAGAATTGATCCGCACGCACAAGCCGGACGCGCTCGCGGTCGAGGATGTCTTCTACGCGCACAATGTTCGCACAACCGTCGTACTCGGTCACGCGCGCGGGGTGATCCTGCTCGCAGGACGACAGGCCGGCATCGAGATCTTCGAATATCCGCCCGCAGTCATAAAGAAGGCCGTCGTCGGGACCGGCTCCGCCGGCAAGACTCAAGTTCAGTTCATGCTCATGCGCCTGCTTCGCCTCAAATCCGTTCCGACGCCGTCCGACGCGGCCGACGGTGTCGCTGCGGCGCTGACTTGCGTAATGTCATCGCGCGTATCGTCGATGTCCGCACCCGCAGTCCCAGGCGCGAGATGATCTCACGCATCATCGGAACGCTCGAATCGAAAGATCTCGATCGGGTCGAGATTACAACGGCCAGCGGAGTCGGATACACCCTTCAGATACCGCTTTCTGCTTACGAGACTCTTCCGGCCACTGGCGCGCAAGTATCGCTCTTCACTTCGCTGATCGTGAAGGAAGACGCGTGGCAGCTCTTTGGATTTTCGTCGCAGATGGAGCGCCGCGTCTTCGATCTCTTGCGCACGGCAACCGGTGTGGGTCCGGCACTGGCGCTCGCGCTTCTCTCAACTCTTTCAGCTGCACGGCTGGTGCGCGCCATCGTTGACAAGGACACCGTTACGCTCCAGAGCGTCCCGCGCGTCGGGAAAAAGAAGGCCGAGCAGATGATACTGGATCTTGCTACAAAGATGCGCGACGTCGACCTCGCACCAGATTCCAACGCCGGGCCGCTACCGGGCGCGGCGGCGGAGGACGCTATTCGTGCTCTCGTCTCGCTCGGATATTCACTGACGGACGCCGAGCGCGCGGTACGTGCAACTCTGGATGCGGCAAAAGGCGCGCTGACTGCCACTGATCTTATTCGCAACGCACTCGCACGAATCGCTGCTCGCTAGACGGGCTAAAACACCAAACGTACGCGACGCGCATCTGGATACGGGACCATATGAACCACACAGCACATCGGGCCAGTACGTTCAACGAATCCGTGATTCGCGAGATGACCCGCATTGCGCAGCGCACTGGAGCGGTAAACCTGGCACAGGGCTTCCCCGACTTTCCAATGCCAGCACCGATGAAGGAGGCCGCGTGCGCAGCGATCATGGGCGATGTTAATCAGTACGCCATTACTTGGGGTTCGTCCGCACTGCGAATTGCGATCGCCGAGAAGTACAGGCGATGGTACAACATGGCCGTCGATCCGGACACGGACGTCACAGTGACCTGCGGCGCTACCGAAGCAATGGCGGCAGTCTTCATGGCGCTGATCGATGAAGGCGACGAAGTGATCATCTTCGAGCCGTTTTACGAGAACTACGGCCCGGACGCCATTCTGGCTGGCGCGCACCCGGTCTTCGTTCCGCTTGTCGCCCCGCACTGGGATCTCGACATCGAGCGGTTGGCGGCGTCCATCACGCCGCGCACCCGCGCTCTGATACTCAATACGCCGCACAATCCCACGGGCAAGGTATTCTCCCGCGCCGAAATCTCGGCGATTGCGGAGCTCGCGCAGCGTCACAATTTTCTGGTCATCACAGACGAGATCTACGAGCACATAGTCTACGCCGGCCATCACCACCCGATCGCCACGTGGCCCGGCATGCGCGATCGCACGGTTACTATCTCGGGCCTGTCGAAAACGTTCTCCTGCACGGGATGGCGTCTGGGCTACGTCATCGCACCGCGCGAGCTCAGCGGCCCGATTCGCAAGGTTCACGACTTTCTCACGGTCGGCGCGCCGGCCCCGCTCCAGGCCGCAGGCGCTGTTGGAATGGCGTTCGATGCGGACTACTACAATCACATGCAACGCGCGTATCGCCAGCGGCGCGACGTGCTGATGACTGCGCTTGTCCAGGCGGGATTCTCGTGCAGCGCCCCCGATGGCGCATACTACGTACTGGCTGATTTCAGCGCGATCGACAGCGGGCGAAGCGACCGCGAGTTCGCGGTGTGGCTGGCGGAGTCGATCGGGGTCGCCACGGTTCCTGGCACAAGCTTCTACGGTGACGCCGGCCGCGGCACAGCTGCCGTTCGATTCGCCTTCTGCAAGACCTTCGAGACGCTCGGCCGAGCCGCCGAGCGACTGGAAGCGCTGCATCGCTGAGGGTGGCGCTCGGGATAGACAGCTGATCCACCGATACTTGTTTTCGGTGTATCTTCGGCATATTCTTAGCGGATGACCGGAGTAGCTTTGGACACCCCATCAATGTCCCGCGCCGAGATCACCACCCCCGAAGTAATCGCAGAAGAGTCGGTCGTGGAGCTGTCGCTCCGACCGCAGAAGCTCGCCGAGTTCATCGGCCAGCCCAAGGTGAAGGATTCGTTGCGGATCTACATCGATGCCGCGCTCGCGCGACGCGAACCGCTTGATCACACGCTCTTCTTCGGGCCGCCGGGACTCGGCAAGACCACTCTCGCCGAGCTGATCGCGCGCGAGCTGGGGGCCAACATCCACGCGACGTCTGGGCCCGCGCTCGAGAAGCCGGGCGATCTTGTCGGCACGCTCACCAACATGCGCGCTGGCGACATCCTGTTCATCGATGAGATTCACAGGCTGCGCCCGGTAATCGAGGAGTTTCTGTATCCGGCGATGGAGGACTACAAGATCGACATCCGTCTTTCCGAAGGGCCAAAGGCTCAGACCATCACCATGCCCGTCGAGCGCTTCACGCTCATCGGCGCAACGACCAGGCTCGGCATGCTTACAGCGCCGCTCCGCGCGAGGTTCGGCATCGAGCAGCGCCTCAACTACTACCCCGTAGACGCGCTCGAGCTCATAGTTCGGCGCACTGCTGAAGTCCTGAAAACGGAGGTCGACGCAGGCGGCACGCACGAGATCGCGCGCCGTTCACGCGGCACTCCCCGCGTCGCCAACAGGCTGCTGCGAAGAGTGCGCGACTACGCGCAGGTCCGTGCGAACGGCATCATCACCCTTGCCGTCGCTGACGAAGCGCTGCAGATGCTGGACGTTGACCAGTTCGGACTCGACGACATGGATGCGCGCCTGCTGAGAACGATCATCGAAAAATTCGACGGCGGACCGGTTGGAATAACTACGATCGCAGCCGCTGTTGGCGAGGACGCTGGAACGATCGAGGAAGTTTACGAGCCGTTTCTCGTACAGAACGGCTTCCTCCAACGAACCCCGCGCGGCCGCGTTGCCACGCCGCAGGCGTACCGACACTTCGGGTTCATTCCGCCAGCGCAGTCGGAGCAGACTAACCTGCTCTGACTGTCTGCCTGACGCAAATAAGCTTCGAGAAATCCTTTGCACGGTACCCGAACGTCCGACTATGACTTTCCGCTCCCGCCGGAACTGATCGCGCAATCGCCGCCTCAAATGCGCGGTGACAGCCGGCTCATGGTCGTCGATCGCGTCGCGCAGAGTATCGCGCACCGCCGCTTTGCTGACATCGTGGAATACATTCCGGCAGGAGACGTGCTGGTACGCAACACTACGCGAGTCATGCGGGCACGACTGCTCGGCAAACGCGACTCTGGAGCGCCCGCGGAAGTCCTGCTGCTCAAGCGACTTGGCGCATCGCGCTACGAAGCGATGGTGCGACCGGGCGGCAAGATGAAACCTGGGCGCACGATTCACGTCGGTGACGCACTCGATGTTCGCATTCTTGAAGTGACCGAGCGAGGCACGCGCATCGTCGAGCTGATCACGACGCTGAGCGACGAGGACGCGATCGAGCGTTACGGACACGTTCCACTCCCGCCGTACATAACGCGCGTAGACGAGGCGCCGGACGCGGAGCGCTACCAAACCGTCTATGCCGCCGAAACCGGCTCAGCGGCAGCGCCGACAGCCGGCCTTCACTTCACACCCGCGATCCTGCGCGACCTTCAGCAGCGAAACGTGGAGATTGATGACGTATTGCTCCACGTTGGCGCCGGAACGTTCAAGCCGATCGAAGTCGATGACCCCGCACAGCACGTGATGCATGAGGAATGGTACGACGTACCCGCGATCACTGCACAACGTCTGACTGCCGCGCGGGCGCGCGGAGCACATGTCTGGGCCGTTGGCACGACGACCGTGCGGACGCTCGAGAGCGCCGCTCGGGAAACGGGCGAAGTCAGGGCAGGAACCAGCGAGACAAGAATCTTCATCAGGCCGCCGTATAACTTTCGCGCGGTCGACCACCTGCTTACCAACTTCCACCTGCCACATTCCACGCTGATCATGCTCGTCGCTGCGTTCGCCGGATACGATCTCACGACCCGCGCGTACATGACTGCCGTACAGGAGCGTTATCGCTTCTTCTCGTACGGTGATGCCATGCTCATCGTCTGATTCGATGCCATTCAGCTTTGATGTTGTATCGTCGCAGGGCGGAGCGCGTGCGGGTGTGTTTACCACACCGCACGGCGACGTGAGCACGCCAGCTTTCATGCCAGTCGGCACTCTCGCCACAGTCAAGGCGCTCGACCCGGATGATCTGCGCCGGGCCGGCGCATCAATGGTGCTGTCCAATGCATACCATCTGCACCTCCGCCCCGGTGACGAGCTGATTCGCGAAATGGGTGGGCTGCACAAATTCATGGGCTGGGACGGACCCATGCTCACCGATTCAGGCGGATTCCAGGTCTTTTCGCTCGAGACCCTCCGAACCATCTCCGAAGATGGAGTCGAATTCCGGAGCCACATCAACGGCGACGCCAAGTTCTTCACTCCCGAAACCGTCATCGGGATAGAGCGGAATCTGGGCGCAGACGTCATGATGCAGTTCGATCACGTGATTCCCGGTCAATCCAGCGCAGACGTCGCCCGCGACGCCATGGAGCGCAGCGCCCGCTGGCTCGCGCGCTGCCTCGTCGCTTTCGACGCCTCCGCCCAAAGCGCACCATTCGAGCAGACATTGTTTCCGATCGTCCAGGGTGGAATCCACCCCGATCTCAGGCGCGACTCCGTCGCTCGCATCACCGAGCTCGGCGAGTGGATCGGGTTCGGCGTCGGCGGTCTCTCAGTCGGGGAATCCAAGCCCGACATGTACTCGATCCTGGAAACGACCGACGCCGCGCTCCCGCGCGATCGTCCTCGCTACCTCATGGGCGTCGGCTTCCCGGAAGATCTCATAGAGGGCGTCCGCCGCGGGGTCGATCTCTTCGACTGCGTCGCACCGACGCGTATGGGCCGGACCGGAGCGGTTTTTACACACGATGGCCGCCTGAACGTAAAGCGCGCGGAGCTGCGCTCCGATCCCGGTCCACTCGACCCGGACTGCGACTGCCCGACCTGCGCCCGATTCAGTCGCGCGTATCTGCGGCATCTGTTCGTAAGCGAGGAAATACTCGGCCTCCGCCTCCTCTCGCTTCACAATGTACATTTCCTGACTCGACTCATGCGTACCGCCCGTAAACAGATCGCCAGCGGAACGTTCGATCGGTGGAGCGTGGACTGGCTCACACGCTATTTCGCAAAATCTGAACTCAAACGATGAATAATCCGCTAGTCAGCACGATCATCATGTACGGCGCGATCGGCGCCATCTTCTATTTCGTACTCCTTCGCCCGCAGCAGAAGCAGAAGAAGGAGCACGACATAATGCTCCGAAGCCTCCGGCGCGCTGACGAGATCGTCACATCGGGCGGCGTTGTGGGCGAGGTCACCTATATCGCACAACAGACCAAGGATGGCAATCCTGTCGTCTCTCTGGACGATCGCGTGACGATAAAGTCGGGCGAGACGAGGTTGATCATCGAGCGCGGGCGCATCGCGAAGATCGTCCGCAAGACATCGACGGGCACCGAGGAATAGTCCAGGTGTCGGTGCTGGATATTCGCGTCCTCGGAGACCCCGTTCTCCGCGAACGCACCGCGCCCGTCACAGGCATTACAGACGAGCTGCGATCGCTGATCGCTGACATGTTCGAGACCATGTACGCAGCCGAGGGCATCGGTCTCGCGGGCCCCCAGGTCGGACATGGCACCCGCGTGTTCGTCATGGATGTCGATGACAATCCGCTCGCCATGATCAATCCGGAAATCATCGAGAGCGAAGGCACCGAACGCGCCGAAGAAGGATGTCTTTCCATTCCGGAAATTTTCGGCGACGTCGATCGCTCAACGCGAATTGTCGCTCGAGCGACCGGGATTGACGGCAAGACGTTCGAAGTCGAGATGACGGGGCTTGCAGCGCGCTGCGTGCTGCACGAAATCGACCATCTCGATGGCAAGCTGTTCATCGACTACATGAGTCTTATCAAGCGCAAGTTCACCGCGCGCAAGTGGGAGAAGGAAGCCGTCAACTATCCCGACTTCATCCGCAAGCTCGAGCCAGGCAAGAAGGCGTCGCGACGGTCGCGATCGCGTTCGACTTCGCCAACCGACTCCGCAGAAGTGCCATTCGAGCCAGAGCTCTAGCGCAAGATGCGCATCATGTTCTGGGGGACGCCTGAGTTCGCCGCCCCGTCGCTCCGAGCGCTTGTTGGCGAAGGCTTCGAGGTGTGCGCAGTGGTCACCCGCCCGGACCGGCCCGTTGGTCGAGACCGTGTCCTGACGGAGCCGCCGATCAAGCGCATTGCGATCCAGGAGTCGCTTCCGGTTTTCCAGCCCCAGTCGCCACGCGAGGAAGACTTCCAGAATCTGCTCGAAGCTGTTGCACCCGATCTCTCCGTCGTCGTCGCGTACGGCCACATACTTCCGCGCGCAATCATCGACATCCCGCGCCTGGGCACGCTGAACATCCACGCCTCGCTGCTGCCTGCGCTCCGCGGGGCAGCGCCGATTCAGGGGGCCATCCGGCAGGGCTTTACCGAAACGGGAGTAACCATCATGCGCATGGTGCAGGCTCTCGACGCGGGACCGATCGTGCTTCAATCCCGCACCCCGATCGCGGATGACGAGACGTACGGCGAACTTCGGGGGCGGCTCGCCGAGCTTGGAGCGCTGGCACTGATCGAGGCCCTCATGCTGATTGAGCTCGGCCGCACCTCTGAACGCGCGCAGGAGGATGCCCTGGCTACCTACGCAACAAAGGTAGATCGCTCGACAACCCGACTGGACTGGTCGCTCGATGCGCGCGAAGTAGCGGGGGCCATTCGCGCATACGACCCGCAACCGGGTGCGTGGACGACACACGACAGCACGGATGTGAAGCTTTTTGGCGCAAGGCGCCTTTTCGACGTGAACGGCCGGCCCGGCGAAGTGCTGTCGGCGGACGACGAAGGGCTCGTCATAGCGTGCGCCACTGGCGCAGTTCGCGTTTGCGATGTCCAACCGGCCGGCAAGCGGCGCATGCAGGCGATCGAATGGCATCGCGGTCGCGGGATATCGATCGGCGGCTTGTTCCAATA
>Ga0207933_1002237_pt1 | contig 12857 bp, 12 predicted proteins | sample NGESurdeep092012_4_FD_184488 | JGI IMG/M metagenome (GOLD analysis project Ga0207933, IMG submission 184488) | Arctic peat soil microbial communities from Barrow, Alaska - NGEE Surface sample F53-3 deep-092012 (SPAdes) | ecosystem: Environmental > Terrestrial > Soil > Wetlands > Peat ... | reverse complement strand
CGAATGGCCGGTTGACGGCGGCCAGTTCGCGCGTGGCCCGCAGCACGGTCGCCGGAGCGAACGTGGTGTAGGTGAGGTTGGTGCGGGCGTCGGCCTCGGGTTCGAAGTACATCGGGCTTTCGGCGTTCGCGAAGATGTCCGAAGCGCCGGAGAGCGCCACGGCCGCCAGATGGGTCACGGCGAGTCTCGCCGCCGGCTGCAGTTCTGAGGCCGGCGAGCCGGAGGGACGCTCCAGCGCCGCGAGCATCGCGACGATCCGCTGGTTGCCGGACATCAGCTCAAGGCTCGCCTGCGAGGGTGCCGAAGGGGCCGTCAGCAGCGTTTTCAGTTCCCCGATGTAGCCCTCGGCGGTGGCCGGCGCCAGAGCCGGTTCGTCGGCGTACAGCTGCTGCAGGGCCTTCTCGAGGACGAGGTCCTCGGTGCCACCCGGGACCTTGCTGAGTCGGGCGACATCGCCCGCCACGAACAGCGCCGCCGAGACTTCGGCCGGCTTGACGGTGACCGATGTTTCAGCCTGCGCGCGGGCGGGTAGCAGGACAAACAGCAGTGTGGCTGAGAGCACGAGCGCCACGAGCGCGCTCCGCGTCGCGCTGCCCGCGCGCAACGCGGGCGAACCATGGCTCGCCCGACCAGGCCTGCCATCGATCGGCTCTTTCGCACACGGCACGCTCGTCATGGTAACCGAGGAGGAGGCGGAGGACGGGCAACGCTAAGCCAAGACGACCGGATGGGCGATTCGCGCGACGCGCCGGACCTCGTCGCGTCGCTGAGCGTAGGAACGGCCGCTGGAGCTTGGGAGTAGAAGGAGCTGTGATGAGGGTCTTGGTTGGGGCGCTGGCGGTGCTTGTTGTGGCTGCGCCGGCGAGCGCGCGGCCCGTGATCGAAGCCACCGCCTCGCGCTATCAGCGGGTGTATGTCGCGAACAAGGACTGCCGCGGCCACACCTTCCGTCCAGAAAAGATCATTCTCGCGTGCGGCGACGGCAACCTCTACGTCACCGAAGTGCATTTCTTCAAGGGGACCTCGGAAGTCTACGGGTCACCGCAGGCCGACGCGCATACCCGAGATCGAAAAGACCATCGGAGCCCCGCTGAAGGGTCTATAGAAGGCCTTTCGCGCTCCGGGTCCTGCGCTGTTAGAGTCCCGCGCCGCTGATGGACCTACTCGAGTACCAAGGCAAGCAGCTGTTCGCCCGTCACGGGCTGAGGGTGTCCGACGGCAAGGCCGTCACGACCGTCCAGGACGCCGTCGCGGCGGCGAACGAGGTCGGCTATCCGGTCGTCGTGAAGGCCCAGGTGCTGATCGGCGGCCGCGGCAAGGCCGGCGGCGTGAAGCTCGCCGCGGACGAGGCCGAGGCCCGCGAGCACGCCACGAACATCCTCGGCATGGACATCCACGGGCACACGGTGCGGACCCTCTGGATCGAGCACGCGTCAGACATCGCGACCGAGTACTACGCCTCGGTGCTGCTCGACCGCTCCGCCAAGCAGCCGCTGGTGATGTTCAGCGTGGAGGGCGGCGTGGACATCGAAGAGGTCGCCGAGCGGACCCCGGAGAAGCTGATCCGCCACCACGTCGACGCCCTCAAGGGCCTCTCCCGCGAGGAGGCGATCCAGATCGCCACCGACGGCAAGGCCGACGAGGACGTGGTGGCGGGCGTCGCCGATGCGCTCATGGCGCTCTATGAGGTGTGGCTGGAGGAGGACGCGAGCCTGGCGGAGATCAACCCGCTGATCGTGACGCCGGGCACCGCCGGCGAAACCGGGGGTCGCGAGGTCAAGGCGCTGGACTCGAAGGTCTCGCTCGACGACAACGCGCTCTACCGCCACCCCGAGAACCAGGAGCTGGCCGACAAGGAGAACGAAGACCCGATCGAGCGCCGCGCGAAGGAACAGGGCGTGCAGTACGTGAAGCTCGACGGCGACATCGGCATCCTCGGCAACGGCGCCGGGCTGGTGATGTCGACGCTCGACGTCGTCGCGCAGGCGGGCGGCGAGCCGGCGAACTTCCTCGACGCCGGCGGCGGCTCGGACGCGGCGAAGATCAAGCAGGCGGTCGAGCTGATCCTCGCCAACGACTCCGTCAAGGCCGTCCTCTTCAACATCTTCGGGGGGATCACCCGCTGCGACGAGGTCGCCAGAGGCCTGATCGCGGCATTCGACGAGATCAAACCGTCTGTCCCGTTCGTCGTGCGGCTGGACGGTACGAACGATGTCGCCGGCCGCGAGCTGCTGCAGGAGGCGGCGCTGGGAAACGTGCACGCCGCGAGGACGATGAACGAGGCGGCCGAGATGGTCGTCGCACTGGCGAAAGAACAGAGCTGATGAGCGTGCTCGTCGACAAGAACACGCGCCTGGCGATCGCCGGGATCACCGGCCGCGAGGGCTCGTTTCACACGCTGAACAACAAGCGCTACGGCACGAACGTGGTCGGGGGCGTCACGCCCGGGAAGGGCGGGCAGGACGTCGAGGGCATCCCCGTATTCGACTCGTGGGCGGAGGCCGCCGAGAGCGTCCAACCAAACACCGCGATGATCTTCGTGCCGCCGCGCTTTGCCGCCGACTCGATCCTCGAGGCGGCGGCGGCGGGCGTCGAGCTCGTGATCGCGATCACCGAGGGCATCCCCGCGCACGACGAGCTGCGCGTCTACAACACGCTCAAGCGCGATCGGGTGGGCGGGCATCCCAAAACAAGGCTGATCGGCCCGAACTGCCCGGGCATCCTCTCCCCCGGCAAGGCCAACGTCGGGATCATCCCCGCGAGCTTCTTCAAGGAGGGGAACGTCGGCGTGGTCTCGCGCTCGGGGACCTTGACCTATCAGATCGGCAACGAGATCGCCCAGGCCGGCTTCGGCTGCAGCTCGATCGTCGGGATCGGCGGCGACCCCGTGCCGGGCTCGTCGTTCGTGGATGTGATCGAGCTGTTCGAGGCCGACGAGCAGACCGAGCTGATCGTGCTCTCCGGCGAGATCGGGGGCTCGGCCGAGGAGGAGGCCGCCGACTACATCGCCGAGCACGTGAAGAAGCCCGTCGTCGCCTACATCGCCGGGTTCACCGCCCCGGCCGGCAAGCAGATGGGCCACGCCGGAGCGATCGTCTCGGGCTCCGCCGGCACCGCCGCCGCGAAGGCGCAGGCGCTGGAGGCGAGAGGCGTGCGCGTCGGTCGCACTCCCACCGAGGTAGCGGAGCTCGCGGTCACACAGCTACGCTAGGGCGGTGGATCAAGAGGTCTCGAAGACGCTGGGCGAGCTGGAGCGAAAGCTGCAGGAGCTGGAGCGCACCCTGACCTCGATCGACCGCGACGCGCCGAGCCCGGCCGCCGTCGCGCAGCCGCAGGCCGCCGGCCCTCCGCCGCGGGCTCCCGGCCCCACCCGTCTGATCGACGAAGCAGTTGAGCCGATTGCGGCGCGCATCGAGCAGGTCGCACCCACCGAGGCGAGGACGCCGAGCGCCGCTCAGCTGCTGCGCTTCCGCGATCGGCTGGAGCAAACCGCGAGCGAGTTGACCCGGGAATATGACGAGCTACTCGGGCGCCTAGACTTACCCGCCGTGATCAGCAAACCAGTCGGCCCAACGATCTCATTCGCGCGCGGCGCGCCCTCGCTCGACATCGTCGACGTGCAGGGCCTGAGCGACGCGGCCGTGCGCGCGTTCGCGAGCGACCCGGACGGCACGACCGCGTACGGCACCTCGGTCGGCTACCCGCGGCTGCGCGCGTGGATCGCCGACCGCCACCAGGTGGAGCCCGAGCGCGTGCTCGTGACGAACGGCTCGATGCAGGCCGACGCGTTCCTGTTCGAGCAGCTCGTTGGCGCGGGCGACGAGGTGATCGTGGAGCGCCCGACGTACGACCGCACGCTGCTGTCGCTGACAGCGCGCGGCGCGAAGGTGCACGCCGTCGAGCTCGAGCCGGACGGGATCGACACGGCAGCACTCGCCGGCCTGCTGAGGGGGGATTCGGCACGCGCCCCCGTGCGCCCGCAGCTGGCCCACATCATCCCCAACTTCCAGAACCCCGCCGGCTACACGCTCTCGCCGGCCAAGCGCCAGGCGCTGCTCGCGCTCGCCGCCGAGCACAACTTCTGGGTGTTCGAGGACGACCCCTACGTCGAGTTGCGCTTCAGCGGCGAGACGCTCCCGACGATGCTCTCGATGGACCCCAAGCACGTGGTGTACGCCTCGTCGTTCTCGAAGACCGTCTGCCCCGGCATCCGCGTCGGCTACCTGGTCGGTCCGACCGACCTGATCTCCTCGATCGCGAAGCTCGCGACGAGCACGTACATCTCGCCGAACATGGTCGCGCAGTCGATCATCTACGAGTTCTGCGCCTCGGGCGCGATCGACAGCTCGATCGAGACGGTCAAGGCCGCGCTCGCCGAGCGCGCCTCGACGCTCGGGCGGGCGCTGGAGCGGGAGCTGCCGGAGGCCGAGTTCGTGGCACCGGAAGGCGGCTACTTCATGTGGGTGACGCTGCCGCCTGGCACCGACGTGAGCGCACTGCACAAGGCCGCCGGCGAGCGCGGGGTCGCGTTCGTGAAGGGCACCGACTTCGTGATCGACGGCGGCGAGAACACGCTGCGCCTCGCCTACTCGGGCGTGACCCCCGAGCAGATCGACGAGGGCGTCGCTCGCCTCGCCCAGGCGTACCGCTCGCTCTGACGAGCGAGAGCCGGCGCTGGCCGATCCCGGACGATCGGTCTGCGTCCTCGGTCGCTCGCGTGCTAGCGCACGCCACGCGGGGCGGGCGGGCTATTCGATCCTTGTCTCGCTTGACTCTCGATCGTCAAAGGGCGTACTTATCGGCCATACCGCTGGCCCAACACGAGCTGCTCGGGGAGGGCGGTGCGCGGGGGCGGCGAGGGGTCGGCGATCGCCGAGACGGTCTCGGCGACGCTCGGGGTGATGGCGCAGAGCCGGCCGTCGGCGTCCTGGACGATCACCTGCTCGTCGTCGCTCACGGTCACCGTGCCCTCCATGCCGGGCTCGAGACCGGACGCCTTGAGGTAGTGGAGCAGGTCCTCGGCCTCGTTCTCGAAGCGCAGGATCCGCACCGAGGCGCCGACGGCGACGTCGGCGAGCGGCACGCCCGAGAGGCGCGCGCCGGCGACGATCGGATGGCCGTGGGGACAGGTCTTGGCGTCGCCGATCGCGGCGAGCATGCGCTGCTCGAGCACCGGCGACATCGCGTGCTCCAGGCGCTCGGCCTCCTCGTGCACCTCGTCCCAGGGGACGCCGAGGACGTCGGTGAGGAAGCGCTCGATCAGACGGTGGCGGCGGACGATCCCCTCGGCGTGCTCGGCGCCCGAGTCGGTGAAGGCGATCGCGCGGTCCGAACCGCGGGTGATGTAGCCATCGCGCTCGAGGCGACCGATCATCTCGTGGACGGTCGGCGCCGACAGCTGCATCGCGCGCGCGACGTTCGCGCCGGTCATCGGCAGGCCGGCCTCCTGCAACCAGAAGAGGATCTGCAAGTACTCCTCCTCGGCGACGGTCGCCGTCGTGCTGTCGTCGCTCATCGACGGATCCTAGACCACATCTCGCACCCTCACCGGCCCTGAAGTCCAACCTCGGGACCCGGCCCATGAGCGGCGCAACCCACATCGCCCATCACAGAGAGAGCTGGTCGAACGTGCACTCCGCCGGGGGCTTGTCCTCGCGCCAGCGGCGCAGCTTCGCGCCGTGGCGTATGCGCCCGGCAGAGACGTGGTCGAAGTCGATCTCGACCACGAGCTCGGGCCGCAGCCCGACCCACTCGAGGTCCTTGCCGGCGCTCCAGCGGCTCGGATCGGCCGAGCCGCGCTCGCCTGACCCGTAGGGTGCGAGGAAGCCGACCAGACGGCGCTTCTCGGTGGCGATCAGCCCCGAGCAGTGCCCGACGACGCGCAGCTTGGGGCCGTCGTAGAGGCCGAGGATCAGCGCGCCGACGGTGTCGGGCTCCTTGCCGGGACGCCAGCCGACGACGATCACGTCGATCGTGCGCACGCGCTTGACCTTGAACGTACCCTTGCGCTCGCCGGGCCGGTAGCGCGCCGAGCGCTCCTTGGCGATCGCGCCCTCGGCGTGCTCCAGCCAGTGCGCGGCCTCCTCCGCGGTGGCGACGGTCTCCATCAGCTCGACCGGCGCGGCCACGAACGCGGGGTCCTCAGCAAGCAGATCTTCGAGCGCCGCACGGCGCTCTGAGAGGGGACGCTCCAACAATGACTCGTCGTCGCGCGCGAGCAGGTCGAAGACGACGTAGACGGCGGGCGTCTCGACGGACAGGCGCTCGATCCGCGAGGCGGCCGGGTGGATGCGCTGGCCGAGCGCGTCGAAGTCCTCGCGGCCGTCCTCGCCGCGCACCACGATCTCGCCGTCGAGCACGTAGCGGCCTGGGGGGAGGACGAGCTCGGGGAAGTAGCGCAGGAGCGGCTTGGCCGCGCGTGACTGCAGGAAGGAGTCCTCGCCGTCGACGAACGCCAGGCAGCGAAAGCCGTCGAGCTTGATCTCGTAGGCGAAGTCCTCGCCGACGGGGAGCTCCTTGCGCGCGAGCGCAAGCTGCGGCTTGAGCGGCGGCTGCAGGGGCAGGGTCATCGCTTCGCCGCGCGGCTCGGCTGCACCCGGCGGGGCTCATTCTTCTGCTTGCGGAAGTGCGGCGGCCAGGGCGCGTCGCCGAGGCCGTCGCGCTCGTCGCGCGCCGCCAGCTCCAGCAGCGCCGCGAGCGCACCCGGGTCGGCGTCGATCTCGGCGGAGGGATCGCCGCGCTCACGCAGCCGCGCGGGGACCGTGTCCAGGCGCAGCTCCGCGGGGTCGACGTCGGGGACCTCGTCCCACTCCAACGGAGTGGACACCCGCGCGTCGGCGACGGCGCGAACCGAGTAGGCCGAGGCGACCGTGCGGTCACGCGCGTTCTGGTTGTAATCGATGAACACGCCCTCGCGCTCCTCCTTCCACCAGCGGCTGCTCGCACGGCCGGGCATGTTCCGCTCGACCGCCCGCGCCAGCGCGAGCGCGGCGCGGCGCACCTCGGTGAAGTCGTGCTCGGGGACGATCCGCACGTAGATGTGGATGCCGCGCGAGCCGGAGGTCTTGGGAAAGCCGCGCAGGCCGTGCTGCTCGAGCACCTCGCGCACGCCGAGCGCGACCTCGCGGACCTCCGCGAACGGCACCCCGGGCCCGGGATCGAGGTCGATGCGCAGCTCGTCGGGGTGGTCGAGGTCGGAGCGGCGGACCGGCCAGGGGTTCCAGTCGATCACCCCGAGGTTCACCCCCCAGACGAGGTGGGCGGCGTCGTTCGGGACGATCTCGCGCGCGGAGCGTCCACTGGGGAACGTGACGGTCGCGGTCTCGATCCACTCCGGGGCCGAGTCGGGTACGCGCTTCTGGAAGAACGGCTCGCCCGCCACCCCGTCGACCCAGCGCTTCATCACCGTCGGGCGCTCGCGCAGGTGGCGGACGACCGCCGGGGCGCACTCGACGTAGTAGTCGACGAGGTCGAGCTTTGTCAGGCCGCGCTCGGGGAAGAACGGCTTGGAGGGGCTGCTCACGCGCAGCTCGCGGCCGTCGATCTCCAGGACGACGTGCTCTTTGCTGGTGGCCATGACCTGAAAGGATGCCCGATCGTGATTCCACAAACAGCGCTCGTCGTCGCGGGACCGTTTGGAGATGCGCTGAGCGCCGATCGCGTGGCACGGGCGATCGCACGGGGCTTGGTCGCGGGCGGCCAGCCGGCACCCGACCTCTGCCCCGTCGAGGAGGCGTTGCCGATCGATTTCGATCTTCGGATGAAACGCGCCCGTGCGGTGGTGCTCGCGAAGTGGCGCCTGCATGAGGACACGCTGCGAGGAAGCATCGCGTTCGAGATCGCCACCCGCGCGCGCCAGGGCGGCGTGCCGGCCTATGCGGTGACCATGGATAACGCGCTCGCGCCGTTCGACGCGCGGATCCTCGACCTGCAGGTGATCGTCGAGGCGACCGGCTCGCGCACGCTTGCGGCAGCAGGACGGAAGCTCGCTCAGGTGCTCTGAGGCGCAGCGCCGCCGGCGAGCGCCTGCGCCAGCTCGTAGACGAGCCGCGTGGCGTCGGCGACCGTGCCGAAGTCGAGGTTCTCGGGTACGTCGCTCGGCAGGTGGTAGTTGGCGAGGCTGTGCCAGCGGTTGAGCGACACGAGCGTCGCGATCGGATAGCCGCCGCGGCTGGGGATAACGCTGTCGGTCGACGCCCGGGCCCGGAAGCCGCGCTGCAGCGGGATCTCGATGGCGCCCGCTCGCTCCTCCAACAGGTCGCGCAGCCACGGCCCGGTGTACTCCTCCATCCACACCGGGCCCTCGCCCTCGAGCATCACCAGGTGCGGCGAGCCAACCGTGTCGAGGTTCACGAAGCACGTGCGCTCGGGCGCCAGCTCGTGGCGATGACGGGCAATGAACGCGCGCACCCCGTCCTGGAGTGTCTCCTCGGCCCCGCACGAAACCAACAGCACCCGCAAGCCCGGCGCGGAGCGCGCCCGCAGGAGCTCCGCCAGCGCGACCAGCGCGGCGGTTCCGGACAGGTTGTCGTTGGCGCCCGGCACGGTCTGGCTGCGCCATATGTCGATCACCACCGCACCCGCCAGCACGCCGATGGCTCCGGCCGCCCACGCCGGGCCGCGGCGGCGGCTGACCGCCGCGGCGATCGTGCACAGCGGTCCCGCCAGGCCGATCCACCACTGCGGAGGAGAGGTCTTCATGTTCTCGATCAGCAGCGGCGCGAGCGCATGCAGGCGCCGCTGGAGCGTCTGGTCAAAGATGAACCCCGTCTGCGGCGCGTCGTGGTGGGCGAGGACCACCAGCGTGTCGATCCCGCCCTCGCCAGACCGGGCGGCCCCGCCGTCGCGAGGCTCGGCGCCGTTCCCACCCTCGCCCATTCGGGCGACCATGTTGACGGTGGTGCGCCGGCGGCGGAGCGCGCGACGGACCAGACGGGGCCCGTTCTGGGCCTCATCGACGATGCCGGCGAAGCTGGCGGCGGCGAGCAGCGAGCCGAGCGAGCGGCGGCCGGTGAGCACGAGCGCCGCGGCGAGCAGCCCGACCAACCCGAGCCCGGCGGAGGTGGGCGCGAAGATCCCCCAAGACGGCTCGTCCTCGAGTGCGACCTCCACCCCCCGAGACCGCGCGCAGACGCGCCGCCAGCCACTCGGCGGCCTGGCGCTCGCCGGGCGAGCAGGGCGGTCTGTCGATCGGGGCGAGCGTCTCGACGACTTCGCGCAGGATCGTCTCGATCGCCTCGCCGCCCAACTCCGCGACAGGCGCTGCTCCCGCGCGATCGCTATCGCTCGGAAGAGCTTCGTCGAGGCTCACAAGACGCGACTCCGCGTTCGGAGACAGTGGAGGGGACAGGCCGGGGCGGTGCTCACAGGAAGCATTGTCCCTCACCGCGGTAGGTCGGGACCTCCTCGACAATCCGCTCGCCCTCGAGTAGATACAGGCTTGCGAAGCGCTCACACAGCTCGCCGGCCTTCGCGTGGCGCATGTACACGCGGTCGCCGACCGATAGTCCGTCGGCGGCGGCGCCGAGCAGCGGCGTCTGCACCTCGCCGGCGCCCTCCTGGCGGTCCAGGCGCAGTCCCGGCGGCAGGTGGGACTGCGGCAGGCGCGCGCGGTCGGCGGGGCCGGAGGCGAGGTAGCCGCCGCCGAGCGCCGTGACCACGCCGGGTCCGGGACGGCGCACGACGGGCAGCGCGAACAGTGCGGCGGGCCGCGGCGCGAACGCGCGGTAGGCGTCGAACAGCGTCGGCCCGTATAGACCCGAGCCGGCGGTCACCTCGGTGACGGCGGCCTCCGCGGCGGTCGACTCGAGGCTGCCGGTGCCGCCACCGTTGACGAGCTCGAGCAGCGCGAACGGCGCCTCCAACTCGGCGGTCGCGCGCTCGAGACGCGTGTAGGGGTGCTCATAGAGCTCGAAGTGGTCGTTGCCGAGCGAGAGCTCCTCGAAGCGCGCGAGCGTCTCCGCGAGCGGCGCGGGCGCGTCGACGCCGCGGAGGGTGAACGCGGGGACGCAGCGCAGCGTCACCTCCGCGACCACGCCGAGCGCGCCGAGGCCCACGCGCACGGCGCGGAAGACGCCGGCGTCGAGCTCTTCGGCGCAGCGAAGGATCGAGCCGTCGGCGAGCACGAGCGTCAGCTCGGCCACCTGCGCGGAGATGTTGCGAAGGCGCGCGCCGGTGCCGTGCGTCGCCGTCGAGATTGCCCCGGCGAGCGTCTGCGAGTCCACGTCGCCGAGGTTCTCCATCGCCAGCCCGTGCTCGGCGAGGCGCGCGTTCAGCTCACGGATCGTGATCCCCGCCTGGACGCGCACCAGACCCGAGGAGCGGTCGATGTCGAGCACGCGTCTGAGCCGGTCGAGGCGGAGCTGCACCCCGTCGGTGAGGGCGATATCGCTGAATGAGTGCCCGGAGCCCGCGACGCGCACGCGGCGGTCGTGGGCTCCGGCACGGACGATCGCCGCGACGCGCACGCGGCGGTCGTGGGCTCCGGCACGGACGATCGCGCCCGACAGCTCCTCGATCGAGCCGGGGATCTCGACGGCCGCCGGACGGCAGCGCTCGTCGCCGGCCCAGTTGCTCCAGTCGACGGCGCGCGCGTACGGATCGTTAGGCTCGCTCATCAGATGATCGAACCCGAGCCTACTGCGAGCCCCACGGTGGCCGCAAGCCCGGGCGCGCGCGGATCGCGCGCGCGCTCACTGCCGACGCCGGGCGCGAAGCGCGCGACGGTGATCGGGGCGGGGTCGTTCGGTACGGCGCTCGCCGTGCTGCTGGCGCGCGGTGGGTTGCGCACGACGCTGCAGGCGCGCACAGCCGAGCAGGCCGCGAGCCTCGAGGCGGAGCGCGAGAACCGCGTTTACCTGCCCGGCGTCGAGCTGCCCGCGCAGCTGCGGATCGAGCCGGCCAGTGCCGGGGTGGCGCGCGCCGACTACGTGTTCCTGGCTGTGCCCTCGAACGGGCTCGACGAGGTGATCGCGACGCTCGAGCAGGCGGGGCTCGACAAGCGAGCGGCGGTCGTGTCCGTGGCCAAGGGCCTCGTCCCGCCGGACGGGTTGCCGCCCACGATCGTGCTCAGCGCGAGGTTCGGCCCGGAGCGCATCGCGTGCCTCGGCGGTCCCGCGCACGCCCAGGAGATGGTGAACGAGGGCGCCGGGCTGGTGGCCGCCTCCAGCGACGAGGAGCTCACGCGGACGCTCGCGCAGGTGTTCACGCGCGCGGGTGTCGTCTGCGAGCAGTCGAACGACCCGCTCGGCGTCGAGCTCGCGGGCGCCGCCAAGAACGCCGCGGCGCTGGCGGCGGGGGCCACGGAGGCGCAGGGGCTGAACGCGGCGGGCGCGGCCGCGGGGCACATCTTCGCCGAGGTCTGGCGCTACGCCGCGGGGCTGGGCGCGCGACCGGAGTCGATGATCGGCCTCGCCGGCGCCGGTGACCTCGTCGCCACGGCCCTCGCTCGCGACAGCCGCAACCGCCGCGCCGGCGAACTGCTGGCCGCGGGCGTTCCGGCCGCGGAGATCCCCGCGCGGATCGGCCAGGCGGTCGAGGCGCTGGAGTCGGTGCCGCTGCTCGCCCTCGCGCTCGAACGCGCCGATGACCCGAGCGACGCACGGGGCGCCGCCGCCGGTGGACGGGCGCCGGTCACCACCGCCCTCGGCCGGCTGATCTCGGGCGAGCTTCCGCTCGACGACTGGGTCGCCCTGGTGCGCGCCACGGTGCCCCCGCCCGCTCGCTGGCGCCGGCCCCGGCCGGGCTTCTGGCGCCGCCTCTGGCGACGCATCAACGGCAGAGACCACTAGCGCGCATCGCCAAGCCGACGCGTCTCTTCGAGGCAGCGGCGACTCTCCGGCCCGGTGGTATATGCTATAGCGCACCCATTGAATGACGAGGAGCCTACACATGCCCCAGCCCGCCAAGAAAAAAGCCAAGGCCGAGCCCGCGTTCGACCCGGTCGCAAAACTCGACTTCTCCGATGCCGAGGAGTTCCTCGCGCAGGAGGGCCGCCGCGAAAAGGCTCTCCGCATGCAAGAGCTCGTCCGCCCCGGCCGCACGACGCCGATCGCGGTGCGCTTCGACCAGTTCACGCTCAAACGGCTACGCGCGCTCGCCGCGCTGCGCAACACCGGCTACCAGACGCTTCTGAAGGAATTCATCGTCGAACGCCTCTACGAGGAGGAGAAGCGCGAGGGAATCATCAAATCCTGACGGGAATCCCCCAAACGGGGCAAGCGTGCGACGGATTGCGCAAAGGTTCCAGAAGTGGGCCAAAAGTGCGACGGAATTGCCCCAAATGCATCAGAAGTGCGGTGAAAGTGTGACGAGAAGATAAAGGGCGGGGGTGGGGATATATACTTTGAAGAGTGCGTGCTACTATGGTGTCACGCAGTTTTAAAAGTGGAACAACCTTCCCGGCGTCTTTAGAAAAGGATCTCGCCCCTGAGAACGTGTTTTGAAATAGGTGGTGCGGTCGGGGCGTTCATGGACCAAGCTGGGCGACGCGGGGCGGTGAAGCACGTGCTACCGATCGTCCGGGATCGGCCAGCACGTGCGAGACGTCACGTGGACGATCTCAAAAGTCAACCCATCAAGCTGCTCACGACCGCCTCGTAGACGCCCGCGCCGTGTCCGGCCTCGCACACGCGCGCGTTCTCGTGCTTCGCCAGCGCCTCCCTGATCGAGGGGTCGCGCGCGACGGCGTTCGCGACCAGCCAGAACACGTCCACCTGCGTCGCGCACGCGAGGTCCTCGCGCGAGTCGCCCACCGCGAACGTCTCCTCGCGCGCATACCCCCGCGCACGGCGGTGCCAGGCGACGCCTCCCGCCTTTGAGGCGCCCGCCGGCAGCAGGTGGTAACCGCGCACGTGGGG
>Ga0207933_1002235_pt1 | contig 12871 bp, 12 predicted proteins | sample NGESurdeep092012_4_FD_184488 | JGI IMG/M metagenome (GOLD analysis project Ga0207933, IMG submission 184488) | Arctic peat soil microbial communities from Barrow, Alaska - NGEE Surface sample F53-3 deep-092012 (SPAdes) | ecosystem: Environmental > Terrestrial > Soil > Wetlands > Peat ... | reverse complement strand
TGTTCTGGAAGCCGCTGGAATGCCGTGCGCCAAGGCCTCCCATGCCGCTGAAGCGACTGGCTAGATTGCCTTGCAGCCCATTGAATTGGCGCAGAGCTGGTGCCTCTATCTGGTTGAAGGTGCCTTCGTCGCCCCCCGCAAGTTTCGAAAGGAAGCTGTCAGGGCCCACATTGGAGAAGAGCTGCTTGAAGAGGTCCATCTGCTCGGGGGTGAAGTTCTGCACTTGCTCATAGCCGCGCGGGGTGCTGCGCCCGGGGCCTTGCAAGCCTTGTCCTGGCGATCTTGAGCCGAGGCCCTGGCCTGTTGGGCCGCGTAGGCCCTGTCCTGCTCCATACAATGATGACATCTTCCACCTCTTTTCTGCACAATAGCACTATAAAGAGATTTTTTGAACAAGAACATTTCCTTCGGAAAATTCCGGAGCCCAGACTGCATTTTAAAGGGACTGCTACATTGCTACAATTGCTACAGGAAGCAAGGGCGATTGGACGGCTTTAGAACATATCTTTGGGAAATTACCCAGGTATTTCGGTAGAACGGTAAAAATTGTCGTCGAATTATTACCGAACTTTTTAGAGACAAAAAAGCAACAACAGGAAGAATAGCAATAATTGTTCCTGAATTTTTGCTATTTTTTTACGAGACAAAATGGGAGAAATATCAATAAATACCCAAAACATTATTGATATTTTGCCGTCGAACTTAAATATTCGTGAAAACTCCCTCATCTTGCTCACTTTATTATATAACCTATTGAAAATGAAAATATTATATTGTGAGCATATTTGGAAAACTTGCTCACAATTATCTCACGAGGTTCACTTGCGTGAAAAGAATTGTTTCACTTTTTTAGAGAAGAAAAAAGTCCGATAAGCGAAAAATTGCTCTGAATTAAGGGCGACTGATCCACTTCAGCACCACGACCCCCGACACAATCGCCGGCGCCCCCGCATCCGCCTGCACCACAATGTTGGTAGCCGTCACGTAGACCGAGACTTGCCCCGCAATCGCCACGCTCGTCCCGAAGATTACTCCGTAAGCGTCGGTGCCGTCGGTATAGCTGCCGTAGCAATCGACGATCTGGCTTGGCAGCAAATTGGTTATTCCGTGCGGGATGTTGCCAGCGGCGGTGAAGGTGTAGACTTGTTGCAGGCCTTGTTGCCGCGCGTTGGCCGACAGGAACCAGCTCTCCCCATTCTGGGCACTTCTGGTTGTTGGAAAGAGGCCAATAACGCGCGTGTTAACGGCCTGGGCAGTGTCGAGATAGGACTTGTTCACCTCGACGGTGAGCTGCTTCAGCTCTTCGGGGAACTCGCGCGAGGTGCGGAGGAAGGCGGTTTGGTTTACAACATTCGTCATGCGGCTATTCTCTTCTCGGCAATCTCAGCATAGCCAGGGTCTTTCTCAATGCCGATTGCTTTAAAGCCAAGGCGCTTGGCCGCCAAGATCGTTGTGCCGGAGCCGGCAAAGGGATCGAGAAGTAGGCCATCGGAACGGGGCATGACGAGCTTGATGAGATATTCCATGAGTCGTAAAGGTTTAATTGTCGGATGGACATTTTTGTTGTTTTTCCAGCTTTCTTCTTCTTTTATCTTCAACAACAATTTTAATATGACATTTTTTACATCTATTGTAAGAAATCCAACCATCTCTTGAAAAATACCAATTTTGTTCATCCACTCGCTTGTATTCATCGCAAATAGGACAGGGCTTATACCATCCATCTTCTCTGCAAATACATCCTGAATGAATTCTTTTGTGGGTGAATGCATCAATAAGTTCCAAATTTTCAAGTCGGTTATCCTGTTTATCACCATTTTTATGATGGATAAACATTCCTTTGGGAATTTCACCAAAAGCTTTTCTCCAAATTCTTCTATGCTCAAATTCATTGCTGCCAAATCTGATATAACCTTTATCAGTAACAGTGCCTGTTCCGTACTTTCTTCGCATAATCCTCCGAATATTTCAGATAGATTATACTCAATACTGTAAAACTTATCAAGCCCCTCATTCCTTTCGCCAGGAGATGCCTTCGCGCAATAGAAGAAGCGGGAGGCTCCGCCTTTATTCGAAGAAGAAGTATAATTCCTTTCCTGCGAAAATCCCCATCCTCTTTCTTTGAGATTACAAGTACTTTTATAAGGATTTAATTTTCCACTCTTCAACACTCCACTCTGCTCATCCAATATCGTCCCCGCCTCTTCATCGAGAATCAGATTGGCTGGCCAGCGGCCTTTCCCTTTATCTTCATTAATCCCCGGTTTGCTTTCCCATTGTGTTTGGCCAAACCCACCGCCGACTTTTCCTTTCGATGTTAATTTGATGGCAGGCCTACTTCCCCAGCTCTCTCCGGGAATTCTACATCCATCAATATTAATCCCCGCTTGTCCCCACTTCTCAGCGTTCTCTTTGAAAGTGCCTTCGCATGGCTTCATAGCCATTATAATAGGCTCCCAGTTAGGGAACAAACTTCCAATGTCTTTTGAAATGTTCGGAAACAGACATGATTTCAAGGTTCTCAATTCTATTATCAGTCTTAATACCATTCTTATGGTGAACCTGTTCATTTCGCGTAAGAGATTTTCCAAGGTATTTCTCCATAATAAGGCGATGTTCTCCGATATATCGTTTGTTATGACGGACATATAAATATCCTGTATGTTTGCAAAAATAGCGTCCACCCCTCCAGCTAGGATTAGATTTGCCAATGGATCTTCCTTGCATCCATTTGTGTTTGCATGCTCTTGAGCAAAAGACAAATTCGCCGAGTTTAAGTCTTGCTCGGGTTCTGTAGTATTCTTTGCCACATAATTTGCATCGGCAAGTTTTTCCCAAGCGAACATTATGACATTCTCTTGAACAGTAAATGGAAGCACCTTGTTTAATAACACTTGGGAATCTTTCAAATTCTTTTCCGCATCGCTTACATTGGCATTTGATCTTTGGCATATGTTCCGATGAATTTCATTGGTTAAATCATAGGATATTATAGCAAATAATTGTGTTATTTCATAGGGTTTTTGTCCGAATATAATTGGCTCCCATGCAGGCTTAAGCGCCGTTCCGTAGCCCTCAATGCCAAAGTGATTATGAGATTTTGGGAATCCCTGTCCATATAGCCAACTGAGGCAATCGCGGATCTCCCATCCCGCATCTTCAATAGCACAGGCAAGACGGTGATAAGTGCGAGTACCACCAAAAGATAAAAGAAATGATCCTGGTTTGGAGATGCGTAACATTTCTTTCCAAAATTCAATACCAGGGATTCCATAATCCCAGTCTTTGCCCATGAAGTGAAGACCATAGGGAGGATCGGTTACGATAGCGCTAATGGAATTAGCCTCCATCTTGCGCATTTCTTCAAGGCAATCACCATTAATAATCATTAATTCTCCTATGCGAGCATTTGAGAGGGGTTTACATCTATAATTATTGTATGTAAACAAATTTCTGCAAACTGATTACTGAAGGTTAGATCGCGCATTTGGGTGTCGTTGAGGCTGAAGCCGACCTGCACAGTGTCGCCGATTAGCGACGTATTCATGCGATGCCAGATCTGCGCCTGCTGCGCCGCTGTCGGCATTTGGAGATTGACATTCGCAGGCGTGAGGCCAAGGTTGGTGCTTTCGGGACAGGTATAGAGGGTCGTGCTGTAGACGAGCGAATTGTTCTCGGAGTTGGGATTCGGCACAATGTCCACGGGGTCTGGGAACTCGGGATTGTTGTAAGCCACATCGGACTGGCTTAAGAAAATGAGGAGGGTGATCTGGCCGTTCGGAGTTGTGCTAAATAGGTATTGCTGTGCGCCAAGGCGAGTCTTTCTCGCCATCGACCAGGCGATTGGGAATTGCTTGCTTTTGACTTGAGGCACATACATGCGCTTGATGACGCCGCCACCGAGATAAGTCAGGCCGCTTGCAATGGAGGGGTTGAGGATGAAGGTGTTTTGCGTGGTGGGTCCAACGGAGAAAATCTGTCCGTTGACGGCAGTGCCAACAGTGCCGAGACATCCGCTGATTACAATGTAATCGCCAGTGTTGAGGCAGTGATCGGGGCTCGTCACGACGCTGCTTGAAAAGCTCTGGATGTAGAGGGAATTGCCCTCGCCTGTGCCGCCAGTTCCGGCGAGCTTCGTGAGCACAAAGCCCTGCTGATTCCCCGCAATCACATCTGGTTGCAGGAGCGTGGAATCCGAAGAATCCCAAGGCGCATTCCATGCAGACCAGCTAGAATAAGTGTTACCGACGGTGGCCCAGGTGAAGCCTGACTGCTTTCTGAACGACCCGTAGGTTGTGTAACATTCGTTAAAAAGCGCCCATGAGTTATCTCGGTAGTTATATTGCAGCGTTTGATTGGGAAAGGAATAGCTGCGCTCATTGCTGGGATACGTAAAATACATCCATTCACTGATGTAATCCCTCTGGGCGCAGATTCTCTCGGTGCCATTGTTGGTCAAGCTTATTTGGAAGACCTGATCTGGCACTTCCAAATCAATGCGGCGCACCTGCGTCTGGCCCGTCATGATGAAGCCGCGTGAACCTCTTGAGATAACGCCCTCATCCATTATAACGGAGGAGAAGGTGCTGCTAGATCCGAGCTCTGAATTAATGATGAAAAGGTTGAAGGGAACAATGTCATTGCCGCTGTACGCTAGGCGTACTTGTTGGCGGTCAAATCCAAGTATGAGGACATCCTCATTAATGCCGACGGTGTTGATCGCTTGGTCGAGGCCAGCAGCAATGAAGCCACCGAAGCCTGTCACGTCCTCTGCATAGGCTAAGGGAGAGCCCGACTGGCCAGTAGGTGTCAGGATAGGATGAAAGACAGTGGTGGCGAGGGTTGGGTCTCCGGTGAAAGAGGCTGTGTAGAAAGGGGTTCCATTTTGGCTGTAAATCACGGTGTCTTGGAGATAAACTTGGCTGCTGGCAGCTGATGTCTGAATAACAGGTCCGATGAATAAAAGGCGATCCTTAAAAGGCACAATCATGCGGGCGCCCACAAGGTAGTATTGCGCGGAAGGCAGATCCTCGATGAAGTAGGACATGTTGGATAAGGGAGGCGCAAAATTCACCCACCCAAAATTGCCTGTAAGAGCAGGGTTTGTAGCGCTCCCATTGGTCGGATCACCATCATACCAGCGGAGACAATCGAGCGTCGCATTCGCCTGGCGGGTGAGGTATTGCGCAATGCCGCCGGTTCCGTTGCTGGCAATCGTGGCATTGGGAAACTCGACTATGACATTATTAGCATCTGTCACTGTAATAACATAGCCTGTTTGCATGTTGATGCCAGTGGTGGTTACCACCTCATTCACAAAGACAAAATCGCCCACTGTTAGGCCATGCGCCGTGATCTGCAAGGTGACGGTGGCTGGGGGCCCTCCTGCCACGATAGTAGTGGTCACAATGGCCTTGTATTGCATTCCTATGTGGGTTGTGGAGAAGGGCACTGTAATTCCATTGGTGGCCCAGAAAGCACCTTCGTAATTAGCTGACCAAAATTGCTGGTAGGGCTGGCCGTTCCAGGAGGTTGGCGTCACCACCGTTTTGTGCACATAGGAGGGATAGGTGGCGGAGGGCGGGTTTTTGTAGAAGCTCACGTCATAGATGTTGTAGGGAGAGGCCGTCGAGATGTTATAGGCATAGGTGGTGTCGAAGCCTAGTGTTCCGGGGAACTGCGTTGAGGTCGAGATAAAGTCCTCAAGACCCATGACGGGGAGATCTGGATAGTAGAGAAAGGAGGCGCTTACGGAATGGTTACTGCCGCCGGTTATTGTGATCGCACCTGTCGCATAGTTAATGGTGCCAGAGCCCGCAGGAGAGCCCACGAGTATCCCAGCCATGCCAGGGTCTGTATAGACGACTGTGGCCGTTGTATCGGTGACTGTGACGCTTCCTGGTACAATGTTGCCATTGGTTTGGAGGGAGAAGCCCGTCAGGATGTTAATGGCACCTGCAACTAGGGGAATCGTGGCTGTGGCGGAATAGGAGGTAGAGGCCGAATTAAAGAAGCGAGTCAAGCGGCCGAGGAGCTCTGTGCCGCGCTTGCGCCAAATGCGGGAGCGCCATTGATAGGAGTTGATGAGGGTTGGAAAAGAGTCATTGTCAATAACAAAGGGGGTGACGTCGTTTCGTAAGCCTTTGTTGATTGGACCTATGACTATTTTTTCGCCCATTTTAGACCTGCATGACTAAAAAGCTTACACTTGCTGGATCTGTGGGCGTTGCATTAATATTATTGAAAGTCATGGTAAAGATGCCGCTCCCAGTTATTGAATAAGCCGCAGTGCCATTGCCGGTAAATAGGGATATATTAGGTACAGAAAATAGAATGGCAAAGCTCGTTCCAGTGACGGCATTTGTTGTCATCGTGATCGTATATCTACCTGTAGACGCTCTAACAACCGAGGCTATATTCACAGATTGAGAGGCTATAATAGCTCCTGAGCTTCCTGTAAATAAGCCCCAGGCTCTTATAGGAATTGTCTGAAAGGTCGCATTTTGATTCACAAAGCGCAAGTCGGCCACGGTGGAGGCGGTGCCTGCGGCGCTATAAAGCACTGATTGCGGGTCTGTCTGGGCGCCGGGAGTATTCTCGCTGCTGAGGGTTACTTGCAGGTGCGTGCCGCCATTGGAAGCGTTAAAACCCACGTGGTCGACTGCCACAATGCCCAGAACAGAGGCGTTGTTGATCGTCATGTTGGGCTGATCCACCGAGGGATTGTTGCTCGAAACGGGGAGCGGATTGATGTAGTTGAAGTCTGTCATTAGTATATCCCCGCTCCGAATGCCCCAGTGCCGCCATTGCATTGATCGCCGCCAAAAATGGTCTGGGTGCGTGTTGATGTAAATTGCCGCTGGCTGCGCTTCCAAACGAGCATTTCCTGCTCCCTAAAGAGAGGCTCATAGAACTGGAATTGCTCGACGTCGCCAGTATCGGAAAGAATCTTGCGCGCAGCTCCCCTTGCGATGTACTCGGCCATATAGCCGAAAGGAATGGCAGAAGAGGTGTTGAGGAAGGCCGCTGGGGTGAGGTAGGCATCGACTTCGACGAGATACTGGGTTGAGGGCGGAGGGGTAAATTCGAGGATGTTATTGAAATAAAGGGCCGCATAGGGAATGCCCGGCTGCACGAAGTAGCACTGGACTTGGATCGGGGTGCCGTCTGGAATCGCCACTGGGAAGGTCACATTGCAGACACCAGTATTGTAATTGACGGTGTTGCTGGTCGTGCTATAGCCGCCCGAAAGCGCCGCATTGCCAAAGGGGGCCGCCCCAGGAGTCATGAGCAGCCCATAGAGATCTGAGTCTGTGTTGTCGCTTAAAAACTGACCGCTGTCCGCCACGACAATGTTTTGCCCATTGGCCCCCGTGGCCGTGAAATACACGCCCGAGTAAACGCTTGTTGTGGGGATGGTGGTCAGAAAGTTGGTGCTAGCGCCCGATGCTACAAGAGGCGGATCTTGCGTCGAGCCCGTGGCAATGATCCCTGTGAGATCGACGTGGCCAGGAATGGCCGGGAAGAAGGGCAGATTGAGCTGGTACGGGCCTGCTGTGCCGTCGCCGTAGCCAGCGTTTGTGAGGGGCTGGATGTAGTTCGGCCAGACATTGAGGAAGTTCTCTCTCTGCGTGTAGAAGGGGATGCGAATCCCGTTTACTTCGCAATTGTCGGTGAAGCCCTGATAAACAGGGAAGGGCCCTATCTGCTGATTCCCTGGCTGCGTCTGCACGCTATAGAGAGGCATGTTATAGCGCGTAATGCCAGGGGTTGTCTGGAATTGGTACTTCGTTTTGAGGTCGAAGAGCTGGATGCGGGCGTCCACGTCCATGAGCCAAAAGCGATTGATGTAGTCGATCAGCAGGTTATCCTGGATATCAGCATTAGTGGGAGCCTTTATCAGGCGGCGCAAATAAGTGATGACATCGGATAACAGATTCATTAAAAGCCGCTAGCTCCCATGAAGAGGGACTTGCCGCTATTCACTGGACGCGCATCAATCCTTTGCACAGTCGTATCCATCACCATCGCGCCGAACATTGTCGCATCGCCATCTGGTCTGGTTTTGGATTCGTCCATTTTTAAACGATGGTAGTATTTGCGCTTAATCTGCTCGGCCACATAGCGAGGTGCCCAAACAGGTTTGTTCACTGGCACGCGCCATTCTTCAGCAGGCATCCCAGGGAAGGGCCTTGTCCAGAACTCCAGGTCCTCACCAATGATTTCGTTGTGCTCTGCAATAAAATGAACCATCTCCTTGGCGAAGTTGTAATCTTGGCGGAAGGATTCATTGAATTTCTCTTTGCAAGAAACGGTGCGCTTTGGCTTTAGATAGATTTCTTTGGCTTTACTGAGCTCTGCTTGGGAAAGCTTTGTCTGAGGCTCGGTTTCTTCCCTAGGGAGATTCTTGCTGCGATCGAGCTCAAGAGATTCTACTTTCTCTGTGAACTCATCGATCTTGGCCTTGACTTTCTCAAGTTCTTGCTGGCCTTTAGAATTAACGCGGGGACGTACCGCTTTTTTTACACTCTTTCCTTCTGACATGTTGACCTATGGTGTTAAATAATTTTTTTACAACCTAAGCTTACCCTACCATTTCAAATAATAATTTGTTAATAATCTTTTTTTTACAACGGCGAAATGTTGATAAAAGAGCCAGGAATGTAGGTTTTCGTGAAAGCGGGGCCATTGGCGTTTATCTGGCCGCTATTGACGTCTCCGACAGGGATGATCTGTGGCAAAGTCGTGGCTGAGCTGGTTTGGAAAGCATCGACGTTTCTAGATGAATCAATGGTCAAGACTACTTGATCTGCCGCCGGAATGCTAATGACATATCCTTCAAGTTCATTGAGTTGAATGCAGCCAAAGAGAGGGGGAATTAGAAGGCGCACAAGCTGGCCAATGACAAAATTCATATTGGCTGTTGCGGTTATTGTGGTGGTTTGGCCGAGGGTTACCGCTGAGATAACAAAGCGATTCGGTTGGTACCACTGAGGGTTGATGGGAACATTGGTGTAGGGGGCGATAGGGCCGGTGATCGGATAAGGGAAAGCCATGAGTTATACCTAGTTATACTGGGTTATAGCGACTTTTCGCTATAAGTGGGTATAACTGCATATATATCATAATATTTTCTTTACTTCATAGCCATATTCTATAAGAAAGTCAGTAGCCCAACTAATCAAATCCTCTACTCTTTTTCCTATAGGTTGTTTTGTTGTCCATAATTCAAGATTTTCAATTCGATTATCATGACGAATTCCGTTTTTATGATGAACGTTTTCACCTTTTTTTAAAGGTCTTCCCAAGTAATTATACATAACCATTCGATGTTCAAGAACACGCCCCTTTTTATCTGAACAGCAGGGGTGTCCTATAAATTTATTAGAAATTAGAACCCTATATCCCGCTTTGCTTATATGGCCATCTTTTGAGTAATGCTTTTTGCGTGGAAGATCCAAGGGAATGCCATTTCTTTTTCTTTGATAAATCCAACTTTTATCCCTAAGCCTGTCCCTTTTTTCACCCTTAACTTCTTTCCGATATTTATAACAAAAAGAATTTTGACAAGTTTTACAATAAGAACCTAATCCATCCTTATTTCTTTTGTATTTATAAAAATCTAAATAATCTTTTTCGACTTTACATTTGCGACAAATTTTCATAAAAAAACCCCCTTAAAGATATAAGGGGGAATTATAACATAAAACGTTATATTACAGTGACATATCGTAAAGATACGCCTCCCATACATAGAGGCTGGAGGCAGTTAACAGCACAGCACTTGTCTGTACGACGCCAACTCCGTTCTGAACAACAAAACCTTGTCTTGTGTTATTCACAAAAGCACCTTGAATTGCGGGTCCATTGATTGTATTTGCACTATTTATAACAGGAGGTGGATACAAGGCTGAGCCTGCTGAAATCTGCACGCCGCCAGTATTTACATCGCCTACTGCCACTACCTGAGGGAATTGTTGCCCTGGGTAGCTAGCAAATGGTTGGTTTGTGTTGAATGCAGTGTAACCTGTTGAGTTAATGCTACATACAAAAGTCGTCGCATTCGTTACCGAAACAACATACCCATACACGGGAGACCCGGGAATGGTTGCATTGGGCAGCGAATTCAGCTGGGTTGTACCCCAGGCTGAGGGAATGCGAAAAGCAATCTCTTGCCCTACCACAAAGTTGTTGGCCGTGGTGGTCACAACTGTTGTTGTAGTACCAGTAGTAATTGCCTCAATAAAGGCAACCCCTGGCTGATATAGATAGGGATATAGAACCTTTTTCACAAACGCCCCTGTTGGAGAGGCAGAGAGTGCGGTATAGTTGCTACCACCTCCAGGCCATACAACAGAAAAGTGGCTACTATCGCCTACGGCACTGACCCTGAAAGGAATGCCTGCGATTTGCTGCATACCAGTGCTTGAAGACTGGATAAGTCCTTCGAATGTAACTACATCACCCACGTTATAGCCGTGAGCAGTGACGTTGAAAACGATGGGGTTTGCAGCAGTTGCACCGATAATCTGGGCTCTTGGACCAAATTGCAGCATTTGACCCGCTGCAAAAGTGCTGATGCCATTTGTGGTATAATCCACGCCAGGAATCCATGCGGCAGACGCCGATTCGAGATACTCGAATGCAGTGTTACCTTGACCCATCGCGGTATCCCAAGTTGCTTCAGTAATTGCGTACTGAGCAGGGGCGCTATAGGTTGTGTAATTCAACAGTTTTACGCGTTCAGGTTGAAAGGGCAGATTAACAATCTGCGCTACAGGAGAAGCAGCAGTTGTGAAGCTTCCTCTTGCGATTCTTGAATATTCAGCCATTTTAAACCCCCAAGTTGCTAATACGTGTGCAGAGCAAGTTACGGATAGCCGTATCTTGGGTAATCGCTTGAGCTTGGCTGAAGCGAACTGCCAACGTAATATTTTGTTGTAACATGCCCGAGAATTCAGGACCACGGTACAAAAGTCTCATGCTGTCGCCATCTTGCGTCACGTGAGTAACTGCTTGTTTGCCGCAGACGGTGTTATAATAAACGTCTTGGCTATTAGCAGATGCAGCACGCGCTACAGGAGCCTCGCTCGATGTCAAAATTCTGACATTGAAAACGGAACCCCATTCCGGGGGAAGAGCTGACGCATTGGTTGGGTAATTCCAGTTATTCAAAACACCAGAACCAACCAGACCGTCAAAATCTGTTTGTAATTCTGTACTTGATAGCATGAAATAACTTGAACGAATTGGCCCAGTTCCATAACGATCCATCCCTTCGATACCGGTCATAAATTTATATGCGTTGTTGGTGTCCAAAGTTGTGGCAACCAAACTAAAATCGGAGAGTCCGAGGTTAGTTGGATTGTCAGCATTGGAACCACCGCCAGCATTAATTTCCGACGCGGCAGAAATGATGTAGTCGCGAAGTATGATATCTTCGGCTTGACGCATTGCTACGGCCAAGCGTTCTGATACCCATGCCAGGACGCCTTCTTGATCTTGGAGCACCACTTGTTCCGTTCTGTTACTTTTATGACTTAAGACTACAAGCATCTTAAGCGGGGAAACCTCTTCGGATCTCCCTCTCGAGTTTTATATATGGCTCGAGGTCAGACTATCGCATACGCTATTTCTAGCGTCCATCGGGTTTAGTCGTTCAGGCTGTACATTTAATATTCCATCCTGTATAATACTGTCGTACTTTATGACAAACAGCAAATATACTAGAAAAGAATACACTATCGCCGAGGCAGCCTATATGGCTGGACTCATGGATGGAGAAGGAACTTTTTTTATCGGAAATTACGGAAACTCTGGAAATGGATTTTTCCAGACAGTCCTTAAGATAACTTCCACTGACAGGTGCATGATTGACTGGGCTTGCAATACATTTGGTGGTTGGATAAGCGAATATACACCTAAACAACTGGCAAAAAATTGCAGATCCGCAGTTTTTACTTGGGCCTGTACCGGTGATAGGCTTACACATATTTGTGAAATTATGCTTCCCTATCTGGTCCCCAAGAAAAACCAAGCTATTATCCTGCTTGAAATGAGAAAAACTTACATCAGATCTGAATATGTCAAAGGAAAACAAGGTGTACAGAGAATCCCTGAACATATTGTTAAACTTCGCCACAAACTGATGAAAAATCTTCAATCTCTTCATTGTCGTAATTATAAAATTCCTATTTAAACACTTGCCCCTTGTTGCCCTGGTTTATGCTGCCAGGAGTTCCAAGTCAATTACCGTTGGTTTTACATCAACAAACATTCTATTGATGATACAGCCAGTACCAAAGAATGCCATTTGGCAATCTATGATATCGCGTTGAGGCACTTGGGCCGGAGGATCTATCCCGCTATTACCCAATTGGATAGTAGGGGGTTGCAAAGCACGTGGTCTCATAAACCGCATGGTTGTTCCACCGTTCATAGGCATTGAAGCCTTATCAGCGATGGTGCAATAGTTCATTGTAGGGGTCGGGACATATAACCATTTCTGTTACTTTTATGACTTAAGACTACAAACATCTTAAGCGGGGAAACCTCTTCGGATCTCCCTCTCTATGTCTCCATAGAGTTCAGACTATCGCTTCCTCTTTCGAGGTCTTCTCACTTAGTCGTTCACGGTCCCTTACGGGTTCCGCCTTGTTATCCTTCTGCTTATGCAGCAGTTAGGAACTCCAAGTCAATCAGAGAAGATTTAACGGCAACATTAAATTTTGTTTATCGCCGGAGCAAGGCTCTGGAGAATCATGGGGCCCAAATTCCCTGTTGTTGTGATTGACATATGAAGTATCCTTTTTGTCAAATAACAATCAGGACATGGAGATCGGTAAGCGAACCTAACTACGCTGTTCTCGAC
>Ga0207933_1002234_pt1 | contig 12872 bp, 15 predicted proteins | sample NGESurdeep092012_4_FD_184488 | JGI IMG/M metagenome (GOLD analysis project Ga0207933, IMG submission 184488) | Arctic peat soil microbial communities from Barrow, Alaska - NGEE Surface sample F53-3 deep-092012 (SPAdes) | ecosystem: Environmental > Terrestrial > Soil > Wetlands > Peat ... | reverse complement strand
GACCGCTTCATCATCGGCGACAAGGTCTCGGTGAAGGAGGAGATCGCGCGCTGGCAAGAGAAACTCGGGGTGAACCATTTCATCATGCGGGTGCAGTGGCCCGGCCTCGAGCAGGAGAAGGCGCTCGCCTCGATCCGCCGCCTCGGCGAGATCTTCGCCTGACAGGACGCCCATGACCAAGCAGCTCCATCTCGGCGCATTCATGCGCCCGGTCGGGATCCACACCGCCTGGTGGCGCTATCCCGGCGCCTACCCGGATGCGAACTTCAACCTTCGCCACCTGGTCCGCTTCATCCAAACGCTGGAGCGCGGGCGCTTCGATGCCTTCTTCATGGCCGACCATCTGGCCGTGCTCAACATGCCCATCGAGGCGTTGCGGCGCAGCGCGACCGCGACCTCGTTTGAGCCGCTCACTCTGCTCTCTGCTCTCGCGATGGTCACGCAGCGCATCGGCCTCATCGCGACCGCCTCCACCACGTTCGACGAGCCGTACCACATCGCCCGGCGCTTCGCATCGCTCGATCACATCAGCGGCGGCCGGGCCGGGTGGAACGTCGTCACCACGTCGAACCCCGATGCGGCACTGAATTTCGGTCTGACGGATCATGTCGAGCACGATGAGCGCTATCGTCGAGCGCGCGAGTTCCATGCCGTCGTCACCGGGCTGTGGGACAGTTGGGCCGACGATGCGTGGCTGCGCGACCAGGCGAGCGGACTCTTCTTCGACCCCGCTCGGATGCACGTTCTCGACCACAAGGGCGAGCATCTGTCCGTGCGCGGGCCGCTGAACATCGCCCGACCCGTCCAGGGCTGGCCGGTCATCGTCCAGGCGGGCGCCTCCGAGGCCGGGCGGCAGCTCGCCGCCGAGACGGCCGAGGTCATTTTCGGCAGCAGCCGCACGATCGAGGACGCTAGACAGTTCTACACGGACGTGAAGAGCCGGATGCGGGCGCTCGGGCGCTCACCCGAGCACCTCAAGATCTTGCCCGGCGCACTGGTTATCGCGGCACCGACAAGGGAGGAGGCACGGGAGAAGAAGACTCTCCTCGACAGCCTCGTCCATCCGGAAAGCGGGGTGCCGAACCTCTCCATCCGGCTCGGGGTCGATGCGTCGGGCTTCGACCTCGACGCCCCCTTGCCGGAGATTCCGCAAAGCAACGCCAGCCAGACCGGACGCGATGCCCTGGTCGCATTTGCCCGACGGGAGAAGCTGACGGTCCGCCAATTGGCACAGCTTGTGGGCGGATATGGCGGGCTGCGGATGGTGGGTACGCCGGGCGAGATCGCCGACACGATGCAGGAGTGGCTGGAGACGGACGCCTCCGACGGGTTCAACGTCATGTTCCCGACCGTGCCGGCGGGCCTCGACGACTTCGTCGAACTCGTCGTGCCGGAACTCCAGCGGCGAGGCGTCTTCCGTCGCGAATACGAGGGGGCGACCTTGCGCGAGAATCTCGGCCTCCCGCGGCCCCCGAATCAGTTTTTCCCGCCGCCCGATCAGTAGCCGGCGTCGCGGTCGACCACTTCCTTGAGCGGCCGTCCGTCGAGGAAGCATCGCAGATTCTCGACGAATAGCCGTGCGACAATCTGATCGCGCTGTGGATGCGGTCCGCCGATATGAGGAAGCACGATGATCCCCTCCGTGGTCCAAAACGGATGTTCAGCCGGCAGCGGCTCCTGGCGGAATACGTCGAGCACGGCGCCGGCGATACGCTTCGATTGCACCGCCGAGATCAGGTCGGCGTCGGCGATCAGGTGGCCGCGGCCGAAGTTCAACAGCCACGCATCAGACTTCATTTGTGCCAGCCGGCGGGCATCCATGAAGCTCTCGGTTCCCGCCGTCGCGGGCAGCAGCAGAAGGACAAAGTCCGATTGGCCCAGCACCTCGTCGGTCCGCTCGGGAGGCAACACCTCCGCCAACCCCGGCAGCAGCGCGCCGCGCCGGCGCGTGCCGATCACGCGCATCCCAAGTCCCGCCGCAAGGCGGGCCACCTCCTGCCCGACCGCGCCGAGGCCCAGAATGCCCAGCGTCTTGCCGTTCAACGGCGCCGCCACGCGGTGCGTCCACCGCCGTTGCTTCTGATCCTCCACGCTCGCGGCATATGGCTTGGCGACATAAAACAACGCGCCGAGGATGTTCTCCGGCATCGACTCCCGATGGGTGCCCCGCGCGCAGGTAAGCGTCATGCCTCGCGGCAGATCCGGCAGCGCGAGCCATCCCTCGACGCCCGCGGTCATCGCCTGCACCCAGCGCAGCCTGGGCATCCGGGCAAGCAGGCCGGGGGGGACGGCAGGGGCGAGCAATACCTCCGTCGTATCGAGTTGCGCGGCCGAAGGAGTCTCCTTGCGCGCCACGGCCTCGACCGCGACCCGCTCGGCGACGCCGGCCTCGGCAATCGCCGCGACATACGGTGCCGGCCTGTCCGTCCAGAGCAGCAGGTGGCGTGGATTTGACATGGCGAGCTCCCGTGTCCTGGTGGGCCCGGTGGGTCTCGAACCCACGACCCCAAGATTAAAAGTTACGGGCCTAGCGATAACACCCGGCAACATTCTTGTGCTCTATCGCCAGTCCCGCGCCATTTTCCCCTTGCAATTGGCCGCCTTGTGGGTAACATACGCTATCGCCGGGTAACACTGATTAACCCGCTATCCTGTTACCCAGGCGTTACCCGCAGCAGGGGAGATGGCTGATGCCCACGATAAAGCTGACCCAGGCCGCCGTCGAGCGGCTCGCACCACCGAAGACAGGACGGGTCGAGTTCTTCGATGCCCACCTTCCGGGTTTCGGGTTGAGGGTATCGGACAGCGGGCGCAAGTCGTGGGTGGTCCTGTATCGGGTCGGAACGCCGCCACGGCTGCGCCGGTTCACGATCGGCACTCTCGCGACGCACCCGAAGGTGGACGAGGCGCGCGACCGCGCACGGGAAATCCTCCAGGAAGTAGCGCGAGGTGTGGACCCGGCTGAGACCCAAAAGGCCGCCCCGGAGCGCCCGGCCGACACGGTTAGGACGGTCGCCAAGCAGTTCATCGAGCGGTACGCGAAGCCGAAGAACCGCTCTTGGGCGGAGACGGAGAAGACCTTGGCACGCCACGTCGTGGCACGCTGGGGGGATCGGGAGGCGACCTCGATCAGCCGGCGGGACGTGCTTGAACTGCTTGACGACCTCGTGGACCGGGGCAATCCGATCGCCGCGAACCGCGTTCTGGCCGCGATCCGTAAGATGTTCGGATGGGCGGTCGAGCGCGACATTCTGCCGGCCTCTCCCGTCATCAATGTGAAGGCGCCTGGCAAAGAAGTCGAGCGCGAGCGCGTCCTGACGGATGACGAGCTAACGCGGCTATGGACCGCCGCAGACAAGACAGGCGGCGTTGCCGGCGGGTTCTTCAAAGCGCTGATCCTTAGTGGGCAGCGTCGCGATGAAGTGGCGACTATGCGATGGGCCGACCTGAACATGGAGACGAAGGTCTGGACGCTCCCTCGCGAAGCCACGAAGGGTGACCGCTCGCATGAGGTGCCGCTTGCACCGCTGATGATCGAGGTTCTGACCGCCCTCCCCCGGACAGGCGATTACGTCTTCAGCTCGACGCGCGGCGAGCGGCCGATCTCCGGTTACAGCAAGATGAAGGCCCGCATCGCCACGCTCGCCGGCTTCGATGACTGGCGCATCCATGACCTGCGCCGCACCGCGGGAACCGGCATGGCCCGCTGCGGGATCGCGGTCTCGACGATCAGCCGCGTGCTCAATCACAAGGAAGGCGGCGTCACCAAGATATACAACCGGTATTCCTACCTCGACGAGAAGCGGCACGCGCTGGAGACTTGGGCGCGGAAGGTCGAGAGCATGGTGCGCCCGATGGCGAGCAACGTCGTGGCGCTGGCGTCGTGACAAGACCCGAGAAGGCAACCCCACAAGGGCTGTCTCCACAAGCCCGCATTGAAAATGCCCTTGCGCGGCTTGCCCCTCTCCGCACGAAAAGCGGGCTTCCCCCGCTTAGCGCGAGAGAGATGGACGCTCACGTGCACGCGCTTCTGGTGAGTGGCGGGGATAGCAAACGGAGGCGCCCGCTGCCCACGGAAGATCGGATTGCTGAGGAACTTCGCGATATTCAGAAGCTCGCGATCAATCTCAGTGACGCCCTGACGGCACTCTCCACGCCGGCTGCCTCGTTTTTCGGTAACCGGGCGGAGGCTAAGAGGACGATCCGCACTCTCGGAATAGTTGCCGGAGTATCTGTCAAGTTTTCTCTGGCAAGTCAGTCGGGGGGGACTGAGCCCGATCGCCTAAAGCCGGCAGAAGTTCTCGCTCTTCAAGCTGCGTGTGTGTTTTTAGTCGCCACGGGTGTTCGCCCCACACTTATAAATGCAGCTGTCGGGCCGGTCCACGGACCATTCTTTGACTTTCTTGTGGACGTGTTCAAGGCCCGCGACATGAAGGCAAGTCCGGAAAACGCCGCCAAGACCGTCGTACCAAAGAGGCTGCCGCGCGCGGCGCCCGCCTTCCCGGTTATGGAGGAAAACTCCTGATTTAGCGCCTCGAAACTCCATTAGTAACGCGAAACATCGCCCATTAGTTCTCCGGTCACACGCCGTACCACGCGGCTAACCGGAGACGCAGATGGTCACCAACGCCCCGCCCCTTCCCGAACGCTCGCTGAGACTCCGCGAGGTCCAGCAGCTCGTCCCCTATTCCAAGATGCACTTGAACCGCCTGGAGAAGCGCGGCGAGTTCCCCCCGCGCATTCGCCTCGGCGCTGGCCGGGTCGTATGGAAACTGTCGGAGGTCATGGCTTGGCTTGACGCCAAGCGCACCGACCAGAAGGCCGCATAACGAAACCCCCGCAACGCGCGGTGAGCGTGTGCGGGGGCCCGGGATGTGCGGCGGTCGGCGGACACTGACCATATAGCGCGTCCCGAGTTCGCGTGCAACGCCTTCCGCGCCATCTGGAGAACTCCCGATGGCCGCAGTGATGCGCCCCACCACACGCCGAGCCGTTCGGCGCAAGCCTGACCCCGCCGAGATTGCCACCGCTATTGCTGCCCGCATCGACCGCGAGGCGGATCACCTGCTGCACCTAGGACTCCATCAGCAGGCTGAGCTCATGGCTCACCGGGCCGCAGAGATGCGGACGGGGGTGGCACGATGAGCGCCGCTGATGCCCCTTGGGGTTTCAAAGTCAATTCCTGGGCCGACCTACCCGCCGCGATTGCCACAACGCAGCAGGCCGGCGCCATCGGCACCGCACACTTGTTGCGGTCACTCATGCTCGGCAGGATCGCACTCCTGCCCCTGTCGCCCGACATGTCGGCGACCAAGATCAAGTATTTCATCCGGCACGCGCGGCGTCCGGCCACGATCATGCTGATCGGCGACGATGACGGTCTTGACCGAGGGCCGGCAGGATGGCCGCTCGCCGAACGGGCCGTGCGGTGGGCCGCCGGTTGTCTGGTGCATGCAACCGGAGCCCAAGTCGCTCACTACGAATCCGCTATCCGGGCTGCGGAGATAGTCGGGCGGGTGCTGATTATTGAGTGCTCGACCGCAACGGAGGACGCGTGGATGCAGGTGGTTGCCACCGCACCCAACCGACCGGGCGGACTCCTGATCCGATCGGCCTCTGGCCCACATCCGATTCCGTTGGACCGGGGGCAGGTGCAATGACCGACACCGTCACCATCATGCGATCCAGAACGCGTCGGCTTGCCAAGCTGATCCGCGCCAACGGCCAGGTCGAGGATTATGATCAAGCGAAGACATTCGATCTCGCCACAATGGCGGTCTCCGACCTCGAAAGCATGGGGACGATCTTACGCTACCTGATGAATCGTCCCGATCTTTGTATCGTGCGCGGTGCCATCGCGGATCAGGACCATAGTATGCGGGTCCGGCGACTCTATCATGCTGACAAAGAGACGGGTGAGGGGCCAACACTTCGCGCCGCCGACCACCACTGGATCGGACTCGACGTAGAAGGAGTCGGCCGCCCCGATGATGTGCCAGCCACTGATCTCATGGCCTGCGCCCAGCTTGCCATCTGGATGCTGCCCGGTGAGTTCCATCGGTCCCGGTGCATCGTGCAGGCGAGCGCCAGCCACGGCATCAAACCGGGGTGCCGGCTGCGACTCTGGTACTGGGCGTCCCGTCCTGTCTCAGGTGCCGAGCTGACTTATTGGATGCGGCGGTCGCCAGTCGATCCGTGCCTCTTTCGGCCGGCGCAGATCACATACACCGCCTCGCCGCTTTTCGAGACCGGCATCGACCACCTGCCGACACGCATCGCCGACATCCAAGGCGACCCGTACGTCGAGGTTCCGGAGCCTGACGCGCTACGCCCGCCAGCAGCGCCTGAACGGCCGCCAGCAGCCCGCCAGCGCCAGGGGGACACGCCGGCGCACCGGATCATAGCTCGCGCCCTGTGCCGCCTGGAGGGCGCCACAGAAGGCGAGCGACACAGGCGCCTCCGGGCGGCCTCCTACACGATCGGAGGGCTGCTCGTTCAGGCTGGTATCAACGAGGCCGAAGCCGCCAGGGTGCTGCTTGACGCGGTGAAGCGAGCTGGCGGCGCAAGGGTGGTGGATCGAAATGCCGCGGCAACCATCGCGTGGGGGCTTGATCGAGGTCGCCAAGCGCCGCTGACCATCGGAGGCAACCATGCTTGACGGTATGGGGAGCCTCCATCTCGCCGCCGAGATCGCGCGCCTCGCCGCGCTTGACACGCTCACTTATGAGCAGCAGCGGCAATCTGCCTCGGAAGCGCTCGGTATTCGGGTCAGCGTGCTCGATGACGAGGTGGCTAAGGTCCGCCAGCCGCGTGGCCCGCGCGACAATCGCGGTGACATCGAGCTGACCGAGGACGGGATCGCGCTGGCGTTCACGAGGGCGCACCAGGATTCGCTCCGCTACTGCCACGACACAGGATCGTGGTTCCACTGGACGGGGCATATATGGCGCCGGGAACGAACCAAACTGGCATTCACTTGGGCAAGACAAGTCGCGCGCCAAATGCTCAATCAGCTCGGCGACGCCAACGATCGGGTGAAGTTTTCCCGCGCGGCCGTCGCGGCGGCCGTCGAGCGGTTCGCACAAGCCGACCGAGTCTTCGCGGTGACAAGCGAAACATGGGACCCCGACCCGTGGTTGCTCGGCACACCCATCGGCACGGTGGACCTCAAGACAGGACACATCCGACCCGCCCTACAAACCGACTACATCACCCGCATGACGGCAGTCGCGCCGGCCGAAACGCCGGATTGCCCGCGATGGCTGAAGTTTCTCGGTGAAGCTTGCGGAGAGGACGAGGGCCTTATCCGATTCCTTCAGCAGTGGGCAGGGTATTGCCTGACCGGCGACACGCGCGAGGAATCGTTGCTATTCATCTATGGCCCCGGCGGAAACGGCAAGGGCAAATTCCTGGGAGCCCTCCAAGGCATCCTTGCCGACTACTGCCGCAACGCCGCGATGGACAGTTTTACCGCCGCCCAGCATGGCGATAAACACCCGACCGACATCGCGATGCTGAAAGGCTCGCGCATGGTCTGCGCATCCGAAACCGAGGAAGGCCGGGCATGGGCGGAGGTGCGAATCAAGGCGCTAACCGGCCGCGACAAAATAAGCGCCAGGTTCATGCGACAAGACTTCTTTGAGTTTACGCCGGAGTTCAAACTGACGATCATCGGGAATCACAAGCCCGTCCTGCACAACGTGGACGACGCGGCGAAGCGGCGGTTCAACATGGTGCCGTTCCTGTTCCAGCCCCCCGAGCCGGACAAGGCTCTGGATGAGAAGCTCAAGGCCGAATGGCCGGCCATCCTGCGGTGGATGATAGACGGGTGCATTGATTGGCAGATGAACGGCCTCGTCCGTCCGGGGGTCGTGGTCGACGCAACAGCCGCGTACTTCAGCGAGCAGGATATCATTCACCAATGGATCGAGGATTGCTGCGAGGTTGGAAAGAAACACGCCGATACGGTGGCAAGCCTCTTCAAGAGCTGGTCCGATTACGCACTGGCGAATGGCGAGAAGCCCGGTAGCACAAAGTCATTTTCGCAGATTCTGATTCGGAACGGCTGTGCCCCGGTCAAACGCATTACCGGCACTGCCCGGAACGGGCGCGGCTGGGAAGGCATCGCCGTGAAGCTGCCGCCAGCGCCGCCGTCGTTCCATGAGTCGGCCGCAGACCGTGAATAGGCCCGTGGGGCAGATGGGGCAGATGGGGCGCAAATTCCCGATAACCCTCACACGCGCACGCCCGAGGGATAGTCCGGAAAATCTGTCCCATCTGCCCCATCTGCCCCACTTTGCGCTGCCGACTGCCATTCCGAAACTTTTGTCCATCTTCCGTATTAATACTCCCGCGTCACGTTCTCCCAGTTCCGCGACTGCCGCGCTACAGATTCACGCCGAACACCTGATGTTGCGTCATGTGCCCTTCTGTTACTACGTCGCTGATTTTACTTGACATTCTACCTCGCGTGCATCATCTACGCATTCGTTGGGTAACACGAGGGTATCTGAGTTGTTCGGAGCGGCCACAAAAACCACCGGCCTAGTTGCGGGATATCGCCCGGCTACGTTGGGGAAGCGAGACGGTCGTACCAAGGAAGCGCGGCTGGTGCGCGAGACGCGAGCGGCGTTGGTCGCGCACGTCGGCGGCGAACCGTCAGTGGTGCAGTCCGCGTTGGTCGAGCAGGCCGTGCAGTTGCGCCTGCGCCTCGCCGCGATGGATCGGCGGTTCGCCGAGACGAGCGACCAGACCGAGGGCGGCTCGAAAATGTATCTCGCGTGGGCGAACAGCTATGCGCGCCTGCTGCGCCATCTCGGAATCGACGGTGCCAAGGCGGCGCCGCCATCGCTCGCGAGCCTGTGGCAGCGCGACGAGGACGCCGCGTGACCCCCGCTGGCGGCCCTGACCCCATCCCGGTGCACCTGGCTGCCCTTGCCGGCGAAGCGCCCTGTGGCGCCTCCGCTGGCCCGGCGTTGGGCGTATTGCCATCGGGGGTCGGCGCATGATCGCAACCTGGAGCCGCAGCCAGCTATGCGACGCCCTCGGCGTCAGGTCGCCGGCTGATCTCGCCCCGGCCCCGGCATCGCTTTGCGATCGGGCGGCGAGCGCGGCGGAAGCGGTGGCGGCGATGGACGCCAGACGTGGCCGCTGGACCGAGACGGATGCGATCCTCCGACTTCGCGAGCGCCTACACCTGAACCGACTTCTGCGGCAGCTCGGATTGCCGCTGTCGCCAGACGAGATCGGCCGTCCTGATCCAGCGGCTCGATGCGCGGTCGGCCCGCCCGGAGCGCCGAGGGAGTTTTTGTTCCTTTCTTCCTCGGCGCAGCCCCGCGCATGAGCGCCGCTGACGGGCCCCCACTGATCCCGGTGCTCCGGGCTGCCCTTGGCGGCGAAGCGGGATGAATCATCTCCCGCCGGTCGCCGAGATGCAGTCGCACCGCCTGCCGATGGCGATGGACCGGAGCGTGCGGTCGTACGATTCAGACGGACATCTGCGGATCGCGGATGCGGTGCTGACGGCCGAAGGGGTATCGCCCTACCTCGGCACTGAGGTGCCGAACGGCCGACAACTCGGGCTGGCCGCCGACCAAGTGTATCGGTTGTATCGGCCGGGGACCGAATTGGCGAAGGCCGTCGAAACGCTACGCGGAAAGCCGGTGCTGCTTCGTCACGTTCAAGTTTCCAGTTCCGATCATCCGCACGATGACACCGTTGGAAGTGTCGGCAGTGACGTTCGGTTCGACGGGTCGGATGTTCGTGGAAGCCTCGTTATCTGGACTGATGCGGCGCAAGCCGGGATCGAGACCGGGAAGATGCGGGATTTGAGCGCTGCATACAGATACACCGCGATAATGCAGCCGGGTCAATTCCGAGGCGAACAATACGACGGCATCATGACCGGCATCGAGTTCAATCATCTAGCGATCGTCGAGGACGGGCGCGTTCCCGGCGCGATGGTCGGCGACGCCGCAATGAAAAGGAAAACAGCAATGGATGACGACCCGTTCCGCCCGCTGAACGACTTTCACCGCGCGAAACTTCAGAGTCCCGCCGATGTTGCGCAAGCCGACGAGCTTGTGGCGCAGCTTGCCGATGCGCTCGGCGAACCAGCAGCGGCCGATGGCATTCCCCCGCGTAGGGGCGTTCCCGGCGCGGCGACGGCGATGGACTCGCGGATGCGCCAACGGATCGCGGAGGCGCAGATTCGCACGAATGCCGCGACGCAGGCGGCGCTCGAACGGAAGTTTCCGGGCGCAACCAAGCTCAGGCGGTCGTGGTGATGCAGCCGGTCGCACGACGCGCGCCGGCTGCGCAATCGCCCGAACGCACCGCGCTGGCTGAGGCGATTGCGGGGCTGTCGGAAGCCGAGGCCCGGAAGCTCGCGACTGCTGGCGCAGAGGATCGGCTGTGGGGTGTGCAGCACGCTGCGCAGGCTGAGCTGGACGCTGCCGCTGCGGCCCTCGCCGAGGCCCAGCGCGCCGCCGTCACGACGCTGTATGATGGGGCACCCTCTGGGCCGTCGCCGGTCCGGGCGGCGCGCGAGCGGTTGGCAGACGCGACGGATGCGTTGGAGGCGGCGCGGCGGGCGCGGGCCGAGCTGAATGCCAGGACGGCCGATGCTGAGCACGACATCGAATCGGCGCGGCGCCGTCGCCATGATGCGTCGCTCGATGTTGTGCGGACGGAGGCGCTCCCGGCGGGCAACGCGCTCGTCGCCGAGATGCTCCGGTTGCAAAGTGAACTAGCGCGGCACGCGGCGGCCTTGAGTTGGTTGATGGACGCGCAAGTGTTCCCGGTGGGGACGGTTCCGGGGCTGGATTTTGGCGTGCTGCGCGACAAGGGCGTCTATCGGGTTGCCGGCCGCGTTCCGGTCATGGTGGGCTGGGCCGAGCCGGGCGATGCGCGCGGTGATAGCCACTGGCAGGCGTGGTTGGATGCGCTTGTGAATGACGCGACGGCACCACTGCCCGAATAGAGGGAATACAGATATGGCACGCAAAGTTCTAACCGTTACGATCGGCCCGGATGGCGGGCGCGATGCAGGCAAGCAGTTTCAACTGACTGAGATGGCGGCGACGCAGGCCGAGCGGTTCGCCAGCCGAGCCTTCCTGGCGATGGCGCGGGGCGGCGTCGAGGTTCCGGACGATCTCGCGTCGGCGGGGTTGGCGGGGCTGTCGCAGATGGGCCTGAAGGCCCTGTCCGGTGTTCGGTGGGAAGACGCCGAACCGCTCATGGATGAGATGATGACGTGTGTGAAGGTGCTGCCTGATCCGAGCCGCCCGAGCATCGTTCGCGGGCTGATCGAGGACGATATCGAGGAAGTCCGGACGCGGGTGAAGTTGCGGATGGAATTGGTGAAGCTCCACTTGGATTTCTCCGAAGCCGCCGCCCCCTCGACCTCGGGTCCGGCGGCGGCGATGCGCGTCGTTTCGTCGAGTACGTGAACGTCAGTCCGGTCATCGCGATGGTGGTGTCGGCCAAGCTGGCGACGCTGCATGAACTCGATACCGTGTATGGGCCTTCCGATTTGTATGACATGATCGAGATCGTGGCGGTTGACAGCGCCAACCAGCGCATCGCGAACACGGCGGTGGACTGATGGCTGGCACGGTCCTCGACGCGCTGATCGTCACCCTCGGCCTCGACGCTTCCAAGTTCACGGCCGGCTCGAAGGCGATCGACGCTCATTTGCGGGGCATGTCGGAACGGTCCGACGCAACCGCGAAGGGCATGGAACTCGGCGCGAAGCGGATCGTCGAGGGGTTCTCGCGGGTCCGGACTGAGCTTCTGGGGCTGTTCGCGCTGCTGGTCGCGGGCCGTGGTCTCAAAGAGCTAACAGCGGATATCACTGGCGGCGATGCCAGTCTCGGTCGGCTGGCGAAGACGCTGGACATGTCTGCCTCCGATCTTGCCAAGTGGGAGGGAGCGGCCCGGCGCGCGGGTGGCTCGGTCGAGGGGATGGCGGGATCGTTCGCGACCTTCTCAGCGAAGGTCGAGGACTGGGAACTTCTCGGGAAGGGAGACCCAGAGTTCCTGAAGGTGCTCAACCTCCTCGACATCAAGCTGTACGACACGACCGGCAAACTGAAGTCTTTCTCGGAAGACTTTCTCGAACTCGCCGACAAGATGCAGCATATGGACCCGAGGCGCGCGACCGCGCTCGGGAAGATGCTGGGTCTCGATCAGGGCACGATCAATCTACTTGAGCAGGGTCGGGCGGCTGTCCAGGCGTTGCTGGACCAACAACAGAAACTCGGGGTTCCGAGCGCTCAACAACAGAAACTCGGGGTTCCGAGCGCTGCTGATGTGAAGCGAGCGCAGGATATCCTGAACCGACTGCGGGATTTGCAGCAGGCGTTCGAAAGCCTTGCTCGCACGGTCCTGAACAACGTGACGCCGGCCCTGACCGGCCTGATGACGCAGTTCGCGAGTTGGCTTGAGAAGAACGGGCCGATGCTGAAGCGAGAGATCAGCGACCGGATCAAGCAGTTCATCACCTATTTGCAGAGCGTGGACTGGTCCGCGATCGGAGCGAGCATTGCGGCGTTGGCGGCGTCGGCGAAATTGGTCGTGGACGCGCTGGGCGGCGTCGTGCACACGACAGAGATTCTGTTCGGGCTGTGGGCGGGCGCGAAGTTCTTGGGGATGCTGAAGGCGATCGGCCTGCTGCGGACCGCGATCGCGGGCGGCGAAGGCGTGGGGCTGGTCGGGGCGTTTGGGACCCTGCTTGGCAGCATCGCGGCGGCGCTCGGTTTGGCGGCGACCCTCAAGGGGGACACCGATCCGAATGCGACGCCAGAAGGGTTCCGGAAGGGATGGAAGCCCGACAATACCGGCGAATCATTTAGCGACACGTGGATCGGCCG
>Ga0207933_1002233_pt1 | contig 12873 bp, 15 predicted proteins | sample NGESurdeep092012_4_FD_184488 | JGI IMG/M metagenome (GOLD analysis project Ga0207933, IMG submission 184488) | Arctic peat soil microbial communities from Barrow, Alaska - NGEE Surface sample F53-3 deep-092012 (SPAdes) | ecosystem: Environmental > Terrestrial > Soil > Wetlands > Peat ... | reverse complement strand
AACTGGTACTGAAATTCAAAAGTACTAAGAGTAGAAAACATAACTAAACATTTTAGGTTAAAATTACTAATATATTTAGACATTTCAAAGAACTGTTTTTGCTTTGCGGTTAATCTTTATCAACCTATAGATTTAAATAAAAAAATAACAATGAAAAAAGGAATTAATTTTTTGATGATAATACTAATATTTACTGGTTGTGCAACAAAACTTACTAAAGAACAAAGCGGCCAATTATTGAAAGCTTATAGCGAAAAGAATTTCTTTAAATTAGGCAACCTGATGTCAAAGGTTGAATTTAATAAGGATAATCCTGATTTGATATTATATAAGGCCACACTTGATAATGTGTTTAATAAACCGGCAGAATCGATTCAATTAATAAATATTTTACTTGACAAATACCCAAAACACTTTAACGATACTACCCTTCAGGATTTATACTCCATGAGGGCTCAAAATTCAAACCGTTTACAAGATTATAGAAACACTTATATTGATGATAGTTTAGTAATATCAAAATATAAATATTTATTAGATTCGGCTGAAATTGATTCGCGAAATGATGATATTTTATTTTATCGGAATTTGGCCAATGTCCCTAAAATGGAAATTATAAAAGACGGCGATTGCCAGATTTTATTAAAAAGAGACATGGCCGGGTTATTTAATGTTCCGGTAATAATAAAAAATGATACAACAGATTTTGTTTTTGACACAGGGGCAAATGTTTCAGTTATTACAGCATCATTGGCAAAAAAATATGGGATTAAAACTATTGGAAGTACAGTAAAAATTGGAGGTGGTACTGGCATTAAAATCAATGCAAGAATAGGATTATTGGATTTGAAGTTGGGGAATATCCAAATTAAAAATTCGTATATATTGATTTTTCCCGATTCAGCATTAAGCTTTGGAAATGGAATTTATAAAATGAAAGGTATCATTGGTTTTCCTATAATGTACCATTTGCAGGAATTTGAAGTTAAAGATGATAAGTTTCTTATTATACCGAAAAAACCAGAGGTAACTGATAATAAAAACCTTGCTTTAGACAATTCTTTTCCGGTAATAATGGTTGTTTATAAAAATGATACATTACCATTTCATTTTGATTCAGGAGCTTCCAACACTGAGTTTTACTCCTCATTTTTTCAGAAATATAAAAAAGAAATTGTTGCTAACTGTAAACTTGAAAAAACAACTTTCGGAGGTGCAGGTGGGGCGGTTACATCAGAAACGTATATTATGGACACCGTAACCATTTCCGCTGGGAATTCGCATTGCGAAATTGATTCAGTGCGAATTTCGCAGAAAGATTTATTGGGTAATGACGTGAAATATCAATATGGTAATTTAGGCCAGGATTATATTAAGCAGTTTTCTGAGATGAAAATAAATTTTGCTTCGATGAATATAAGTTTTGCAAATAAGAAAATTAAATAAATAATTCCCCCCACCTGGCGAAAGGTTGTGCTTCATTTGTTAGCGCTTAGCCGTAATTGTTAGCTGCAGTGTGCTGGTGAGTCGAACCTTAAAAGAAAAATTTAACAGCTAGCTAACAAAATAACGATAATAAAAAACAATCTGCAATGATAGAAACGAAAAGGCTTATTTTAAAACCATTGACTTATGAGCAGTTAATCAAATACACAAAATGCGGTAATTCTTTGGAGGAAGAACTTAACTTAAATGAAACTTCAAGAACAATTTCACCTGCATTAAAAGAAGCTTTTGAACAAACAATACTTCCAAATGTGGCGGACAAAAACAAGAACTATTTGTATTCCACTCTTTGGGCAGCAATTTCAAAAACGGAGAACAAAATGATTGGAGGATTATGTATAGTTGGCGAACCAAACGCAAACGGTGAAATAGAAATTGGTTATGGAACTTATGAGAAATTTCAGAATAAAGGATTTATGACAGAAATCGTAAGTGGCATTATTGCCTGGGCTAAAACGCAAGCAATAGTAAAATCAATCATTGCCTCGACAGACAAGACGAATACTGCATCATTCAAGGTGCTTGGAAAAAATAATTTTATCAAAATTGGGGAGACAGAAACTTTATTTAATTGGAAATTAGAAATGGATAACCAGGCTTGACGCAAAAACCAAACCTCTAATATTGCACGGCAAAAGAAAGCCTCACTTGCATTTTATCGTTCCCTATTGGCTTTGGTTCGGCCGCCCTGCATACTTGCAGTGGGCTGAAGAATATATATTTCTCTCTGCCGAAAGGCTAAACTATAGTCAGAAAATTTGTGGAAATATGCTACGGATGCATCTTACTTTAAATTGCAATGACAAGGCTTCTACTCTCACTTACCATATTTATTTCAACAATTTTTTTTGGGAAAACTCAAATGATATTGAAACAAGAGTAACAAGTTTTCAAACCTAAAATAGGCATTTATGAAAAATAAAAGGTTTTTATTTACAATCATTTTAATGACAATTTCTTTCCTGAGTGTATCACAGACTGTAGTGAAAACGGTACCTATACCTATAGATTACTCAGGTAAAATTTACGTAACTCCTGAAGTAGAAGCACAATTTCCCGGGGGAGATGCTGCCTGGCAGGCATATTTAAAGGAAAATCTTAAAAGCAGCACACCTATCAAAAATGGTGCTCCGGATGGAGTATATCAAATTATAGTAAAATTCATTGTTCCTACAGATGGAATAATATCAGATGTTAACCCTGTAACCAAGTTTGGTTATGGACTAGAAGATGAAGCTATAAAAGTAATTAAAATGGGGCCAAAATGGATACCTGCTATTCAAAAAGGGAAAAGAGTAAATTCATTCAAGAACCAGGAACTCACTTTTATCATTAAAACAAAATAGTTACGGCTTCCAAGCCGTTTAATTTAGGAGTAAATATAGCGCATTGCTTAATGACGTTGGCCAGGAGGCAAGGGGGCTGTATGGCTCCTTATAATAAAGACAATGTGCTAAGAATCGCTATCAGCTTTGGTTTCAGTACAAACAAATACCGGCTTTTTCTATTTACCTTCGGCTTTGGTTTTTCAATTTGGCTGATGGCCGGGCTGAAAATTATAAAATACCAGCCCATCAGCAAGCCGTAAAACATACTTGCTATAGATATATTAACTTCAAAATGCTTTTAAAGAAGAAACAACATTTAATAGGAACAATAATATTAGCCACACTTTTTAGTTGTAATAATAATCCAAAACCCACTGAACGCAATAGCCACGCAATAGTTTCAACCATTCCAAATATCAGCTATTCTGTACCGAACTATTTTCCTCATGATACTACACTATTTACGGAAGGGCTGGTATTTTATAAAGGAGAACTTTTTGAAAGTACCGGCTCTCCGGAAGATCTTCCTCAAACAGAATCTTTAATAGGAATAGACAATTTGGCTACCGGCAAATTTTTAAAAAAAATCGAACTTGATAAAAGCATATACTTCGGAGAGGGAATTACATTTTTAAACGATAAATTATTTCAGCTTACTTATAAAAATCAGGTAGGATTTATTTATGACGCAAAATCTTTTAAGGAAATTGGGCAATTTAATTATAGCAATAAAGAGGGTTGGAGTTTGACTACTGATGGGAAGTATCTAATTTTAAGTGATGGTACAAGCAATTTGACTTATTTAGATCCTACTGATCTGAAGCCAGTAAAAACTTTAAGTGTAACAATAAACGGAAACCCGCAGGATAGTTTAAATGAATTGGAATATATAAAGGGGTTTATTTATGCTAACGTCTGGATGAGCAATTCTATAGTTAAAATTAATCCTGCCAACGGCCAGGTAGTTGGGAGATTGGATCTTAGTTTATTAACCCAGGATGCAAGAAATAAAAATCCAGATGCTCATGTTTTGAATGGGATTGCCTACGATTCAACATCGGACAAAATTTATGTGACAGGAAAAATGTGGGCAAACATTTATGAGATAAATTTTAATCATTGATTGTTGTGTGTTATCTCATGCAACGTTTTAACTAATTCAGAGGTCATAGAAAAAAAGCACTCTTATGAAACGTATATTTCTTGTTATAGCTGTATTTCTTTTAATTTTTAGTTCTTGCAAAAAAGAAGAAACAATAAGTACCCTAAACGGACTTTATACTGAAGCCAGCCCATTTGCCGGACGCTCACAATTAAATTTTATTAATAGTAAAATTGTTATAAAAACGGAAACAGGAAGTAGCTATAAAGACACCTTTTATTACTCTTTCTTACCAGGAATAAGCAAAATAATATTAACACCTGCCTGGACAAATGAATTTCCGGGACAACCGATAGACTTTGAAAAAATTGACGAAAATTCATTTAAGATAGAAAATCTTTATGCTAGTATTCCTGAATCACCTAAAAGCTACATGATTTTTAAAAAATGATTTGGCCTACATTTCGCGAGGTACAAGATTTTTTAAAAACGATAATCCTCCACCTGGCGAAAGGTTTAATTTTATTTGTTGGCGCGCCTGCCTATTCTACAATTAAAGATGAAGGTTGTATTTCAACCAATCTGTAGTAAACCAACAAAAAACAATAATTCCTGTTTTGTTTTAAGCGGATAATATAAAAGGTTTATACAGAAGCACAACATATCCCTTTAGGAGATTAATCCACAAACTGTTGTAATTTTGTTGGTAATTTTATTAAAATAAAAAAATTACCTATGTCCAAAAAATATTGTTTTTCATCCGTTTTAATCTTCAGCTTTTTGCTCTTTAGTACTCTCGATGGCGTTGCCCAATCCACCATGTTGCCGATAGGCTCTGCAGCTCCTGCATTTAGTGCCCAAGCCAGCCTGGCGGGCAAAGATTTTGATTTTTCATTAAAAAAAGCCCTGGAAAAGGGGTCAGTTGTAGTCTATTTTTATCCTTCTGCTTATACAGGTGGCTGCGATTTGGAAGCGCATACTTTCGCTGAAATGAAAGATCAATTTACAGCAGCGGGAGCAACTATTATCGGTGTATCTGCAGATGATATTCAGCGGTTGAATTTATTCTCTTCTGATCCGCAATACTGCGCGGGAAAGTTCCCGGTAGCTTCAGATCCCGGTGGTAAAATTGCAGAAACCTATGGCCTGAAGTTGATAGTTCCAAATCAGCCTTTTAAAGATGTAAGGGGAGTGGAGGTTACACACGGCTTCATCCCGCGCACCACTTTTGTTATCAATAAAAATGATAAAATTGTGGCTGTCTTTTCATCGGAAACAGATAAAATCTCACCGGACGAACATGTAAAAAGAGCGTTGGCAATTGTGAAGAAGTTATAATTTGAACAGAGAAGTTTTAGCAGGAAATAACCTTTCTTACCTATTATCCTTTGTTTGTTTAAAAAAGGGAAGTACACCTTTTATCATTTTGCAACTCATGAAACGGTGGTGAAGGAATTCTATTTACAAACCTGCCTTAAGCCGCAAAACGTTTGCTGATGCTTTGGGATAACAACCTCTAAAAATTAAATTCATAACGAAATGAAAAGGTTTATTTTATTTATTCTGATTATTGGATTAGGAATTCAAAAAGGATTTCCGCAAACTTTTGACAAAACCAAACTGGGCAATTATTTTGATACATTAGAAGCAAATAACAAGTTTATGGGAAGTGTGGCTATTTCTGAAAACGGAGCAATTATTTATACAAGGCAAATTGGCTACTCTGATGTTGAAAATAAAATTAAACCAAACGATAATACTAAATATAGAATAGGATCCATTTCAAAAACATTTACAACTGTTTTGATTTTCAAAGCTATTGACGAAGGAAAACTTAAACTAACGGATAAAATTGATACCTATTTTCCAACAATCAAAAATGCCGGCAAGATTACGATAAGCGATTTGCTGTATCACAGAAGCGGAATTCACGATTTTACAGCGGATGAAGATTATTTAAAATGGGATACTGAAAAGAAATCAGAAAATGAGATGATTGAAATCATTTCAAAAGGCGGAAGCGATTTTGAACCTGGCACCAAAACCAAATATAGCAATTCAAATTTTGTGTTATTATCTTATATACTTCAGGGCATCTACAAAAAAGATTACGCCAAACTATTAAATGAAGAAATCATAAACCCCATCGGTTTAAAAAATACTTATTATGGTAAGAAAACAAATATTAAAGACAACGAGTGTTATTCTTATTCCTGGAAAGGAAATTGGGTAAAAGAAGCAGAAACAGACATGTCAATTCCTGTGGGAGCAGGTGCAATCGTATCTACGCCAGGTGATTTAACCAAATTTGCAGACGCACTATTTAGCGGAAAATTAGTTCCTGAAAAAGATCTTGACTTAATGGAAACTTTAAAAGATAATATTGGAATGGGCTTATTTAGAATCCCATTTTACGATAAGTTTGGTTATGGGCATAATGGTGCAATTGATGGATTTACTTCTGTAATGTGTCACTTTGCAGACGATAATGTATCAACTGCATTGACTTCCAACGGTACAGATTTTGACAACAATCAAATTTTAATCGTATTGTTAAGTGCTGTTTATAATAAACCTTACGAAATACCAACTTTCAAAACTTATGAAGTTACGAGTGCCGATTTAGATAAGTACTTGGGTGTTTATTCAAGCAAACAAATACCTTTAAAAATTACCATTACAAAAAACGGCAACACGCTAATAGCCCAAGCAACCGGTCAATCTTCTTTTGAATTGGAAGCAATCGAAAAAGATAAATTTAAATTTGACCGGGCAGGAATAGTTTTGGAATTTAACCCAACTGATAAAACATTGATTTTAAAACAAGGTGGTGGAATAATCAATTTTTCAAAAGAATGAAAAACAACCAGTTTGTTTGGCAGTAATCTGGCAGAAGGAAAGGGAATAAGCTAAGAATCTCTGCCAGATTAGGTTCCAGTAAACAAACAAATAACTACTTTTTGTAATTACCTTTGGTTTTGTTTTTTCAGTTTTGCTTTTGTTCGGGCGGAAAGCGCATTAAATTCCCGCCAGTCATTAAACGGCAGCCTGCCTAAAAATTATATTCATAAATCGTGTATAATGTTTATGCTTAAACGAAGATAAAGTTTGATAAATTTATTCGCCTTCAATTCTTGTAATCTTCTATAGCTGGTAAGTTTTTCAAGACTCATCAGAAAATTCAAACTAAATTTGAATGAATGGGACAGTACAAGGCAAATTCAGTAAACTCAAAGACTTTTACTTTGACAAAAATTCAAAATACCAGCTTGTTCCAAAAGATTTGTGGGATGTTTTTTCTAAGACTATTTGATTCCAATTTTTTTGATTGTTTTTTAGGAATGAAAAAAAAAATTTGCGTAACTCAAAAGTTACTTATAAGTTTGCGTAACCTAAAAGTTACATAATATGAAAAAAGAAATCAAACACACTTTTTATTTCACTCAAACTCCGGAAGAAGTTTGGGAGTATTTGACCAAACCTGAATTGATGGAGCAATGGCTGATGCCAAGTGATTTTCAACCTATTGTTGGCCATCATTTTCGCTTTACAAATCCAAACAACACATTTGTGGTTTGCGAAGTGTTAGACGTAAAACCATTCACGAATTTGGCTTACGTTTGGAAAAACGATTGGTCAGTGACCAAAACGCCTTACACTTCAAAAGTAAGCTGGACACTTACCCCGATTGACGGAGGAACGGAATTATTATTGGTGCACAGCGGATTTGAATTGTTTAAAGATTTGATGGCACATAATAATGGATGGATGTTCCTGTGCAACAAATTAGGCGAGCTTTTAAAAGTTCCAAAGAAATGAGCACGCCAACTCTTGACGCTTTTCAGGTAATTGCCGATCCAAGCCGCAGGCACATGTTGCAACTACTTTCAAAGGACAGCATGACCATAAATTCATTGGCGGAAAACTTTGATATGAGCCGGCCTGCTGTTTCAAAGCATATAAAAATTCTTTTCAACGCCGGGTTCATTTCTATTACCGGCATTGGCAGGGAACGCCACTGCGTCTTAAAACAAGACGGCTTTAATGAATTGCAGGGCTTCATCAATTACTTTGATAAGTTCTGGGCAAAAAAACTTCAAAAATTGCAGGATATTTTAGACAACAAATCAAAAAAATGAAAACTGTAGTTATTGGTGAACCATCGGGGGCATCGATGGAAACTATTTTAAGTGTTTATCCAAGGCACAAAGCCATCGTCGATAAATTCATTGCTAAAGGCGACGTAATCGGGATTGGGCCATTTACCGACAGAGGCAATATGGCTATTTTCAGAAGCCGTGATGCAGCCGAAGAATTTGTAAAAGAAGATCCATTTATTCTCGAAGGGCTTGTTAAGTCATTTGTAATTCGTGAATGGAACGACACCATGCTTTAAGCTTTAAAGCGAAATGTTTTCAACTGAATCAAAGGAATAACAAAATGTTTAGCTCCGATATCTATGTAGCTGCCGATTTCCAGTAAACAAGCAAATAACTACTTTTTGTATTTACCTTCGGTTTTGTTTTTTCAATTTGTGTATAAGATTCGGACGGAAAGTGCATTGAATGCCGCCTATCGGCCGAAATACGTTGGCTGCTGCTTTTAAAGATGCTAAAACTATCATTATGAAAATTAAGTTGATTAAGTTGTTTATTATTTGGTCAATTCTTGCAACAGGTTGTAACAAAGGCAGCAATAATTCAATTGATGTATCAGAGCAATGGAAGGTTGACAATTACGGTTTATTAATTTCAGGATTGGATGACGGGCAATGGGAAGATAAAACATTTTCAACTCAGGAATTAAGCTTATTTAATTCTCTTGACACAGTAAACCTGTCAGGTACAACGATGCCAGATTCAGTTTTGCAAGAAAAGCCTTTAAGCCATAACTATTCATTCCCAAACCCATTTAATCAAACAACGCAACTATTTTTAAGTTTTTCATCTGGATTTTCCGGACAGTTGGTTTTAAAATATGTAATCGTTAATGCAGATTTTACAGTAGTTGACAAATCAGCTATTAGAATTCAGGCAACAGTTTGTTCATGCCCATCCCTTTCTTCCTCAAGTGGAATAATTGATTTAATGCCTAATACCCCAAGCGGCCGGTTTCGGCTTTATTATACTCTTAGTTCACAGGGGAACAATCATTTTTATAAGACATGGGGGAATATTCAGGAGAATTAGGATTTAGCCAATACAGCTGCACCTTTAAAAATTTAATACTTTAAACTTTCCCTCCTGTTGAACGATTTTAAACTTCTCTTTTTTTAAACTTATCAAAATAAAAATCGGGGCTATTTGTTGCTTTACTGTATTTTCAATTAGATTGAAAGAGTAGCAATTAATTGAATTATAAATAGATATTCACAAGCCTTCGCTTATCAGTATTTTCTTTCGTCTCAACATTTTCGCTTTAGGCCTCTAATATTATCAGCACTCCCTACTAATGTGTAATATTGCTTTTGCTATTTTAAAAAATCTTCAAATAATAAAACTAAAAACAAACGAATGAAAAGATATTATTTTCTGGCAATGATGATCTTAACAGCGGGATTTTCCTACGCCCAAAATAAACCGGCTTACCATATCAATAATACATTCGCTATTAATGGTGGCGGCGGCTATGATTACATGACCGTTGATTCTGCTTCTGAAAAATTGTATGTTTCCCATGGATCGCAGGTGAATATTTTAAACAAAATTTCCGGCGACTCATTGGGTGTTATTAAAACAGAAAAGGATGTACATGGCATTGCGCTCGTTCATGCCTTGGGCAAAGGGTATATTAGTAATGGTACTTTAAATAAAGTACTGGTATTTGACCTTGCCACAAATAAAGTACTTAAATACGTTCCCACCGGAAAATTTGCCGATGGCATTTTCTATGATGATTTTTCAAACAAAGTGATTACATCTAACGGCATGAGTAAAAATATGACAGTGATTGACCCAACCGATGATACAGTAGTTGCCACCATACAACTAAGCGGCTGGCCAGAAACAGCTGTAAGTGATGGCAAAGGAAACATCTATGTGAACAATGCAGATAAAGGTGAGGTGGATGTAATAGATGCCACAACCTTTAAAATTACGCATCAGTGGCCGAATAAACCTGGTACCGGTGCCTCCGGCCTTGCAATAGACAGGGATGCAATGCGTTTGTTTGCAACTTGCGAAAACAAACTTATGATTGTGATGAACGCTACTAATGGCAAGGTGATAGCAAGTTTCCCTACCGGAGGCGGAGCTGATGGCGCAGGATTTGATAATGGCTTAAAAACTGCTTACTCCTCAAATGGCGAGGGCACATTGACAGTTATTAAAGAGCTGTCGGCTGATAAATTTATTTTAATCGGAAATGTAGTAACAAAACCGGGCGCAAGAACGATTGCTGTTGACCAAAAGACACACAAAGTTTATTTGCCATCAGCTTTATTTAAACCTGCTTCTAAAAAAACCTTTCGCCCGGAAATGATTCCGGGAACATTTAAAATATTGACTGTTGAAAAAAATTAAGGATTACCCATTCTCCTTAAAGTTTCGTTCTTTTAATTGTGCTGTGTTATCCTCTATTCATGGTAAAGATTTGAGCAATCTCAGATATGTGGTAAAACCTGATATTGTAGGCGTCGTCTCAAACAATATTTTCAGTAAATCAAAATAATAATCCCCATATTAGCGCATGGTTGTGATTTTTTTTGCGTCTGCTTGTGCTCTGTAATCTCATCAAAATAGAAATCGTGATTATTTATTGCTTTACTGTATTTTTAATCACATCGCTTTTTGCCTTATTCCGAATGCAGCTTAGCTTTGCACATATTCCTTTATTTGCCAGAGAGGGGCAATCAATAAAGAAAACCGTTTAGCCATTAGTTGTCTATTTATTCATTAATCATGTTTCAATCCTTGCTTCAATTTCCTCCATTATGATTTATAATATGCGATATATTATATTTTCATTAATGATATTTATGTTTGGGTTTAGCAATGCCCAATCAATCAATAAAAGAAGAGGTTCGCAGGTTTTAGTTCAGCAGGTAAATAATCAAATCGTTGAAAGTTCATCTACTTCTCATCAATTAGGATTTCTAAATACACCATTGCCACATGAACAAGAAGATACTTTAAAAAATAAAACTAATTTTCATCATGCGCTCAAAGGCAATGGAGTTGATTTTGGTTTGTCAGAATCACTGGAAGGTTATTACAATTTTACTGGTGGAAAGCGTATTGGTGCAGCAGCGGCTTCCACATTTGATGCGAATGCCAGTTTTGATTTGGAAAAGTTGCTGCATTTACCGGGAGCAAAGTTCTATGCAGATTTTGAGGCTCATTCCTTTCAAAATCCTACTACATTATTAGTGGGGGATTTTCAGGTTTTTGATAAAAATACTGCTAATCCATTTTTACAAATGTTTGAATTTTGGTATCAGCAGCTATTTTTTCACAACACTCTGCGATTGAAGGTGGGAAAAGTAGATGCCAATGCTGAATTTAGCCTTATAGACAATGGGTTGGATTTTATGACCAGTTCAGCACATGTTACCCCTACATTATTTGTATTTCCAACCTTCCCTGATCCAAAGCCGAGTATCAATCTTTTTTTCACTCCGGGCAAATTATTTTATGCCAGTGCTGCAGCTTATGCGGCAAACAGAAGTGATCATTTTCTTGATTTTTCCGGAAAGCCTGCATCAGGCCAGCCAAGTTTAAACGGCACATTATGGATTGGCGAAACGGGCCTCACATGGAATCACCTTTCAGGAGTAAGTGCAGGTGATGGAAACCTTCGCCTCGGTATTTGGAAACATACAGGAGAATTTAAACGTACAGATGACAATAATGCTGTAAAGGGAGCAGGAGGCATTTATGTAGTCATTAATCAAACATTATGGAAACCAACTATTGATAAGGAGAATAATAGGGGGCTTCGGATGTTTCTGGAATATGCGCATTCTAACAAATTCTTAGCGCCGGTTTACCAACACTTTGGGGGCGGCCTTTTATGGACAGGTATACAATCCAACCGCCCGGCTGATGAAATAGGCATTTCCACACAATATGGCCAGATTAGCCCCCAGCCCGGATTATTATGGAAACATGAACAGGCAGTTGAGTCTTTTTATAAATTTATTATTGCTTCGTGGATAAATGTGCAACCCGATTTTCAATACATTATTCACCCTGGAGGATCTTATTCTAATGCGCTGGTTGGTACATTGGAATTGAACGTGAGACTTTGATTTTTGAATTGGTCTGAAACATATATTCCTGAATAACTAGCTCAGTAATTAGAATATATTTATCCAAGCACAAATGCAACGTTTCAAATATTGAGAATGTCAATTAAAAAAATTAAGATGAAACCATTTCTGAATTCGATATTTTTTATTTTAGGGGTTTTAATATTGGGGACTTCATGCACAAAGAAGAATGATGCACCCACATCAATCCTTGGAAAATGGAATATTAAAATTGATTCTTCATTTACTGGCGGTGGATTTGCAAATCATGAAGCCTCATATGTTGGCCAAGCAGGAGATTTTTTTAATTTTAATTCTGATGGGTATATTTATATAAAAGAAAATTCAATTTTTGACACTTTAAATTATACGTTGAGTTCAGGCTCGCTTATGGTCCAAAATTTTGGCTATGGTGAAGGGAAATGCCAGGTTTCATCATCTACAACTAACAGCCTAAAAATTTCTTCAGGGTATTTCACTACGCCAAACGGGGAATTTGGTAGAACGGTTTATTTGACTAGATAGGTTCCAAACTCTCACTTTCCCTGGAATATTTTAGTTATAGGTTGATAAAGATTAACCGCAAAGCAAAAACAGTTCTTTGAAATGTCTAAATATATTAGTAATTTTAACCTAAAATGTTTAGTTATGTTTTCTACTCTTAGTACTTTTGAATTTCAGTACCAGTT
>Ga0207933_1002232_pt1 | contig 12878 bp, 16 predicted proteins | sample NGESurdeep092012_4_FD_184488 | JGI IMG/M metagenome (GOLD analysis project Ga0207933, IMG submission 184488) | Arctic peat soil microbial communities from Barrow, Alaska - NGEE Surface sample F53-3 deep-092012 (SPAdes) | ecosystem: Environmental > Terrestrial > Soil > Wetlands > Peat ... | reverse complement strand
TTGCGGAAGCGAAAATACCGTTGTGTCTGAACTGCTCTGCAAGCGCGACTGAATGCTCAATGCTTGTTGCGAACGCGATTGTTTTGCGACCTGCCGCTTTCTCCTGATAACTACTTACAATTGTTTGGCTAATTTCTGGGGTGTTCATCACTCTAGCGAGAGCAGATTGAGCAAAATCTCCACCTTCAACCTCAACCTTCGAGAAGTCGATGTCTGTTACCACTCTACAGCCTGTTGGCTTGCATAAATAACCTTGGTCGATCATTTCCTTTATCGATCGATGGTAAACGATTCTATCAAAGATCTCGCCCAACCCCTTGGAATCATTTCGGAATGGTGTCGCACTGAAACCGACGAGTAACTTCCCACTAACTGAACATCCTATTTTGGAAAAGCCGAGTTCATTGAGGACAAGTCGCGCCGAGTCGCTTGCGAAGTGGTGGCATTCATCGGCTATTGCAATCGAGAATCCTTGAGCTTTCAATTGCTCCAAGTTACCAGGCTGACGGGCGGATTGGACGCTAGAAACAACGACCGAGCAACCAAATTCTTTGTGGCTTGCATCCACAATGCCAACATCCAAGTGTGGAGAAATCATTTTGAGCTTGTCTTTAGCTTGGCCTAGAAGATCGCACGAGAAGGCTAGGATAAGAGCTCGGGTCGCTGGATTTTTCTTGATAGCTCGGTCGATCATTGAAGCGAAGATGACTGTTTTCCCTGCGGCAGTTGGTAAATGGATAACCTGCCTTCGGAGTCCTATTGCGTAGTTGGAGGTCACAGATTCTAGGGCTTCATTTTGGTAGGGTCGGAGAGTAATCATAAGGTCAAAACCGCTTATTAAAATCTTTTGTTTACGCTATCCCGTCAGGCCACCGGACGGTACCCTGGCAAATAATTTGCACTATCAAGCTATATTTTGCACATATTTGCATATAAATCAAGCATTGTGCTACGATCCCGAAATAATGGAGCGTCCAATGAAGATTTTCGCCTATCTTAGAGTTTCTACAGACCAACAAGTTGAGTCCGGGGCCGGTTTAGCAGCTCAACAAGCCGCTTGCCGACAATGGGCAGAAAAACAAGGAAGCTCGCTTTCTGAAATCTTTATCGAAGAGGGGATCAGCGGATCTACCGGCTTGGATAAGCGACCAGCTCTTTTATTGGCGATAGCTTCGCTTGGGAAAGACGATATCCTTTTGGTTGCAAAGAGAGATCGGCTTGGACGGGATCCTTTCGGTGTAGCCATGATCGAAGCTGGGGTAACCAGAAAGAAAGCGAAGATAGTATCCGCAGCGGGAGAGGGGACTGACAATGATGATGCTTCCTCTATCTTAATGCGCCGTATGATCGATGCGTTTGCTGAATTTGAACGGAACCTCATAAGAGGGCGAACTAAAAGTGCGATGGCAGCCAAGAAACTGAAAGGCGAACGTGTTGGGCATATCCAATTCGGATATCAACTTGCTGAGGGGAATCGCATTGAACTAAATCCAGCCGAACAAGCAATTCTTATTCAGATCAGAGAATTACGAATGAGCGGTATGAGCATCCGAGAGATTGCTAAAGAATTAAATGATCGTGAAATTTTCAATAGGAATGGTAGTCGATGGAACCACGAGAGCATCCGGAACGCGCTGAAGAAGATCGCAGCATAAAGAGGCGATTGGATAAGCTAGCCGAGGATATTCGGAAGCTTCCTCCTGACCGGATAGAACAGCTTGAAAAGCTGATAACCTCTATGGGTAAGAAGGTTGTTTCCATAAAGGAAGCCGCTGAAATTTTGGATTGCTCTGTAGATACAATTCGCAGGGCGATTAAAGCTGGGGCGTTGAAAGCTGTTCAGTTAAATAAAGCTGGAAATTGGAAAATAACAACTGAAGAACTCGACCGATTTATGAGAGGAGACCGCGAATGACAACCCTTAAGTTCACCGAAGATCTAATCCTATGGAGACTCGCCTCTGGCAAGTGGGATATAAAAGACGCGAAAAAAAGGCTACATAGGAATGATTTCGAAATCCCTCACCATCTAGAACTTTTTGATTTCATAATGGAAGCCGACAAAAGCAATAAAGCAATAACCTCTGACTTGATAATTCAAAAGATAAAAAAAGAAGAATCTTTAGACCATTTTGGAGGGGAAGCAGCGATCAGGGATATGATTTCCATCGCAGATAGCATTGACCTGGAAGAAGAGCTGAAATCGTTAAAAAACAAGTCGACTCTACGCAAAATACTCGACCTAGCGCGCGGTAATGATCCCGAAGCGCTCATAAAAATCGGACTTGAGGCGGAAAAAAATGCCTCTTCAAGCCATACAAAACTCGAGCTGAAGTTCATTTCCGAAATCTCGCCGGACTATTTCAAGAAACAGCCGCCTGAAAAGCCAGCACTACTTGAATTCATAAAAGACGGAGACGTAAGCGGAAGAAAAATACCATTCCTTCACAAGGAAATTACAGCGATGCTTATCGCCGAAGGGGGTCGAGGAAAAACACATTTGTTGATGATGCTATCGGCCTGCGTAGCAACTGGCATCCCTTTTCTGGGCAAGTTTCAGATCGTACAGCCTGGAGCGGTCTGTGTAATTGTGGGTGAAAATAATCGAGATGATATTCATCGCCTTCTCTTCAAAACCAGAGGCCATATTGCCAAGATGATTGAGGATAATGAGAAAAGAAAAGCTCACGATAAATGGCCCAGCTATCCTAATGCAATCGAAAGAATTGAAAAGTTTTTATGTCCAATATCAGTACATGGGATGAATGCCGGTTTGGTTGACGGAAAGGGAAACAAAACACCGTTCTTTACCTCTCTCCTAAAAGGTCTGAAAGAAAAAGAGCCCGATGATGGGTGGCAGCTTATTGTTCTCGATCCAGCATCTAGATTCGCCGGGCCAGAAGCAGAGAAAGACAATGCTATCGCTACAGCATTCATCTCTTGTTTAGAGGAAATATCCGATAATTTAAGAGGAAAGCCAACAGTTCTTCTAGCTCATCACAAGAGCAAGTCGGGGATCAGGGATAGTGCCGGGCAAGCCGATGCTCGCGGCGCCAGCGCTCTTACTGACGGCGTTAGATGGCAAGCGAGCCTTGCTAAAGACAAGGATGAAGAAACAATTACAATATTCGAGCTTAACAAGACAAACTTCACACCTCCGATTGATAAATTCCGCATTAAGAAGCGCTTTGATGGCATTGCTGAGTTCCAAAATTGGGAGCCTCAAAAATGAGCAACGAACCCAATGCAGACTTATCCCCTACGTTAATAAGAAGCTCGAACGGAGATGTTCAGATGCATTTCACTACAGAAGACTTAATACGATGGGAACAACTAGACTTAATCCCGGCGCACCTTGTGAACGGGCAATTAAACAGTATAGCGAAAGCTAGCGAAAGAGGTGAGAGAATCAAAGAGTTTAAAGAAAAATTCCCCAACGCAAGTTTCGAAGAAATGGCAAAAGAGGTTTTTGGTATTCCAAAGATTCTGACTCAAGAGGAGTCTGAACAATTCCACACAGAAATGAATCAATCAATCGAATTACACAAACTCCTTTTAGATAAATGGGTTCACTTAGAAAAGGCCTATGTCCCCGAAATATTAGATCCTCTATTTAAAAACGTCGATTCGACAACAGAGTTCGGTATAACACGATTCATCGCCGATCAAATGAACCATCTTCCTGGTTTATTGGAGAACGCAAAGGTGGAGCAAACGGGAACAAATGAGTATGAAATAAGAGCCTCAAAGGATCTTGGTAAAGATGGAGTAAAAAAGCTCATATTCAGCCATCCAATAACGGCTCAAAGCGATGAATCTGCAAATGAAATAGCAGAGGAAATAAAACTGAAACTCTTGGGAATTCGTCACAAAATGTGGCATGCATGCTGGCTGTACGCAAATGAGATTAGGAAAACGCAATTCACCGCCTCTGTAAATGACCTAATGAAGTCCTGTTACCCGAACAGAGAAGCTAAGTTTTCGGCACAGGAAAAGGAAGATTTTTATGAAGAACTAAGATTATTAAGACTACCTGAATTTACCTTAACCGGAGTGGCAGAAGGGAAAAAAGGGAAGCCAACAGAATACAAGTACAACATCCCATTATTGCGCGTTGGCGGCGCCATTGGAGAACCCGGGAAAACTGGAGGGCCTCCAGACAAAATCTTTATCGATCTATGCGCGATTACTCCAATTCCTCCAAAGTCAGAAAAAATGCGTTTTGTTGGAGTCCCGATAAAAAAACGTATCCTAGAGTTAAACGCGCAAGATTGTACGCTAGCATTCTTCTTACAGCTTCGAAAAAACCAGATCACTGAAGGGGATCCAGAAAAAGAAAAAACCACCCCACATTACGATTTTTCTATCGATCAACTCATAGAGGTTGCTGTATTGCAACCCACTTTCAACTCTAATCCAACAATGGGAAGAAAGAGATTAACAGACAAACTAACAAGATCTAAAGAAAAGGGAATAATCAAAAACTTCAAACAAATACAAGATAAGTTCAGAATATGGTGGTAACCAACTCAAATCCAAGCTGCTCGACTATCGAAAAGGTTGACGGGGTTTGTGTTAGCCCCTGACGGGGTTTGTGTTAGCCCTGACGGGGTTTGTGTTAGCCCCTGACGGGGTTTGTGTTAGCCCAAGATTTCGCAAACCACTAAGAAATAGTTTCTTAAGACGTAAAAATTTTTCCTAAAGTTATAAAGCTTTAAAGAAGTAAAGCTTTACTGCGTTTCGCTGGGCCTTTTTTAGGCCCCTCGAAATCAGTTGTTGGCTACCGCCGGTAAAAATAAGAAAGGCCGAAGAGATAGGAACTCTATTTTTCCTTTAGCGCTGAAGTCACAAACTCCCGAGTCCCACAAGTTTCGTTAACACGCCCACTCCCTTTCGGCCTTTTTTACCTCTGGGGACACCCGGAAAAACCCGTACCTTTTAGGAACGCTGCGATCTGCTCCCGGACTTTGTCGATACCAAGCTCCCGAGCCAAGTCATTCCAGTCACTCAACTCTTTTACAGGCTCTAGGTTAGCGAAATCAGGCGCGAGCCATGTCGATATAGGGCTCAATGCGTTTGACGCAGCCTTAGCAGCTTCTAGGCCTTTGTTTTCGATTCCTTTAGCAACCAAGTGTCTATCGTTATCAGCAAGTAATAGAATCTTAGCGGTTGGGTGCTTACTGTGGATAGCGGCGCCAACGGCCATCAAGTTCGAAGCGTCGAAAGCGCAAACGACCGGGACTCCAAGCGATTCTAGGGCTTCGGCGCATGTTGAACTAGTTGCAAACCCTTCGCAAATACCTATGTTTGTTGCTCCATACAAAGAAACCAAAGTGTGGAATGCCCCGATCACCGATCGACCGCTTAACCAGCGTTTAGATCCGTCCTCATTGATTGTTTGGCACGTCTTGAGCTTCCCATTGATGTCTCTGGCAGGAACAACAATTGAGGCTCCGTATTGGTCGCTTTCTCTAAAGCGGATCCCATAGGCCTTGATCTTCTTCTCTGTTAAGTATCTCGAAGTTCCCGTTGGTTTTGAATAGACTTCGAAATAAAGTCTGGCTTTTTCTTCAGCTTGTTTTTCGTCCACCGGCGCCTTTTGTGGCGTTTTAGTCGGTAAAACCGGTATAACTCCCCCGCGAAACGAGCCCTCAGTTTGAGGAAGTCCATAGGTTTTGTGGATGTTTTCCTTACCGCCAGTTCCGCGAGACCATGTCACAACACCTACGCCAGTATCCAACGGGTTGATATTCGATTTATACACATACTCCCCCCTCCCCTCATCTGTTCCGCCGATTGGATGGCATCGAATCAACTCGCCGCTGGTATCAAGCTCCTCAGCGTGAATTCCCTCGCTTTGTAGGAAGTAAAGGTGTGATTTGATTTGCTCTTCGAAGGTCATGTATGACATAGGCTGAACCTCTGTTTCTAGGTGTTTTAGATGTTTTTTATATCAGGGTATTTCCAACCTATTGCTTCGTATTCTGCATATATTTTTCGTGCGGCAGGAGTTCCTCTTGATAACAGATAACTGGAGATTTCTGGTTTAAAGGCGTGCTGAACAGCTGATCCTGTAAGCGCTCCCCCGCCGTGAGCTCCACCACGTCCTGCTAAATGTTCCTCTACGTTGTAGATAAAGTTTCGACATTCATTTTTAAGGGCGTTGTATTCCCAGGCATCGAACTGGCCTTGATTTTGAGTAGGCGCAGCGTTTATTTGCAGTGGTTGCAAAACAAAAAATGAGGCGATAGTTGCTATGGTCATGATTAGCGATTTCATTGGAGAGATCCTGGGTTTTTACAGGTGAAAATTATAAAGGATGCTACCTATTTCTGTATTGTGCGAATTAGTTCTTTAATGTATCACTAGGTTCAAAAGAGAATTTTTGAGATGGAAATTTTGACAACGAAAGAGACCTGCGACTTGCTGAAAACAAAGCGCTTGTCTCTCTACAAATTAGTGAAAGATGGTGAGATCCCCGCGTTCCGCATGGGTCGTGCCTGGAAGTTCGAACGGTCGGCTGTAGAGGCTTGGATTCGGAAGAAATTAGAAGAAAGCAATAAAACCATAAAGCAATAAAACAAGTATGAGAAAGATCTGCATATCACTAAGCAAAGGCGGCGTTGCCAAATCAACTTCGGCGGTTTCGATCGCTCACGGGTTGGCAATGGCTGGAATGAAAACTCTCCTGATAGATTCTGACGATCAAGGGCAAGACAGCTACCTTCTCGGCGTTAACCCAAAGCACGGTCTTGCGGACGTACTCAATGAGGAGGTTTCTGCATTGGAAGCGATGCACGAGGCTAGGCCAAATCTTTTCATCTTGGCGGGTGGTAAATCATTATCAGGAGTTAAAAGATCGATCGGTCGGAAAGACTTCGGGGCTGAGAAGACGCTATCTGAAGCCCTCTCCCCTATTGAAGGCAAGTTCGACTTCGTTTTGGTTGATACTGCCCCATCTTGGGATACTCTGACAATCAATGCGCTTTTCTATTGTACAGAGATACTTGTCCCCGTCTCTTTAGAGGCTCTTAGCTTGAATAGTCTCGCAGAGTTCACTCAGAGGTTGGAGGGAGTGCGAAAGTTCAACCCAGGCCTAAAGCACAGCTACCTCTTGCCAACCTTTGCAGATGGCAGAGTGAAAAAGTCTAAAGAGATCATGGCTCTACTTGAAAAACACTATAAGCATATTCTGTGCTCCCCTATCCGATACTGCTCGCGCATTTCTGAAGCTAGCGGGTTTGGTCAAACTATTTTTGAATACGCCCCAAGATCGACGGGAGCTAAAGATTATGAATCAATGGTTCAAAAGGTAATGGAAAAATGAACAGAAAAGCAACCCCCGACATCCTTGGCGCTCTAATGGGTGGAACAATAAACCAAGAAAGCAAGTTAGCTGTAGAGCAAGAAAACAATAAAGCAAGTGAACAAGTTTCCGTTAAAACAATAAAACCAGCTAGCAATAAAGCTGTAAAGCAAGTTGGAAAAGTCGCGCCAAAGCAATCCCATTTTGAGGGGATGGAACCGGCGTCGGAAGATCAGGTCGAGCTTTCTATTCCTAAAGAAAAAGCGACCTTTAATTTATCCAAAGCGATCCTTAGTGATCTTGAAGATGTTTGGATGGAGATTCGTAAGCTAAGAGGGGACAAGAGAGCGTCGAAGACTGATATCGTCGAACAGGCGATAGGGGATGCGATCAAAGAATTTCGGCTCAAGAGAGAATTGAGCAAGCTATATGGTAAGCTTGAAAGCAATAAAACAATAAAGCAATAAGGCGGGTTTTGTGGGTGTTTTGACAAGCAAGGTAGTTGGGTGTGTGATGCTTTTATTTCTTTGCTCATGCACAAGGACATATTACGTAGATGTCGACACTTACGCTGATAGAAAACAAATCCCGAACGGATTTCCACCTGGTAGCTCATTTGTTGTCTTACCGGACGAAACTGATGTTGGAGCATTTTCTAAAGAAATGACTCAAAAAATCGACCAGATGTTAGAAGATCGTGGTTATGATGTTGTAAGCGCGAATAAAGCTGACTACTATTTGGTTTTTAAGACTTCGATGACTAGCGCAGAATCAACTGTGTGTGTGCCGATATATACGCCAGGTTCCAGTCAGACCACAACTGGAAATGTCTATGGTAGCAGGGGACACGCTTCGTATTCGGAAACCACCAAATCTTCAGGGACTACAGACTATGTGAATCAATCTTACACATACTTCATCCGGGGAGTTGGTCTCCACGTTTATGACGCCCATACTTATAGAAAGCACAAAAAAGAAGACCTAATTTGGTCGGGTATTGCTATTAGTTCTGGTTCAAATAGCGATTTTCGGGATGTGGTCGATTATTTGCTGGTTTCAGTGTTTAAATATTTCGGGGACAATACCAAGAAAAGCGTGAGTATGACTATATCAGCCGATGATGAGAGGGTTGAGAAGTTGAGATCTAATCTTGGAGACATCATCCCATCTGGAGTTTCTTCCCTTCTCGAATAGCATTTCCCTTTTGTATGGAAATACTGAGTGAAACTCATTTTATTCCCCCATTTAACCTTTGACTGGACAATATACCTAGATTTGGTATATTATAAGGGTATACTCAAGATAAAGGCACGATGACTAAAGAGAAGCCTAACTGGGCTGTAACACTATCTGGAGCTGCCAATAAAATGGCCCAGAAGATGCCAGATAAGATCTTGGACTTGTTAGCCTTATTGTTGGCGGATATAGAAGGGTCTGGCCCGATTCGAAAGGATTGGAAGAATTTCAGTGAGTTGGCTAAATCAAAGCGAATCACTGCTAATTCGTACCATTGCCACCTAAAAAAGGGCAACCCGACCTACGTCGCATGTTGGAGAGTAAACAAAGAAGCAAAGAAAGTGGAGGTGTTCTATGTCGGCACACACGAAAACGCACCGTACTGATAGAGCCGTTAAAAAGCCTGCGAAGGCAAAGATCCCAGCTAAGAAGCGCGTCAAAGAGAAGGCTATTCCTTGGCGGGATGCTCTCAAAGGTCATATTGAGAAGTACACTGAGCCAGGTGTAATGCTGCGCGGAAGTCGTTACAAGCTGGAACTGACTCAGAAAGAGGTCTCAGAGGCATTGGGGATTAGTCAGCATCATATCAGCGAGATGGAGAACGGTAAGCGCTCTATTGGTAAGGAAATGGCCAAACGATTGGCAGAATTCTTTAAGACGGATTATCGACTTTTTTTGTAGAAACACTAGACATGTGAGCTAGGTTTTGTGTGTAAAAAGAGACTGAATAATCGTATCCAAAAGACCTATCTTCATTTCTTGAATTTCCTCTTCTGAGGCGCCTTGAGCTTTTGCATATATGGCGAATTTCTCGAATTGGTTCTTAAGTTCGTGTTCCATTGGAAAGCCTCATTAAGCAGTTAAATAATCATTAATATAGTAACAAAAAATTTCATATAACCTCAAGAAGCTTAAGTGCCTTCGATACCACTGGTTATTACATTCCATATTGTCAGTAAATAGTTTCGTCCAATAAACAATTCAATTTAGAAGACATAATTAACTTGTTGGGTTAATATTGATGTATTAATTAAAGAGGTGTGTTTATTATGTCTATTTTGAATGTAAATGAAGTTAGTTTTGAGTCAATTAATTTCTCTATTTTACAAGAGTCGGTCGATTCCGGGATTCTAGTCGATCAAAGGACTCCGACACCTTTAGAAACATCTCCAAGGGCTGGGCAAAGAAGGTTAAGAACAGAGGTTCAGCCGCTAGCGGCCAATATTCAAAGACTCCTAGCTTCTGGGGAAAACCAAGAATTAGTCGACATACTCATGAAGTACTCAAAAAATACTAGGAGTTATTCTGTATTAGAAGAGGCTGTCTTCCAAAAGGACTACCGAGCCGTCGATGTACTTCTTGCAAATGGATACCCATTAAACGCGCCTCAAATGATGGGCAGAACCGCCGCGACTATTGCCGTCCTAAATGACGACGAAAAAATGATCGATTACTTGCTTAAGAAAGGGGCTATATTCACTAGTGATAATCTTGGTTACATAGCTCGTTTTGATGTCGACTACAAACCTCGCTACGATAAAGCGATCCAAAGGCTTGAGCTTTTGAAAAGCAAAGGTGTGAATATAAAAATCTCTCAAGAGACGTTAAGAACCATACTCCCTCAAGTATCGCTAGAATTGATCGATCTGTTCTTAAAAAATGGAACAGACGTAAAAGGGGAGCCATTTAAAGCGCCCGGGCCATCCTACCCATTAGGCATTATGTATTATGCAGTGCAAAGAGGGGATATTAGCATCATTAAACTTCTCATTGATCGTGGAGCTAGCTTAGACAGTGGGGCTTACTCGATACAAACCCTATACAATCCACTTACGATGGCGATTTATTCCAACCGGATCGACATTGCAACAATGTTGCTAGAAAATGGTGCTTACGTACCGGAAGTAATATGCAATGGAATAACTAGTAACAATGGTGCTCTTATAAAATATGCTTTTGAGCATAAGTTTTATGATCTAGTCACGCTTCTCTTAAAAAAGGTTCATACAAAGAATATCCCGACTCCATACAAAGAAGATACGCTACTACAAAGGGCGATTGCGGCGAAAGATGTGAGAATGGTGAGAGCTCTATTAGAAGGTGGGATAGATCCAAATAACAGGGGATCACAGCCAATATCTCCATTAAAAATGGCTTTGGGGTTGGAAAATCAAGAAATTGTAGAGCTGCTTATAAAGTATAAGGCAAAGCTTGATGACGTTTAACCTTTAGGGAAGGTGCCTTGTTTAGGCTCGTGTACGGGTCTGAACTAAGAAGAAGCTCTAAAATGGAATAAAACCAGCTAGCAATAAAGCAATAACTGCTAGTTGCGAGCTATTTTTTATATGGCCGAATAACCTTCAATCCAAGCAATACAAAGAGGATTTACGCCGATCTTTTTTAAAGCCTGGCAAAACTCTACGCTTACCTCAAGTTGAGATAGATCGCATAGCTTGCCTGCATTCTTGGATTAGGGATCTAACAGCTAGGCGCTCGGTTTTAGCTTCTTTTGTGTATAGGCCACTCTTCAAAACAGACAAGCGTGTGCGTTCTTTTCCTGCCTTAGTCTTCGGCCCAGTAGACCTTCCGCCATGGCATCGGCAAACTTCTTTTCCCTTAGAAGCCAACCTTTTACATTGCCCACCGCTTCGCTTAGATTTTGCCACGCATTGCTGCATTGTTAACCCTGCCTTTGATCGTTAATGATGCCGCCAACGATTGCCGCCTTACCACCGTTACTGTTATCGATGTTGACATGTTGAACGATAACTTTCTGCTCACCACCTCGGCGAGACCGATTTAAAGTCTCTATAGTTTCGTTATGGCATCGGAGTAGTTTTATAGCCATGTTGACTTGGGGTTCCGCTTGGTCTGTATATTCCGCCATTCCCGCCCTGCTCAGCCGATCCATCCCATGCTCGAAAAGAGCTGCCGCTTGAGTAACAAGGCGAGCTTCTACTGCATCTTTTGGCTGAAAATCATTTAAGCTTTGCATCATAGAATTACCAGCCAGGCTGATTTTTTCAGCGCGCGTATCTCCTTGAGTCATAATCCGTAAAACTGATTTAACCCCGGTAAGCACAATATGTTCACCTATCTCCGAATCTTTAGTTCCGGCTATTTTTTTGTATATATCCTCGTTTCTAATGTTTGGGTCATAAACAAAGACCGTTTTATCTTCATCGTTAACCCAAGACTTGACTGGCGTCGATTCAATTTTGGGCTGTTTTTTTGATTCCCGGACAGGCTCTTCTTTAATCAACGAATTCGTATCACAACTAGTTGGCGATTTCACTACACCATTTGAATCTTCTTCACTCAATCGATCCTCCTTCTTGCTCATTTCAATTGCCCCTTACACCTGCTTCAACAGATCTTTTTCTCACAACACAACATCTTACACCCACGACAGATGAAAATCGATCCTAGGCCGTTTAGCGACCCTTCTTGCGCAAAACTCCGCTTGCGATGATCTGTGCTGCCTGTCCACAAGTGAGTTCTTCGATTCCGCTTCTAAATCCACCGGCCCAAAAGAGATCTTTTTGCTTTTCGCTAATTGGCTTCTTTCTCCATTCAGCATCTAAATCACTGATAGCAAAAAGAGGTCGGTTGGCTTTAACAAAGTCTTCGGCAGCACTGAATGAATAACTAAAATCGAGCCCACTTACAATAGTCCTAGTTCCTTTTGGCCCGGATAAAATCACTTCATAGCGATCTTCTCCAACCTTTGTAAGCTTGAGCATTATGTCGAAGCCACCTTTGAGAAAATACTGACCACTCAAATCTTTTTGCCAAGTGAAGGACTGCCCCAATAAATCTAGTTCAATGATAGCTTTCTTTAGCTTAGGATTGATGTTCGGTGGAAGGTCTTTAACAAGCTCATTAACCTTCTCATTCTTGCGCGGTCGCTTGATCTCTTCATCGTCAAGGTTATCTCCTATGAGTATTCCGATGTTGCAAAGGGTGTGATTTTGGTCGCTAAAGTCGAGGACAATACAGTCTTCTTTGCCAGGAAAAAGTCGAAGACCGCGGCCTGCCATTTGCTGGTATAGACCGGCTGATTTGGTTGGGCGAGCGACGATCACACAAGAAATCGAAGGTTCATCGAAGCCTTCGCAGAGCAAAAGCGGATTTACCAAAACCTCTATGTCTCCATTGCGGAACTTCTTTTTTAAATCCTTTTGCACATCAATTGATAGGCCGCTATGAATTGCGGAAGCGAAAATACCGTTGTGTCTGAACTGCTCTGCAAGCGCGACTGAATGCTCAATGCTTGTTGCGAACGCGATTGTTTTGCGACCTGCCGCTTTCTCCTGATAACTACTTACAATTGTTTG
>Ga0207933_1002230_pt1 | contig 12881 bp, 9 predicted proteins | sample NGESurdeep092012_4_FD_184488 | JGI IMG/M metagenome (GOLD analysis project Ga0207933, IMG submission 184488) | Arctic peat soil microbial communities from Barrow, Alaska - NGEE Surface sample F53-3 deep-092012 (SPAdes) | ecosystem: Environmental > Terrestrial > Soil > Wetlands > Peat ... | reverse complement strand
GCGCGTACTCAAGCCACTCTCCATCTGTACCTGGAGCTCGATCCGCTCCTCAAGACTCAGTTGTTGATACGATCTGCCCATGCAACATCTTCTCCAGAAAATGTTGCACTTCTACTTGGAGCGCGGCGTTCGATGTTTTGGATAAAACGACCGGCGACACGGCGCATGGCCTCTCTCGGATATAGTGTCCCTACTATGATCGCGCTTGAAGCGTTCTCCGCAGTGGATCGAAGACACAAGGTAGGACTATTCAGTATCGGACTGGAAGCCTATTGGGGCCAGTTCGCCGGTTTGCGTGAGCGACTGGATCGCAACAACGAGGCGATCGGCCACAGACTGGAAGCGTTGGGGGCAGAGGTCGTCAATGTGGGCATGGTCGATAGTCCGGAAAAGGCAGTTGCGGCTGGCCATATTTTTCGACGAGAAGATATATATCTACTGTTTCTTCACGTATCTACATATGCCTTGTCCTCGACGGTTTTGCCGGTTGTGCGTCATTGCAAGACGCCAGTCATTTTGTTGAATCTCGCTCCTGAAGCGGCAATCGATTACGCGGCCTTCAACCGCATGGGCGACCGCACGGCGATGACCGGGGAATGGCTGGCCTATTGCCAGTCCTGTTCGGTCCCTGAGATCGCGAATGTTTTCCGGCGGTGCAAGATTCCGTTTCGGCAGGTTACGGGGGTGCTCGACGACGAGCGGGCGTGGCACGAGATTGCCGAATGGTTGGGAGCTTCACGCGCGGCGCACGGCATGGAACACAATCGGCTAGGCGTCATGGGGCATTATTACAGCGGAATGCTGGACATCTATTCCGATCTGACGCTGCAGTCGTTTACTTTCGGGACGCACATCGAGATCATTGAGGTAGACGAACTCTCGGCCTTGCGGCGCAATGTGGGCACGAACGAGATCGCTGGTCGCGTCGCCGAAATTCGGAAACTGTTCGACGTCGGAACCGATTGCGAGACCTACGAATTGGAACGCGCCGCACGTACTTCCGTGGCGCTGGATAGGATCGTCGAGCAATATAGTCTCGGTTCACTCGCCTACTACTACAAGGGTTCGGGGCTCGCCGAAAATGAAGATACGATGAGTTCCATTATCGTCGGCACAAGCATTCTTACCGCACGCGGCGTTCCCGTCGCCGGAGAACTGGAGGTTAAGAACGCGCAGGCGATGAAGATATTGGACCTGCTGGGCATTGGCGGTTCCTTCACGGAATATTACGCAACCGACTTTAACGACGACGTGGTCCTGATGGGACACGACGGTCCCGGACACACCGCAATCGCGGAGGGAAAGCCGAAGCTGCGTCCGCTTCAGACGTATCATGGCAAGGTGGGAAGGGGCTTGTCGATCGAGATGACCGTGAAACACGGCCCCGTGACACTATTGGCTGTAGCCGAAGACGGCGGCGGCGCACTCAAGTTTGTCATAGCGGAGGGTGAGTCCGTTCCCGGTCCTATCCTCGAAATCGGCAACACCAACAGCCGATATCGCTTTTCCATCGGCGCTCGCGAGTTTCTTGAGAAGTGGAGCGCGCAGGGGAGCGCGCACCACTGTGCGATCGGCGTCGGCCATCACTCGACAACCCTCATAAAACTGGCTTCTCTACTGGGTATCGAATGTGCCCGCGTGTGCTAATCCCACAAAATATTTTTCACAAAAGAAAAAATATGGAGCTACGTTTTCGTCTGGCGTTTTTCTTGCGACAGGTTGCTTAGCCGGGTATTGAAGAGAGAGAGCTTTCAATTTTTTGCTATCGCCGGCAGGTCTCTGTGCTGTAACTCCTCATAGGCGCACGATACCTCAGCGGTAGATCTTTCGTCATAGTCCGCAACATTCCGTGCCAGAAGCGTGTCTATCCCTTCAGCCGGCAGCGAGTTCCTCCCCACGCTGCCGCAAGGAGCAACATCCATGAAACGCATCCTTTTTCCCGCTGCCCTCGTTCTCGCGCTTTCGGGCGGCCTGGCCTTCGCGCAGGAGCCGGCGCCCCCGCCGCAGCAAGCTCCGGCGCCTATCGTCCGTCCGCACGAGCACCATGCCCAGGACCCGCATCGCGCTGCCATGCGCCTAAGCAAGCAACTGAACCTCACTCCGGATCAAACTGCCAAAATCGAGCCCATCTTCGCCGACCGCGATCAGAAGCTGGCCGCGCTCAGGTCCGGCGACCAGACCGATCCCAAAACCTTCCACAAACAAATGCATGCCATCCAGCGCGACACCCAGCAGCAGCTTGCCGGCGTCCTCACGCCGGAGCAGCTTGAACAGATGAAGTCCATGCACCACGGCCACCACGGGGCGCCGCCGCAGCCCGGCCCGCAGTCTCCGACGGCCCTGTAAGGGCAGAACAGAACGACGCCCTCGCTGGGTTGCGAGGGCGTCGTTATTTCAGCGGCAGATTAAGCCTTCGGCTGCAAACCCCGCACGACGGCGAACAAATCTTCCCCAACGGTCCGCGTCTTGGCGATTGCATCTTCGAGCGGAATATCGGAAATCTGCGTTCCCTTCAGCACCACCAGACGGCCAAATCTGCCCGCATGGACAAGGTCGATGGCCGCGACGCCGTAACGCGTTGCCAGCATCCGGTCGTAAGCCGTGGGTGTGCCGCCGCGCTGCGTATGACCGAGGTTCACGCTGCGCGTCTCGTAGCCCGTGCGCCGCTCGATCTCCTCGGCCAGCGCCTGTCCGATGCCGCTCAGCCGGGCGTGTCCGAAAGAGTCCAGCTTGTCGCCAACCGACACCTGGCCGTCATGCGCAGGCAATTTCGCGCCTTCCGCCACAACGACAATCGCGAACCGCTTGCCGCTTTCCCAGCGCGCGCGCAGCAGCCGGACAACCTCGTCCATATCGATCGGCTGTTCCGGCGTCAGCGTGACGTCGGCCCCACCCGCGATTCCCGCAGTAATGGCAATCCAGCCGGCGTCCCTGCCCATCACCTCGACCACCTGCACGCGGCTGTGCGCCTCGGTGGTCGAGTGCAGCCGGTCGACCGCTTCGGTCGCAATCGTCACCGCCGTATCGAACCCAAAGCAGACGTCGGTGCCGCTGAGGTCGTTGTCGATGGTCTTCGGCACGCCCACGCAGTTGACGCCGCGCTTGGACAGCTCGACCGAAATCGACTGCGTATCGTCTCCGCCCATGGCGATGAGCGCGTCCAGCTTATGGCCTTCGATCACCTCGCGACAACGCTCGAACCCGCCCTCGATCTTCTTGACGTTGGTGCGCGACGACCGCAGGATCGTGCCTCCGCGATGCAGTATTCCGCTGGTTGTTTCGAGGTCCAGCGGCATGGTCCGGTCCTCGATCACGCCCCGCCAGCCTTCGCGGAACCCCACAAACTCGTCTCCGTAATGCAATATGCCCTTACGCACCGCCGCCCGAATCACAGCATTCAGACCGGGGCAGTCTCCGCCACCGGTCAACATTCCAATCCGCATTTTCACTTCCTCCATTTTTCCAACTGAAAAAATGATACCGCCCTTAGCCCGCACCGTTCCAATCCCCGGTCTTGAAGCAGATTCCTCTTTGCTGTAGAGTTCGCCCCCCGCCAGGGCTAAAGCCCGTTCTCTGTAGGCGCCTTTACCGCGGGCTGAAGCCCGCTGCTACTCCGGCACGACGCCTCAACGAGTCCTATATAGCATCTGGGAATTCGCCCTAATCCTGCTTTTACCGTGTATCGCCGGATACCCACAGAATTTTCCTCGGTCAACCGGCATCTACACTAACCCAATGGATAAATTCGTCATCCGCGGCGGCAATCCGCTGCTCGGCACCATCAAAGTTTCCGGAGCGAAAAACTCCGCGCTCCCCTGCATGGCCGCGGCCATCCTCACCGAAGATGAAGTGATCCTCGAAAACGTTCCGCAGGTCCGCGACATCGAGACGGAGCGCAAGCTGTTGGAATCCATGGGGGCGACGGTGGAGCTCGGCTATGGCCGCGCCCAGCACCGCACCGTCATCCATTGCGCGGTGCTGTCCGACCCTGTTGCGAAGTATGAAATCGTGAAGACCATGCGCGCCAGTTCTCTGGTGCTCGGCCCTCTGATCGCTCGCACCGGCATGGCGCGGGTGGCAATGCCGGGCGGCTGCGCCATCGGCGGCCGCCCCATCGACCTGCACATCAAGGGCCTCGAAGCCATGGGCGCGACCGTCACGCAGGAGCACGGCTACCTCGAAGCCCGCGCCGACCGCCTCCAGGGCGCACACATCGTCTTCGATAAGATCACCGTCACCGGCACCGAAGACCTGCTGATGGCCGCCGTCCTCGCCGACGGCGAAACCGTCTTTGAAAACTGCGCGCGCGAGCCCGAAGTGACCGACCTCGCCGCCCTGCTGGTCGCGATGGGCGCGAAGGTTGAGGGCGCAGGAACGTCGACCATCCGCGTCAAGGGCGTCCGCAAGCTGCACGGCGCGCGCCACAAGATCAACCCCGACCGCATCGAAGCCGGAACGTTCCTCATCGCTGGCGCCATCACCGGCGGAGACCTCAACATCGACTGCTGCAACCCCAAACATCTCGGCGCCATCATCGGCAAGCTCGAAGAGTGCGGCGTCAAGCTCGACATCGGCACCGACCACATTCGCGTCCGCTCCGAGGGCCGCGGCTTCAAATGCGCCGATATTTCGACCGAGGAGTACCCCGGCTTTCCCACCGACATGCAGGCCCAGTACATGGCGCTCGCGACGCAGTGCGAGGGCACGACCAGCATCACCGAAAACATCTTCGAGAACCGCTTCATGCACGTTCAGGAGCTGAACCGCATGGGCGCGAGCATCGTCGTCAACGGCCGGACGGCAACCGTCCGCGGCGGCGCTACGCTGCAATCGGCGGCGGTGATGTGCTCGGACCTGCGCGCTTCGGCAGCCCTGGTTCTCGCCGCGTTGATCGCCGATGGCGAGTCCGTTCTCGACCGCGTCTACCACATGGACCGCGGCTACGAGCGCCTGGAGGAAAAACTGCGCGGCGTCGGTGCGCAGATCCGCCGCATGGGAGACGTCTTCGCAAAGAAATAGTCGCCCAGTCGGAATGCGGGAACTCGAGGCCCGATCCCATCGACCCCATCCAGGCCGTCGCCGAAACCGCTCAGACCGGCCGCACATCCTTGCCCTGCAACCCCAGGTACTGATGAACGAACGCGATCGCCATGCTTCCCTCGCCAACCCCACTCGACACCCGTTTGATCGACTCATGCCGCACGTCGCCCGCGCAAAAAAGCCCCGGGTAATTCGTCTCCAGCAAGAGCGGCGGCCGCCGCTGCTGCCAGAACTCGAGGTCCCGCCCGGTGCAGACGTAGCCATTCTCATCCCGCTGTAGACCGTCCGGCAGCCACCCCGTGTTGGCGTTGGCGCCGATCATCACGAACAGAGCATCCGCCTTCCGCGTGCGCGCCGCTTCGCCCCTGGTGCTGGTGCAAATCGCCTCCAGGTGGTCTTCCCCACCGACAGACACCACCACGGTGTACGGCTCAACTGAAACGTTGCCCTTCTGCCTCAACTGGTCGATCAGGTAGGACGACATGCTCGACTCCAGTCCCGCGCCCCGCACCAGGATCGTCACCGAGCTGGCGTAGTTGGCAAAGAACATCGCCGCCTGCCCCGCCGAATTCCCTCCGCCGACGATAAAGATGTCCTTGCCGATCACGGTCATCGACTCGGTCCGCGCCGCGCCGTACAGTACGCCGCGGCCAAGCAGCCGGTCCACACCCGCGGCTTCCAGCCGTCTCCATTCCACGCCGGTCGCCAGGATCACGGCCTTGGTCTTCACCCGCGTCCCGCCGTCCATCTCCACACAGTAATCGCCGTCCATCGGCTGAATGTTTTCTACCTCGCGCGTCATCACCATCTCGGCGCCGAACTGCGTGGCCTGCCGCAGGGCACGCTCGCTCAGTTCATTACCCGAAATCCCGCCCGGAAACCCCAGGTAGTTCTCGATCCGCGACGAAGTCCCCGCCTGTCCGCCGGCCGCGGCCCTCTCGATCAACAGCACGCACAAGCCCTCGGACGCGCCATATACCGCCGCCGCCAGACCAGCCGGCCCGCCGCCGACCACCACCACGTCATACCGTTCCTTCGTCGGAGTCGTCCGAATCCCCAGCGCCTCCGCGACCTTCCGCACCGTCGGCGGCTGTCCCACGCAGTACGCGCGGTCCACCACCACCGCCGGCCCGGTCAGGTCCGCCGGCATGCACTTGGGCACCAGGTCCGGATCGCGCTCCCGGTCAACCCACTTGTACGGTATCCGGTTCATCGAAAGGAACGACCGGATGTCGCGGCAGTCCGTATCGTACTGCGACCCCACGACCAGCACTCGCGTCGGGTCGTTCCCGCGCACGTAATCCTGGATCTTGGTCAGCCGGTTGGCCATCGTCTGCATGATGAGCGAGCTGCACTCGGTCGACGAGTCGATCAACTCCTTGAACTGCCGGATGGTCAGCTTCGCCACTCGCGAAGTCTCACGCGCCCGCAGCGACGCAATGGATGGCGACGCCAGCAGGATCGGCGTCTCGCCAAAAAAATCTCCGCGGACGTACTTGTTCACCACCAGGTCCGTGCCGCCAAAATTCTTCAGGACATCCAGTGAGCCCTCCAGCAGCACCAGGAACGTCGCCGGCTCGCCTTCCCGGACCAGCCACTCTCCCTCCTGGAGGTGGACGTCGGCAATCGTCTGCGCCAGCCGCTGCCGCTGCGTATCCGCTAAACACGCAAAGATAGGGATATCCTTCAAATCGTCAGCCTGAATCATGCATTCCCCTTCATCGCGTCTGCTTTACCCGGCGCTTGGCTCATTTTACTGTTCATTGTCGCCGGTTCACGCGAAGCGACGGACATAAGATGTCCCACCCCCATCCGGCGCTTCTGGATAATGCTTTGAACCCGCCTTCTCTTGCGCCGTCAAAGATGCAAGCCGTTCAAAATCCTTCATCCGGCGAACAGCCTCTTTCAAGAACGCTGCATCATATGATCGGTCATACATCTCTTTGCCATGAAGCGGTCTTACCTGTAGCACCTCCGCCTAGACAACCGTTGATGGCCTGCTGTAAATTTGCCGCTGTACATTGACTCAATCCGCACATCGATTCAACCCTACAGTCCTGCGGTACCGACGCTGTGGCCGCCAAACATCCGCTATGTAAGTCTCAGCCAATTTCAACATCCGGTGACCTCACGATGACTCTTCTCTCGTCTACTCAGCGCATTATCCGCATCTCCCTGGCCGGTGGTCTCGCCCTCGGCCTGGCGACCCTCGCCGGCTGCGGCGTCGGCACCCTGGCTGGCCCGTCCCCCTCCGGGCCGATGCCCCTGGCAAACATCAGCGGCACAGTCCATGGCGGTCAGCAGCCAATATCCCTCGCGACAATTCAGTTGTGGGCAGTTGGCTCCAGCGGCTACGGCAGCGATGGAACCAACCTCCTCGGTTCGCACGTCGTCACCACCGACCCGGGGGGCAACTTCAGCATCACAGGCGACTATACCTGCCCTACCGATGACACCCTGGTTTACATCACCGCGACGGCTGGAGACCCTGGGATCGGCGGAGGCAACAATACGGCAATCAAGCTGGTGGCGGCGTTGGGACCATGCGGTCCCCTAGCCGCGAACACGAACACGTTCATAAGCATCAACGAAGTCACGACGGCCGCCACCGCGGTTGCGCTCGGGCAGTATTTCTCGACTACTTTCGGCAGCGGAGGCTCGGACAACTTCGGCACAGCCAATACCGCGCAGGCCAAGGTCGGTCTGGCAAATGCGTTCGCCACGGTCAATAACCTGGTCGACACAACCCAGGGTATCGCCCTGACGACAGTCTCGATCACGGGGGCCGCCGGAACCATCACTGCCACTCCTGAAGCTGCCAAGCTCAACACCATCGCCGACATCCTCGCCGCCTGCGTCAACTCGGACGGCGGAGCGAGTTCCCCGTGCCAGACGACGCTCTTTCCGGACGTCACCCCAGCCGGCAAGGCACAACCTACCGATACCCTGCAAGCCGCCGTCTACATGGCCCTCAACCCAACCAGCAACAATGCCAACGGGTCGGCTGCAAATCTTGCTGCCCTGTACGTATTGCAAACCCCGCAATCACCCTTCGTCGGCGGGACGCAGCCAACTGACTGGACGGTTGGTATCCTCTACACCTCGCCGGTGCTCTTGGCGCCTCTGTCCGTTGCTGCCGACGCTTCCGGCAACATCTGGGTACTGAATGGCACAGCAGCCACAAATGGGAGCCTGGTGGAGTTGAACCCAACCGGCAGTGCGCTGGTGAACGCACTCACTGCGGCTAACGGGGGAACGTCGGGCACCGGAATCAATACATCCACCCCGCGCAATATCGCCATCGACCTGAATGGGAATCCCTGGATTTCCACCACCACAAGTGGGGGCTGGGTATTCCAATACGTAGCATCGTCAGGCACCGTTAATTCATTCGCGGCAGGAAAATCCCCCTACGGCGTTGCAATCGACGGCAACAACAACGTATTCGTCGGTAGCGCGAGCACCTCGGCTCACTTTGAAATGTTCGAGTATCCGGGGGCCGATATCACCAAGGAAATCCGCTATCCCATCGCAAGCAGCACCCCGGGAACAGCAGGGACCGATTTGCAGAACCTCTTCATCCTTCCCGAATATATGGCTTTCGATACGTTCGGCAATCTCTGGATGTCGAATGGTTCGGCAACATCTGCAACATCGTCCAACGCAGTCGTCCAACTCTCCAACATTGATCCCAGCGCCTGCATCGGCGCCAGCATCGTCTATCCCTGCACTGTATCCACCAGCACAACCGCGAATACCTTTACCCAGATTAATCAGGGTACCCCGGCTGCGCCTTTCGGTCTCGCTGCAAACACCAACTCGTTGTGGTTTGCCAACTCCACCAGCGGTAGCAACACGGTAACCGACCTGTCGCTCACTGGCTCTACCGTCAACAGCGGTACAGCCTATGGTTCCGGCACGTCGATCACCAGCCCCCGTCTTCTCGCGGTCGACGGTAGCGGCAATGTCTGGGTTGCCGACAAGAACGCCACTCCGGGATCGGTGTCGGAGTTGAGCAATACCGGGTCCATCCTGTCGCCGGTAAACAGCGGCGCAGCACCATTCAACACGATAGGCTTCTCCCATGCGGGCCTCAACAGCGGAACCGGCATCACAGTCGATCCGTCCGGCAACGTATGGGTTGCCAACAATCTGGCTAGCGGAACAGATGGAAACTCTGTTTTCGAAATCGTCGGGGCAGCATCGCCCACGGTGACACCGATCGCTCTCGCTCTTAAAAACAGCACGGTCGCGGCAAAGCCATAGCCACACTGCCTCTCACAACCGGAAAGGCCCGCGCCCGTCGCGGGCCTTTTCCTTTATCCTCAGAGAGTCGCACTCAATAACTCATGCCAAACGAAACCACCCGCAAGCCCCGCTTCAACTGGTCGGACCCCTTCGACCTCGAATCCCAGGTCACCGAGGACGAGCGCCTCACCCGCGACACCGCACGGCGCTACGCCCAGGAAAAACTCCTGCCCCGCGTCATCGACGCCTACCGCGACGAGCGCACCGACCCCGCCATCTTCACCGAAATGGGCGCCCTCGGCCTGCTCGGCCCCACCCTCCCCGAAGCCTTCGGCGGCTCCGAGGCCACCTACGTCGCCTACGGCCTCATCGCCCGCGAAGTCGAGGGCGTCGACTCCGGCTACCGTTCCATGATGAGCGTCCAATCCTCGCTCGTCATGCACCCCATCCACGCCTACGGCAACGACGCCCAGCGCGAGAAGTATCTCCCCAAACTCGCCGCCGGCACGCTCATCGGCTGCTTCGGCCTCACCGAACCCAACGCCGGCTCCGACCCCGGCAGCATGACCACAACCGCGATAAAAACCGCAACAGGCTACCGCCTCAACGGCACCAAAACCTGGATCACCAACTCCCCCATCGCGGACGTCTTCATCGTCTGGGCCAAGCTCGACGGCACCATCCGCGGCTTCATCCTCGATAAAGGCACCCCCGGCCTCACCGCCCCCAAGATCGAAGGCAAGCTCTCCCTTCGAGCGTCCATCACCGGAGAAATTGTGATGCGTGACGTAGAAGTCACCGAAGACGCGATCCTTCCGAACGCCAGCGGCCTCAGCGGCCCTTTCGGCTGCCTGAACCGCGCCCGCTACGGCATTTGCTGGGGGACCATGGGCGCCGCCGAAGACTGTTTCCACCGCGCCCGCCAGTACGCCCTCGACCGCAAGCAATTCAACCGGCCATTGGCCGCGACACAGTTGATCCAAACCAAGTTCGCAAACATGCAGACGGAGATCTCGCTCGGCCTGCAGGGCGCGCTCCAACTCGGCCGCCTGTTCGACACCGGCCGCGCCACCCCCGAACTCATCTCGCTGATGAAGCGCAACAATTGCGGCAAGGCCCTCGACATCGCCCGCTCCGCCCGCGACATCCACGGCGGCAACGGCATTTCCGCCGAGTTCCACGTCATGCGCCACGCCCAGAACCTCGAGTCCGTCAACACCTACGAAGGCACCTACGACATCCACGGCCTGGTCCTGGGCCGCGCCATCACCGGCATCCAGGCCTTCTCTTAACGACCGCCACGACCCCGGGGCCTCTCCTAAACCAGGAAAAATGATGGGGTGGCCCATTCATCGCGGCTTCATGCGATGAGTGGGGAACCTCAAAAGCCCGACCGCTCACTTCTACCCACCACAAACTCGTCATCCTGTGCCTGCCGAAGGACCTGCCAAACCGCCCCGCCCCGCCACAACCGTTCACCCCTTCCAACCATCGAACCCCAAGCGTCTTCTCTACGCTCTACCCTCTATCCTCTACACTCTAAACAGTGGCCACCAACTACATCCTCGTCACCGGCGGCGCCGGGTTCATCGGCTCGAACTTCATCCTCGACTGGTTCGCCACCGGCAATGAAGCCGGCATCGTCAACCTCGACCTCTTGACCTACGCCGGCAACCCCGCCAACCTCGCCACCCTCGCCGACAACCCCAACTACACACTCGTCCACGGCGACATTTGCGACGCCGAGCTTGTGGCCAGGACTCTCGCTACCTACAAGCCGTCCGCCATCGTTCATTTCGCAGCCGAATCCCACGTCGACCGTTCCATTTTCGGCCCCGAAGCCTTCCTCCGCACCAACATCGACGGCACCTTCAACCTCCTCCGCGCCGCCCGCGCCTACGTCGACGCCGAGGCCCCACACAACTTCCGTTTCCTGCACGTCTCCACCGACGAAGTCTACGGCACCCTGACCCCCGACGCCCCCGCCTTCCACGAGCAAACCCCCTTCGCCCCGAACTCCCCCTACGCCGCCTCCAAGGCCTCGTCCGACCACCTCGTCCGCGCCTGGCGCCACACCTACGGCCTGCCCACGCTCATCACCAACTGCTCCAACAACTACGGCCCTCTACAGTTCCCCGAAAAGCTCATCCCCCTCATCATCACCAACGCCTTGGCCGGCAAGCCGCTCCCGGTCTACGGGGACGGCCAGCAAATCCGCGACTGGCTCTTCGTCTCGGACCACTGCTCCGCGATCCGCACGGTCCTCGCCAACGGCCGTCTCGGCGAAACCTACAACATCGGCGGCGACAACCAGCGCAGCAACCTCGAAGTCGTGCAAACCATATGCGCAACCTTGGATGAACTCCGCCCCGCCCCCGCGCCCTGTAGCGACCTCATCCGCTTTGTAGAAGACCGCCCCGGCCACGACCGCCGCTACGCCATCGACGCAACCAAAATCACTAGCGAACTCCACTGGCAGCCCCAGGAAACCTTCGAAACCGGCCTCCGCAAAACCGTCGCCTGGTACCTCGACAACCCCTCGTGGATAGACAATATAACCAGCGGCGCCTACCAGCAGTGGATCACCAAAAACTACGGCAGCCGCACCCAGGCAGGTCAAAAATGAAGGGCATTATCCTTGCCGGAGGCTCCGGCTCCCGGCTCCATCCGGTCACGCAGGCGGTTTCCAAGCAGCTTCTCCCCGTCTACGACAAGCCGATGATCTACTACCCACTCTCCGCGCTCATGCTCGCCGGAATCCGCGACATCCTCATCATCTCGACACCCCTCGACATCCCGCGCTTCGAGCAGCTCCTCGGCACCGGCTCGCAGTGGGGCCTCAACTTCCAGTACGCCGTCCAGCCCGACCCCGGCGGCCTCGCCCAGGCCTTCCTGATCGGCGAGTATTTCCTCGCCGGAGAAGGCTGCTGCCTCGTCCTCGGCGACAACATCTTCTACGGCCACGACTTCGCCAAAACTCTCCGCGAAGCCTCCCAGCAAACCACCGGAGCCACCGTCTTCGCCTACGCCGTCACCGACCCCGAGCGCTACGGCGTAGTCGAGTTCGACGCCGCCGGCAAGGCCATCTCCCTCGAAGAAAAACCCCTCAAGCCCAAGTCCCGCTACGCCGTCACGGGAATTTATTTCTACGACAACCAGGTCGTTGAAGTCGCCCGCTCCCTCAAGCCCAGTCCTCGCGGAGAACTCGAAATCACCGACGTCAACTCCTGGTACCTCGACCGCGGCCAGCTCCGCACGCAGGTCCTCGGCCGCGGCCTGGCCTGGCTCGACACCGGCACCCACGACTCCCTCCTCGAAGCCTCCAACTTCATCCACACCATCGAGCACCGCCAGGGCCTCAAAGTCGCCTGCCCCGAAGAAATCGCCTACCGCCAGGGCTACATCACCGCCGGCGAACTCCAAACCCTCGCCGCCGGCATCGGCAAGAGCACCTACGGCCAATACCTCCTCCGCGTCCTCGAAGAAACTGTTTATTAAGTCCGCGCAGAGATCGCCGCCATTCAAACCAAAGGAAAACGCTAAGAGCGCAAAGGTCGCAAAGTTAACGCCAAGGGACCCTTTGCGTTAACTTT
>Ga0207933_1002229_pt1 | contig 12883 bp, 10 predicted proteins | sample NGESurdeep092012_4_FD_184488 | JGI IMG/M metagenome (GOLD analysis project Ga0207933, IMG submission 184488) | Arctic peat soil microbial communities from Barrow, Alaska - NGEE Surface sample F53-3 deep-092012 (SPAdes) | ecosystem: Environmental > Terrestrial > Soil > Wetlands > Peat ... | reverse complement strand
GGTCTGTGGTTGCAAGTCGAAGCCAGTCGCAGGCGAAACGACCCACGTAAGGCAACTTGTGGTTGCTGAGCATGGTGCGGCTTAGGAGTAAGACCTGCCCGTGGCGTCCCCGGCTGTCGGGGGCGGGCGGAGAGAGGAGGACGCGGCCGAACTACGTCTCCGAAGGGCCCCCGACCGGAGACGGTCGGTGCCGCCGGAGCCGGGTCGCTACGCCCCCAGCAGGCGAGTGTGGGGTCAAAGACCAGGTCAGCCGCTCGCAGTTCACAGCACGTTCCCACACCACCGTTTCATCAGATAGCACCGTTGCACCCGACCACACAGCACCATCCCGACGACCGATCAGGAGGACCGGCCGACCGCAGAGGTAGTTCCCGAACACCGCAACCATGGAGGCGAGCAAGTGGACGTTGTCATTGCCTACGGCAGAAGGATCGTGTCGGACGAGGTGAGGTCCCTCACCGAGGAGAAGGTGGGCCGGCTCGGCCACCTGTGCCCCGGCCTCGAACGGGCCGAAGTGCACTTCTCCGAGGAGCACAATCCGAGGATCGCCGATCGGGAGTGGTGCGAGGTGATCATCGTCGGGCACGGTCGGACCATCCGGGCCCGGGCCGCCGCCCCGGCGCCTCTGGTGGCGGTGGACCTGGTGGTGGAGAAGCTCGAGCACCAGCTGGAGAAGACCAAGGGCCGGCTGGTGGCGAGGACCCATCCCCGGCGTCGTCCGGCCAACTCGGTCTCGATCCTGCGGGAGCGGGTGCGCACGGCCTGAAGCGGATCCAGCCGAGGACGACGGCCGACCACCGGGCTCTCCCGGGGAAACGGCCAGTATCCGAGACGTCCGACGGTAGAGTGAGTGGCCCATGAGCGTGCTCACGAAAGTTCTCCGCGCCGGCGAAGGGAAGAAGGTTCGTCGCCTGGCCGAGCTGGTGCCGTTGGTCAACGCCCTCGAACCGGAGATGGAGGCCCGCACCGATGAGGAGCTGGCCGCCCTCACCCCGGCGTTCCGGGCCCGACTGGAGAACGGGGAGAGTCTCGAGGACCTGCTGGTCGAGGCGTTCGCCCTGGTTCGGGAGGCGGCCTGGAGGGTGCTGGGCCAGCGCCACTTCGACGCCCAGCTGATGGGGGGGATGGCCCTCCACTTCGGCTGGATCGCCGAGATGAAGACCGGAGAGGGCAAGACCCTGGTGTCGACCCTGCCCGTCTACCTCAACGCCCTCGAAGGCAACGGCGTCCACGTGGTCACGGTGAACGACTACCTGGCCACGCGGGATTCGGAGTGGATGGGTCAACTCCACCGGTTCCTTGGGCTGACCGTGGGCCGGGTCGGCCCCGACATCGACGACCCCGAGGCCAAGCGGGAGGCCTACAACGCCGACCTCACCTACGGGACCAACACCGAGTTCGGCTTCGACTACCTGCGTGACAACATGGCCCGGTCCAAGGACGCCATGGTCCAGCGCGGCCACCACTTCGCCATCGTCGACGAGGTGGACTCCATCCTCATCGACGAGGCCCGGACCCCCCTGATCATCTCGGGCCCGGCCGCCGAGACGGCCCAGCTCTACTACCAGTTCGCCGGGATCGTCCGGACCCTGCGGGCCGAGGACGACTACGAGGTCGACGAAGAGAAGCGCATCGTGGTGCCGACGGAGGCCGGCATCGAGAAGGTCGAGAAGCAGCTCGGGGTCAGCAACCTCTACGACGCCGTGTCGGTCAACTATGTGCACCACCTGACCCAGGCCCTGTACGCCAAGGAGCTCTACCGTCGGGACAAGGACTACCTGGTGGCCCAAGGCGAGGTGAAGATCGTCGACGAGTTCACCGGTCGCACCCTCGACGGTCGACGGTGGTCGGACGGCCTGCACCAGGCGGTGGAGGCCAAGGAGCGGGTGCGGATCAAAGAGGAGAACCACACCTGGGCCACGGTGACCCTCCAGAACTACTTCCGGCTCTACACCAAGCTGTCGGGGATGACCGGCACGGCGGACACCGAGGCCTCCGAGTTCGCCAGCACCTACGAGCTGCCGGTGGTCCCCATTCCCACCAACAAGCCGCTCATCCGCGAGGACAATCCCGACCTGATCTACAAGTCGGAGGAGGCCAAGTTCAATGCCGTGGTCGAAGACATCGCCGAACGTCACGCCGCCGGTCAGCCGGTACTGGTGGGTACGGCGTCGGTGTCCAAGTCCGAGCACCTCTCCCGGCTGTTGGAGAAGAAGGGCATCACCCACGAGGTCCTGAACGCCAAGCAGCACTTCCGCGAGGCGGAGATCGTGGCGCAGGCCGGCCGGGTAGGCGGGGTGACCGTGGCCACCAACATGGCCGGCCGGGGTGTGGACATCATCCTCGGCGGCAATCCGGAGCTGCTGGCCCTGCGGGAGGCCAATGCCCGGGGGCTCGACCTGTCCTCCGAGGACGGCGCCGCGGCGCTGCAGGCCATCGAGTCCGAGTTGGAAGCGACCTGCAAGCGGGAGGCCGAGGAGGTCCGTGCCGCCGGTGGCCTGTACGTCCTGGGCAGCGAGCGGCACGAGAGCCGACGCATCGACAACCAGCTGCGAGGGCGCTCCGGACGACAGGGAGACCCGGGGGAGAGCCGCTTCTTCCTCTCGCTCGAGGACGACCTGATGCGCCTGTTCGCCACCGGGGCCATGAACTGGGTGATGGGCCGGGCCCTTCCCGACGACGTGCCCATCGAGGCCAAGATGGTGACCAAGGCCATCGAGCGGGCCCAGAACACCGTCGAAGGGCGCAACGCCGAGTCCCGCAAGGACGTCCTCAAGTACGACGACGTCATGAACGAGCAGCGCAAGGTCATCTACCGTCGCCGCTACCAGATCATCGACGGCGAGGACCTGCGCGACGAGACCGTCGAACTGCTCGAGTCCACCATGACCGCCCTAGTGGCCTCGTCCTGTCCGTCGGAGTACCCCGAGGAGTGGGATCTCCCGGGCCTGGTCACCGAGATCACCCAGTACTATCCGACCAAGTTCGTGGCCGAGGACCTGGCCGGCGCCACCACGGTCGGACAGGTGGCCGAGAGCATTCTCACCGAGGCTCTCGAGCTGTACGCCGAGCGGGACGAGACCATCCCCGGCGGCGAGGAGATCGCCCGCCAGCTCGAGCGGGACATCATGCTGCAGATCATGGACCAGCGGTGGCAGGACCACCTGGCCGAGATGGACTACCTCCGCGAGGGGATCAACCTCCGGGCCATGGGCAACCAGGATCCCCTGGTGGCCTACCAGCGCGAGGGCTTCGCCATGTTCGGGAAGCTGATGGACGGCATCGGCGACGACTACCTGCGCTACGTCTTCCACGTGCAGGTACTGACCGAGCCGGCCGCCGAGCCCGATCTCGACCGGGCCAACTACCTGGCCGCCGACGATCCGGTCCAGGGCGACGGCGCCATCACCGCCGCCTTCGCTGCCGCCACACCCGTCGAACTGGAGGAGGCGGCGGCCATGGCCGGGGTCCCGGGGGGGAACGGCGCCCAGGGTGGAATCACCAACCAACTGGCCGAGGACGGGGAGAATCAGGTCCCCATCGTGAAGTCCGAGCGCGAGAAGATCGGCCGCAACGAGCCGTGCTGGTGCGGAAGCGGCAAGAAGTACAAGCTCTGCCACGGCGCCAACTGAGATGACCCCGGCCGACGGTGGCCGCCGGGGCTCCGGCGAGCCCGAGCGCGTCGACATCCCCGACGCCCTGCGGTCGCTGGCCGACCGTGTGGCCGAAGCCGAGCACTTTCTGGGCAAGGACCGGCTCGAGGGTCGGCGCACCGAGCTGGAGAAGGCCGCGTCGGAACCCGGCCTGTGGGACGACGCCGACCATGCCCGGGAGGTCACCACCGAATTGGGCCGGGTCACCGAGGACCTCGAGCAGCTGGCCCAACTGGCCGAGCAGCTGTCCGACGCCCAGACCCTCAACGAGCTCATCGAGGAAGAGTCCGATGACTCGTTGCGCCCCGAAGTGGAGGGTGTACTCGAAGGACTCGACCGCACCCTGGGCGCCCTCGAGCTCCGATCCCTGTTCGCCGGGCCCTACGACGACGGCGACGCGGTGGCCGAGATCCATGCCGGTGCCGGCGGAACCGACGCCCAGGACTGGGCCGAGATGATGCTGCGTATGTACACCCGCTGGGCCGAGCGGCGGGGGTTCGACATCGAGGTGGAGGAGGCCACCGAGGGCCAGGAGGCCGGACTGCTGTCGGCCACCTTCATCGTGAAGGGACGGTACGCCTTCGGGCTGCTGGCCGCCGAGCGGGGTGTGCACCGGCTGGTGCGCATCTCGCCGTTCGACGCCCAGCACCGACGGCAGACCAGCTTCGCCTCGCTCGACGTGGTCCCGTTCCTCGAAGACGTCTCCGGTGTGGTCGAGATCGACGAGAAGGACCTGCGCGTCGACACCTACCGGTCCTCGGGCGCCGGGGGCCAGCACGTAAACAAGACCGACTCGGCGGTGCGGCTCACCCACCTGCCCACCGGAATCGTGGTGACCTGCCAGAATCAGCGCAGCCAGACCCAGAACAAGGCCAAGGCCATGCAGGTGCTCGGGGCCAAGCTGGCCGAGCGGCAGCGGGCCGAGCACCAGGCCACCCTGGACGAGCTGTCCGGTGACCGCACCGACAACGCGTGGGGGAACCAGATCCGCTCCTATGTGATGGCGCCGTACCAATTGGTGAAGGACCTGCGCAGCAACGAGGAGACCGGCAATGTCGAGGCCGTGATGGACGGCGACCTCGACGCTTTCATCGAGGCCGAGCTCCGTCGCCAGGCCGAGGAGCGCCGCCCGCGCGGGTGAAGGCCACGGCCGACGGTGGCCGCGCGTTGGTGGAGGTCAGAGGGGCTGAACCAATTCGGGTATGGGTAGAGGTAGCATTGAACGGAATGGTTACCCCGATCTGCAACCGCCTCGCGTCGACGGTGAGGTCCTCCTCATGATCAAATTCCAGAACGTCACGAAGACGTACAAGGGCTCGACCGTCGCTCTCCGGGACTGCTCGGTCGATATCGACAAGGGCGAGTTCGTCTTCCTGGTCGGTCCTTCGGGCTCGGGTAAGACCACCTTCATCCGCCTGCTGCTCCGCGAAGAGATGCCCGACTCCGGCCGCATCTGGGAGGCGGGCAAGGAGATCGGCCACCTGGCCAAGTGGCGGATCCCGTACCTCCGCCGCAACATCGGCTGCGTCTTCCAGGACTTCCGACTCCTGCCCAACAAGTCCGTGTTCGAGAACGTGGCCTTCGCCCTCGAGGTCATCGGTCGGCCCAAGCACGTGATCGCCACTCAGGTACCTCAGGTCCTCGACCTGGTGGGCCTGACCAAGAAGCGGGACAACCTGCCCCACGAACTGTCCGGTGGTGAGCAGCAGCGGGTGGCGGTGGCCCGGGCCTTCGTGAACCGGCCCCTGATTCTCCTGGCCGACGAGCCGACCGGAAACCTCGACCCCACCACCAGCCTCGGCATCATGAAGCTCCTCGACCGGATCAACCGCACCGGCACCACGGTGATCATCGCCACCCACGACGCCGGCATGGTGGACCAGATGCGCCGCCGGGTCATCGAACTCGACCGTGGCGTGCTGGTCCGTGACCAGGCCCACGGGGTCTACGGCATCGACAGCGCCACGGCGGCGGCCGGGGCCGGTTCGCCCACCGGCTCCATGGTGGAGCAGGCGCCGACCGCCCTGTCGACGAACGAGCTGCCCGACAGCTTCGCCGCTCGCACCTGATGCCGGTCTCCGCCGCCTACGTCTCGAAAGAGGCCGCGACCAATCTCTGGCGTAACCGCCTCATGACGGTGGCCGCCATCCTCACCGTGGCCGTCTCCCTGGCCCTGGTGGGCTCGAGCCTCCTACTGAAGCAGGGGGCCTCGAAGGCCACTGTCCAGTGGCAGAACGGCGTGCAGGCCATCGTGTGGGTGAAGCCGGCCGCCGGGGCCACGCTGACCACGTCCATCGGCTCCGAGCTGCACCAGTCGCCCTACATCAAGAGCTGCGTCTTCCGCTCCCAGTCCTACGACTACAGCGAGGCCAAGACCATCCTGCCGGCCGACGAACTCGACGCCACCAACCAGGCCGACTACCCGTCGTCGTACCGTTGCGTGCTGAACGACCCCTCGCAGGCCTCGCAGGTCTACCAGCAGTTCACCGGCAAGGCCGGGGTGGCCTCGGTCAAGTATCCGGGCCAGCAGATCAAGACCATGCAGAGTGTGATCCGGATTCTCCAGTGGGTCTTCCTCTCGGTGGCGGTAGTGCTGCTCCTCTCGGCCTCGGTGCTGATCCTCAACACCATTCGGATGGCCATCTTCGCCCGGAGACGGGAGGTGTCGGTCATGAAGCTGGTCGGGGCCACCAACTGGTTCATCCGACTGCCGTTCATGGCCGAGGGACTCATCCAGGGGCTGGCCGGGGCGGCGGTCGCCGTGCTGGTGGTGCTGGCCCTCTACTTCGGCATCGGGCTCGACACCCCGAAGACGGCGGCCAATCAGGGCAGTATCATCGCTCAGATGTCCCTGGGTGGCTGGGAGGTGGCCGGCACCTGCATCCTGGTGGCCGTGGTCGGGGTGGTTGTCGGTGTGGTGGGCTCCGCCTTTGCCGTGCGCCGCTTCCTCGACGTCTGACCGTCGCCATCCCCCCGAGGCGCCTCTGATGTCGGCCGCACCGGGTCTGGACCAAGTGGCCGGGTGGCCGGTAGACCGGGCCGCGGTGGCCGTCCTCCGCTTCGACCCGAGGCCGTCCTCCTCCGGGACCGTATCGGGGGTCGTCGCCCGGGTGGGTGACACCGGTGACGTCGACGCACCCTTCCCGTGGGCCTCGGTGACCAAGCCGGCTACGGCCCTGGCCGTGCTGGTCGCCGTGGAGGAAGGCAGCCTGTCGCTGGACCAGCCGGCCGGGCCGCCAGGCAGCACGGTGCGCCACCTTCTGGCCCACACCTCGGGGCTGGGGCCGGAGGGGGGGACCACCCTGGCCCCACCGGGTGACCGCCGCATCTACTCCAACGCCGGCTACCGGGTGCTGGCCGACCTCCTGGCCCACCGCACCGGCCTGCGTTTCGGGGAGTACCTGGCCCAGGGGGTGCTGGCCCCGCTCGGCATGTCCGGCACCAACCTCGCCCCCGACGCCCCCGGCGGGCCGGCCGCCGCCGGTCTGGTCGGCCCCCTGGTCGACCTGGTGGCCCTCACCGGGGAGTGGGCCCGGCCCACCCTGGTCTCCTCCGAGACCCACCGGACGGCCGTCTCGGTGCAGTACCCGGCCACCGGCGGGGTCCTGCCGGGGTTCCAGCGCTTCGACCCCTGCCCCTGGGGCCTGGGCGTGGAGATCCGGGGCACCAAGCAGCCCCACTGGACGGGCACGGCCAACTCGCCGGCCACGTTCGGCCACTTCGGCCGCAGCGGCGCCTTCCTGTGGGTGGACCCGGAGGCCGGGGTGGCCTGTGCCGGGCTCAGCAGCCGTCCGTTCGGCCCCTGGGCTGCCCAGGCCTGGCCGGCCCTGGCCGATTCGGTCCTGGCCGGGGTGGCCGGGTGGGGTCCGCTCCGGTGACGGGGCGCCGGCACGTCTAGGCTGCGCCGCATGAAGGGCGTCATTCTCGCCGGGGGCACCGGCTCACGGCTCCATCCGCTCACCCGGATCACCAACAAGCACCTCCTGCCCATCTACGACCGGCCCATGATCAACTGGGGCATCGAGGCGTTGGTCAACGCCGAGATCACGGAGATCATGCTGGTCACCGGCGGAACCCACGCTGGTGAGTTCCTGCGCCTGCTGGGCAACGGGCAGGAGTTCGGTATCGACCGGCTGAGCTACGGCTATCAGGACCGCCCCGGTGGCATCGCCGAGGCCCTGGGCCTGGCCGCCCGCTTCGTCGACGGGGAGCCGGTGCTGGTGATGCTGGCCGACAATATCGTTGAACGTTCCATCAAGCCCATGGTCGATGCCTTCAAGGCCGATCCCCACGGGGCCCGCATCCTGCTCACCCCGGTGGAGGAGGACGAGCACCTCCGACATCTCGGTGTGCCCACCTTCGACGACCACGAACGGGTGGTGGGCATCGTGGAGAAGCCCGAGCACCCCGACTCCAAGTTCGGGGTGACCGGCATCTACTGCTACGACGCCGACGTCTTCGACGTCATTCCCACTCTGGCCCCCTCGGGCCGCGGCGAACTCGAGATCACCGATGTGAACAACTACTACATCGGCCAGGGCACCATGGCCTACGACATCCTCGAGGGGTTCTGGGGTGACGCCGGCGAGTCCATCGACGCGTACTACACCGTGAACGACTTCGTCCGGACCCACGGGGCCAACAAGGGCTGAACCCACCACCGCTGACGGCTGTGGCGGTCTGTCGGTCAGCGGTCAGTCCAGCGCCACACCGGCCCACTCGGCGGTCTCGGCGCGGTGGCGGGCGTAGTCGACCTTGCCGGCCGGTGAGCGCCCGATGGTGGCCACCACATGGACCCGACGGGGGGCCTTGTACCCGGCCAGACGGTCCTTCACGTACTGGATGACCGCCTCGGTGGATGGGGATCCCGGCCTGCTTCCGGCCCGGGGCTCGACCACGGCCACGATCTCCTCGCCGAACCGGTCGTTGGGGATGCCCACCACCACGGCGTCGGCCACCCCGTCGAGGGTCTTGATGACCTCCTCCACCTCCTCGGGATAGACCTTCTCCCCGCCGGTGTTGATGACCACCGAGCCCCGGCCCAGCAGATGGATGGCGCCGTCCTCCCCGACCTCGGCGTAATCCCCCGGCACCGAGTAGCGGACACCGTCGATGGTCCGGAAGGTAGTGGCCGACTTGGCCTCGTCCTTGTAGTAGCCGAGGGGGATCCGACCGCCCAGGGCCAGCACGCCGCTCTCCCCGGAGCCCGGCACGATGTCCCGGCCCTCGGCGTCGACGACCCGCACGTCGGGGCCGAGGGAGAAGCGGGCTGTCCGGGCCGACGAGGTCCCCGACGATACCGACGTGCCCATACCGAGCGCCTCCGACGAGGAGAAGGCATCGACCAGCAGCATCCCCGGGTAGTGACCGAGGAGCCCCTGCTTGGTCTCCTCGCTCCACATGACACCCGAGGAGATGATGCCGACCAGGCTGGTCAGGTCCCAGCGACCGGGGTGGGCGTCCAGAGTGGCCAGAATGGGCTTGGCGAAGACGTCGCCCACGATGATCAGGCCGTTGACCTGCTCACGCACGACGGTGTCGAGCAGTTCGACGGGATCGAACTGGCGCGAGGTGAGGGTGACCACTCGGCCGCCCTCGCTCAAGCATTCGAGGGCGGTGAACCCCCCGGTGCCGTGCATCAGGGGACAGGCCGGCAGCAGGGTCATGCCCCGACCGCTCCGTTCCAACTCGGCGCGCACGTCGTCCGGACCGCCGTCCTCGGGATAGCGCCGGAAGCCGGAGCCGTTGAGGCGGGCGAAAAGGTCGTCCTGACGCCACATGACCCCCTTGGGCATCCCGGTGGTACCGCCGGTGTAGAGCATGTAGACGTCGTCGGGCGACCGGCCCCAGGGGGCCACCACCCGACCGGTGGCCGACTCCGGAGTTCCCGCCCGTTCGACACCGACCGGGCCGGCCGGCCGGGAGGACTCCGAGCCGGTGGCCACCGCCTCGTAGGGGACGGCCCAGGCCGGGCACGGGGCGGTGGCGTCGTCGACCCACAGCCACGAGCGGATCTGAGGAACGTGGGCACGGATTCCCTCGATGCGCTCCACGAACGTGCCGTGGAAGACCACCGCCACCGCGTCGGCGTTCTCCCACAGGTAGGTGAGCTCGTCGTCGGCGTACCGGTAGTTGGTGTTGATGGGCGCCAGGCCGAGCTTGAAGCAGGCGAAGGTGGCCTCGAGGTACTCCGAGCAGTTGGTCAGGTAGAGGGCCACCTTGTCCTGGTGGCCGACGCGGGCCTCGAGCAGCCACCGGGCCACGTTGTCGGCCCGGTGATCGACCTCGGACCAGGTCAGGGTGTGGTCGCCGTGGGTCAGGGCAGGGGCGTCGGGCTGGGTGTCGGCCACCGCCTCCCACACGTCGGCATAGATCCAGTTGCTCACGTCGCACTCTCCACTTCCCAGCACCCCGTACCGGGCGCCTGCTCCCCTGGCCGCGGCCGGCCACTGACCACCGGCTGTCGTTCCGTTGCCCACGTCGGGCCGCTCACCGCCTGCGGCCACGCCCCCCGGCCACGTGGTCCCCGCCTGCCGTGCCGTCGGGCCCGAGACGCCCGAACCCGGTCAGCCTACGCTGCCGGTTATGGACTTCGCGCTGCCCGCCGAGGACGACCCCCGGAGGGTCTCGTTGCGCCGCTGGCTGGAGGCGAACCCCACCCCGACGCCGCGACAGCTGGCCGGTCACGGCCTGGTGGCACCCCACTGGCCACCCCCCTGGGGGCTGGGCGCCGATCCCACCCACCAACTCATCGTGGACGACGAGCTGCGCCGGGCCGGGGTGAGGCGCCCGGAGAACACCATCGGGATCGGTTGGGCCGGTCCCACCATCCTCCATGCCGGCACCGAGGAGCAGAAGGACCGCTACCTGCTCCCGCTGCTGTCCGGCGAGGAGATCTGGTGTCAGCTGTTCAGTGAGCCCGGTGCAGGCTCGGACCTGGCCTCGCTCACCACCCGGGCCGAGCGGGACGGTGACCAGTGGGTGGTCCAGGGACAGAAGGTGTGGACCTCGTACGCCCACGCCGCCCGGTACGGCATCCTGTTGGCCCGGACGGAGCCCGAGGCGCCCAAGCACGAGGGGATCAGCTACTTCATCTGCCCCATGGATGCCCGCGGGGTCACGGTGCGGCCCCTAGTGGACATGACCGGGACCCACACCTTCAACGAGGTCACACTGGACGAGGTGCGGCTGGACGCCGACTGCCTGGTGGGAGCCCGGGGCCGGGGATGGTCGCTGGCCAAGGTGACGCTGGGCAACGAACGGGTCTCCCTGTCCGGGTCCGGTGCCCTGTGGGGCATGGGCCCGACCGCCGCCGATCTCGTCGACCTGGTGCGGCACTCGGACCGCCCGGTCGGGCCCCTCATGCGCCAGCGACTGGCCCGCCTGTGGATCGAGGGCGAGATCCTCCGGCTGCTCCGGCTGCGAACGGTGTCGGCGGCGGTGGCCGGTATGGAGCCCGGCCCCGAGGCGTCGGTGCGCAAGGCCCTGGCCGACGAGCACGGCCAGCACATCATGGCCGTGGCCAACGAGCTGGCCGGGGCCCGGGGGATGCTCCAGGGGGCCACGCCGGTGACGGGATCGGCACCCGATCCGATCTGGGCCTTCGGGCTGTTGTTCGCCCCGGCCCTCACCGTCGGGGGCGGGACCGCCGAGGTGCAGCGCAACATCGTGGCCGAACGCACACTGGGCCTGCCCCACGACCTCCCGGCCTGAGCCGTTCGGCGCTCAACCGTTCGAGGGTCAGCCGGCGAGCGGTCCGGCGTCCTCGTAGCCCTGGCGGATCCCCTGCCCGGCCTGGCGGACCAGCTGCTCGGGCTCATAGAGCATCCAGTAGGCGTTGAGGGCGTGCTTGCGGGAGCGGTTGATGCAGACCGCGGCCAGCTTGGCCGGGTCCTCCTCCTCGTTCTCGTGGACGAAGACCTCGAGGATGTGGGTGGAGGTCATCAGCTGGGCCTGCATGAGGCCCTGGGACGCCTCATGGGCACAGACCTGGTCGATGTCGGCCCGGCCGGGCATGCCCAGGGCCACCACGATGCGACAGCCCTCGTTCTCGATGATGCGCTTGCACTCCACGGCCAGGTCCTTGAACCCGGGCACGGTGCGCCTCACCACCTCGAAGGTGACGCCGTAGCCGGGCCGGCCCTTGAGCTCGTCGAGGGCCTCGCCCCCCATGTCGAAGCGGGCGAACATGGTGTCGACGACGCCGATGCGGTCCATGGTGGAAATCCTACCGGCCGGGGGTCGGGGACAGACCTGGCCTGGGCCTGACCAGGGCCGGCCCCGGGGTCCGGTGCCCGGAGGGCCGTGAGGGTCCGGGGCCGGTTCGACCCCGCCCCACCGGTCGACAAGACTCTCCCCGATGACCGACCGGCCCGACCCCTTTCCCACCCCCGATCCCTGGGTCGAGCGGGACGCCGCTGTGGTGTGGCACGGCTTCACCCAGATGGCCGCCTACCCCGGCAACGCTCCCCTCACCGTGGAGCGGGCCGAGGGACGGGAGCTCATCGACGTCCACGGCCGCCGGTATTTCGACGCCATCTCCTCGCTGTGGGTCACCACGCTCGGCCACCACGTGCCCGAGCTCGATGAGGCCATCATCGAGCAGTTGGGCAAGGTGGCCCACGCCACCTTGTTGGGAAACGGCAGTCGGGCCGCGGTGGAGTTCGCCGAGGCACTGGCGGCAGTGGTGCCGATCGCCGATGCCCACGTGCTGTTCGCCTCAGACGGTGCGGTGGCCGTGGAGCAGGCCCTCAAGATCGCTTTCCAGTACTGGGTCAATCGCGGCGAGTCCGGTCACCACCAGTTCCTGGCCCTCGGCGACGCGTACCACGGGGACACGGTGGGCGCCCTGTCCCTGGGCGACGGCGGCTTCGGCACCACCCTCTTCGATCCGCTCCGCTTCCCCGTGCTGCGCACCCCGGGCTACGCCACCGAGGACTGGGCCACCAAGATGATCGGGGCCATCGAAGCCCACGCCGACACGCTGGCCGCGGTGGTGATCGAGCCCCTGGTGCAGGGGGCATCGGGCATCCTGGTGGCCGAGCCCGTCGACCTGGCCCGGGTGGGGGAGGCCTGCCGGTCGAACGGGGTCCTCCTCATCTGTGACGAGGTGGCCACCGGCTTCGGCCGGACCGGTCGCCTGTTCGCGTCGGAATGGGCGGGCCCGGGGTTCCGGCCGGATCTGATGTGTCTGGGCAAGGGCATCACCGGCGGGTACCTACCCCTGTCGG
>Ga0207933_1002228_pt1 | contig 12888 bp, 8 predicted proteins | sample NGESurdeep092012_4_FD_184488 | JGI IMG/M metagenome (GOLD analysis project Ga0207933, IMG submission 184488) | Arctic peat soil microbial communities from Barrow, Alaska - NGEE Surface sample F53-3 deep-092012 (SPAdes) | ecosystem: Environmental > Terrestrial > Soil > Wetlands > Peat ... | reverse complement strand
CTGCATGGCTGGATAGCCATCGGCACTACCGTGGTACTTCTTGTAGCAATACGTCGCAACTGGCTGAATCGTTGCCTTATACGCTTCAGGAGCAAAGGCCGCCGCACGCGTCGCATACCAGGCGCAGTTCAAATAATCCGGAGGAGTCGACGTGTAATACGCCTGCGCCAACACCCACACATCCTGCAGCACGGGGCTCGCCTTCTGCGTGTCCGCCTCGTCGCTATCTATCTCTTTCTTCAGGATGGTAATGGCCCCAGCATTATCCTTCTTGGTCAGGAGATCGTCGGCCATCGCGCTCTCAAATGTCGGATCTGCAGAAGCCTTCAGCTTCGCAAAGTCCGCATCCGCCATTTGCTTCGGCTTTACTGCATTTAGCCCCTGTTGTGCGTAAGTAGCCACCTTATCCAGCGCTGCTTGCTTCGCTGCAGGATCGGTGAGCTTATCAGCATCAGCCCTGCGGTAATAAACCTCAAAGACAAGAGCACGCACATTATTCGGATCGATCGCCAGCAAGCGGTCCGCAGCATTCAATGTTGCAGCCTGATCTCCCGTCTGGCTATCGGCGAACAGAATCTGGTTCAACACATCCTCTTTTACGGAGGAGTTTGGATACGCTTTGAGATACGCCTCAAACGCCGCAGCCTTGGCCGCGGGGGTGGTCTGCGTATTGGCGTTGTTGTACGCCGCATATTCATCCTGCGACATCGTGACGCCGCCGGCTGCAGGCTGCTGGGCAAAAGCGAGAGACGCTGATGGTACCGCTACGGCCAAAGCCAGCAGCGAAACAAGTACGACCTTCTTCATAAAGAATGCTCCTCGGAAAAATGCGTCTGTTCCTAAATCTGTTTCCTCTAAAGAGTAGCGCAGATTCGGCGCCTTGGACGTAAACCCACCCCGTGCTCGGGACATAAAGGGAGTGATGCTGATTATAGAAATGGTGTTGCTCTTGCGCAACCTAATAAGACCTCTCTTCCCCACAATTGGATTGGAGCGCCCTTATCCACAACATCCTTCCATCCGCATGCGATTCAGCGTTGATTCCACCCTCCCCGCCGCTTAAGATTCGACGTAGCAGCTTGTCAAGCGATGTATGCAGACATGAATTCTGCCCAAAATGCTCGCCCGTCGAAGAGGTTTTACTCATTGCTCAAGCTTAAAAAAGTTCAGATTCTCGGCTTTAAATCCTTCTGTGACCGCACCGAGGTGCAACTCGCAGGCCAGGGCATCGCCGCGATTGTCGGCCCCAATGGCTGCGGCAAGTCCAATATCTCCGACGCCATCACCTGGGTCCTCGGTGAGCAGTCGGCCAAGAGTCTCCGCGGCATCAAGATGGAAGATGTCATCTTCGCCGGCACGCGGGACCGGAAGGCCACCGGCATGGCCGAGGTCTCGCTCACCCTCGTCGATCCTGAAGTCTACGACGGCAACACCCTTGCCGACGGGGAAGCCGAAATCTTCGGGGACGATCAGAACGTCACCACCATCGACTCTCTCAGCGACTGGGACGAGACTGCTCTCCGCGCAGAAGCCGCTCAAGAGACAGAGGAAGCCGTGGCAGACGCCCAACCCGGCACCACCTACGAAGCCGAAGCTCCCGCGAAGAAGCCTGCCGCAGACGTCATTGCCCCTCAAACCGATGCCAACGCTGAGTTCACTCCGGCCAACAACGTCGTCCTCAAGATTCGCCGCCGTAAGTTCGGCCGCACCCCCATTCGCGCCGGCGAGATCACAGTCACGCGCCGCCTCTTCCGCTCGGGCGACTCCGAATACCTGCTCAATGGCAAAATTTGCCGCTTGCGCGACATCCAGGACATGTTCATGGGCACCGGTCTCGGTGGCGAAAGCTATGCCATGATCAGCCAGGAGCGCATCGGCAGCATCCTCTCGGCCAAGCCGCTCGATCGCCGTGCCATCATCGAAGAAGCGGCCGGTATCACTCGCTTCAAGACCAAGAAGCGCCTGGCCGAGCTTCGCCTCGAGTCCGCCAAGCAGAACCTCTCCCGCGTCAATGACATCTTCGAAGAGGTCACGCGGCAGATGGGGGTGCTCAAGCGCCAGGCTTCCAAAGCCGAACGCTACGGAGCACTTCGCGATGAGCTACGCAGCAAGCTTCGCGTTGTCCTGGCCAGCAGGCTCTCGCAGATGGATGCCGATCAGTCCACCACCTCCGCCGAGATTGCACGCCTCGGCGAACTGATTGATACCCAGGCCGCGCAGCTCGAGACCATGGACGACCAACACTCCGCTGGTACGACTCGTGGATATGAACTGGATGGTCAGATCCGCGAAGCCGGTTCACGCGCTAATACGAGCGCCGTGGAACTTGAGCGAATCGTGGCCCGTACCGCGTCAAACAGCGACCGGATCGCCGATCTCACGCAGCGAATCGCTACGGGCAGCGACGATCTGGCGCAGGCCCGTGGTCAGCTCGAATCTCTGGCCGGCGAGCGCGAACAGCATCGCAGCTTCCTGGAAAACGCCACCGCTGAAGCCACCACATCTCGCGAAGACGCGAATGCACAGCAAGCGCAGGCCCACGAGGCCACTCGCAGCGTACTGGCCGCCGAAGCACTTGCCGAGAACCAGCGCCGTAGCGCCATGCAATCCATGCAGCGTGCAGCGCAGGCCAACAACGAGATCGCCCAGGCCGAAGCCGCGCTCGCTGGACTCGACCGCGAGAACGAACGACTCGAAGCCGAGTCGCAGACAGCCCGCGCCGAACTCGAATCACTCGGCCAGCAGCGCGGCCAGGTCAAGCTCTCCTTCGAGAGCGTTAACGAACGCCTCAAGCGGCTCGAGACGGAGATTCTCGAGCTTCGCCACACCCTGGAAACCAGACGCCTCGAAGAGACCCAGTCCCGGCGGCGCGGCGACGAACTCCGCGCCCAAGCCGCAACGCTCAACGGCCGTCGCAGTTCTCTCGAATCGCTGATACGGGAACACAGCTACTCCACCGATACCGTTCGCAACATCTTCCGCGCCAATGCAAAACGTGAAGGCGGTGCTGCTCCCATCGGCACCCTCGCGGACTTTCTGGAGGTCGATGGCCGCTATGAGAATGTCGTCGACGAATTCCTTCGCGACGAGCTCAACTTCATCGTCGTCCGCAGCTGGGACGCCGCCAATGATGGTGTCCGGCTCCTCCAGACCGACGTTGCTGGCCGTGCAACGTTCCTTGTCCACGCCGATGGCGTGGACGCAAGCCTCCCTGTCGAAGGCATTGCGAACCCAGGAGAAGGCGTGGTTGCGCTGAAAGACTGCATCCGCGTCCTCAACGGCTTCGGCCACTCGCTCGAGGCCATTCTGCCCAAGCTTCGCGATGGCTTCGTAGCTCCCGACACCGATACCGCGCGCAAACTCGCGCTTGCGTACCCGCAGGCTTTTTTCCTCTCGCCCTCTGGCGAGACGTTTCATAACGTGACCGTCACCGGCGGGAAGCCGCGCGAACAAGGCCCCCTTGCGCTCAAGCGCGAACTTGCCGAGTTGCAGACCAAGCTTAACGGCGTCGAGGCGGAGTTGGCTCAGAACGAGCTAGCGACCGTAGCGCTCACCCGCGAGATCGCCGACCACACCACAGCCCTCGACTCCAAGAGCCACGAACGCCGCGACGCCGAGCGCGAGAGCGCAAACTCTGGTGCCGCCCTGCGTCAGATGGAGCAGGAGTCAGCGCGCATTGAGAGCCGCCTTCAGCAGTGGCAACTCGCCGCCGGACGTAACAGCGACCAGCGCCAGCAGCGTCAGGATCTCATCGCCCGCAAACGCGAGGAAGCGTTGTCGCTCGATTCAGAGCGTCAGAAGGCAGAACAGCAGATCGCCGAGCTTACCGAGAAAATCCTCTCCCTTCGCCTCAGCCGCGAAGAGTTGCAAGTCTCAGCGAGCGCCGCTGCTGCCGCACTCGCGGGCCTCGAAGAGCGCCGCCGCAACGCTAACGCCAACTTCGAGCAGACCAACCGTCTCTTCGAAAATCAGTCACAGCGCATCGCACAGCTGGAGTCACAACTCACCAGCGCGGCCTCCGAGAAACAACGCCGCGAAGAAGAGACCACTGAACTCTCGCTCAGGCACACTGAGTTGACCGAAATGCGCGCTCAGGCTATCGCCGAAGGCGAAACCTTATCCGGCGAGGCAGCCGCCTTGCGTGCCTCGATGTCCGATCTTGACGCGCGGCTGCGCACTCTTCGCCATGAAACCGAGGAACTGCGGGAACAGCGAGCGACCCTCAGCGCCCGCGCCGCCAAACTCTCCTCCGATCTCGAGCACCTGGAGGCCACCTGCCTCAATGACCTCTCCGTCGAGGCCGCCACCCTGCGCGAAGACACCACCATCGTCCGCATTGAAGCTGAAGCTCTCAGTGCAGAAGATGAGGCAGCTCGCTCCATCAAGCAGCGCCTTGAGGCCATGGGCCCGGTCAACATGATGGCCCTTGAGGAATTCCACGAGACATCAGAACGCCACACCTTCCTAGAAACCCAGCGCAAGGATCTCCTCGATTCCATCGAGAACACCCAGGCTTCCATCAAGGAGATCGACGACGTCTCGCGCATCAAATTCGACGAGGCGTACAAGATCATCAACGAGAACTTCGCCGCCACCTTCACCAAGTTATTCGGCGGAGGACAAGCCTTCATGCGGCTCACTGAGATTGACCCTGTCAATGGGAAGAGCAGCGACCTCAGCGGCATCGACATTATCGCTTCGCCCCCGGGCAAGAAGCAGCAAAACGTCCTTCTACTCTCGGGTGGTGAAAAAGCCCTTACCGCACTCTCCCTGCTGGTAGGCATCTTCCAGTTCCAGCCCGCGCCCTTCTGCGTTCTTGACGAGGTCGACGCACCTCTGGACGAGACAAACGTCGGTCGGTTCGCACGGCTCATCGCCGAGATGTCAGAGACCACCCAGTTCGTGGTGATCACCCACTCCAAACGCACCATGGAGCAGGCAGACGTGATGTACGGAGTCACGATGCAGGAGCCGGGTGTTTCGAAGATCGTAAGCGTCTCCCTGGGGGGCCGCAGCAAGGGGCGCGAGGCGCGAGGGAATCAAGACTCCCGCAGCGCAGCCTGACCATGAACCCGCTCGACTGGCTCCTCGCCATCCTGCTTGTCTACTCGGTAGTCAGGGCGGTGATGCGTGGCTTCTTCCTAGAAGCCTTCGCCTTAGGAGGGCTGATTCTGGGCTTCCTCCTGGCCTGCTGGTTCTACCATAGCCTTGCCGTAGACCTCAAGGGCCTGATCAGCTCGACGCAAATCGCACAACTTGCTGCATTTTTACTGATTCTGGCGATCACCATGGTCTTAGGCAGCCTCATCGGGAGGTTGCTCCGCAACACTGCCTCGGCGGTCGGGCTGGGCTTTGTCGACCGCCTTTTGGGAGCGCTTTTTGGAGCAATCCGCGGAGCAATCCTGGGTGTCGCACTCCTCCTCGCCGTCACCGCTTTCCTGCCCGCCGCCCCCTGGATTGAAAATTCTCACCTCGCACCGTATTTTCTTCGAGCCGCTCATGCTGTATCCTTCGTCATGCCCTCCGATCTCAGACTGCGGTTGCTTGATGGCCTAAACCACCTTAAGCACACGACACCCGATTGGATCAAGCACGGTCTCTTGTCGCACACTTAGTAGTAAGCATGTAGTCGGTTCCCAACCAGGGCCAACATCAATTCCACAAAAGGAAGCCTCCGCGATTGAAACGCGAACTCGACAACCTCGTCCTCCAGATGCACGCCGCTGGTATTCCTTACAGCGACGCGGTGCGTGAGTTTAAGAAGCGCTACATTCTCGAAGTGCTTTCTCGTCATCGTGGCAACCAGTGCAAGGCCGCAGAAGAACTCGGCATGCACCGCAACACGCTCAGCCGCACCATCGCCGAACTCGGTATGGATTCGACGCAGATACGGCAGGGCATGCGACGCCCTCCTACGTCCGTTCGCCCCGCTCGGCTGGCTCGTCCAGGCCTGCAAATCGTCTCGGGCGGACGTTAGCCACGTTCCCGCGTCTAAGTCTGAAGATCATGCTTCGTCTATTCCACTCGCGGGGACCACATTGGCCGAGCATCACGATCCGCCCCAGCATGATGGGCTTTCCGCTTCTCATTGCTTCCAGCTTTTTGCCGGTGGCCGCGCGAGCTCAATCGAGCAACGCCGCGAATAGCCGTGCCAGTATCCCTGCTGGAGCCATTCCGGCGCTCATCCAGTCGAAAGCATCCAACTCCAAGTCAACAGACGCCCCCCTCTCGGCCAAGCAGATACGGGAAGCTGACGACGCCTATCTCGAAGGGGCAAAGCAGGTCGAGCACAAGAATCTGGCTGCGGCCGAGCGGAGTTTCGAAAAGGCGACAAATCTAAATCCAGACAATCGTGACTACGCACTCGCGCTCATCGTCACTCGCGAAAACTATGTCACCGAACTGGTGCAAGGTGCGGCGGCTGCTCGCGCCCGGGGTGATACTGCGCATGCCGACGCACTTCTCAATCAAGCACATGCTATCGATCCAGAGAACCGCGTGGTCGCTCAGCACTTCGACGCCGCTTCCACGCCTGCAACCACCGCTCCAAGGGCCGGGAAGGCGCCCGGGATGTTCTACTCCAGCATCGACCCGATGAAATATCCCGCCGAGGACATTGCGGCTCGACTCCGCGGTCCGGTCGAACTGACACCCCTATCCGGCAGCCAGAACATCCACCTCCACGGAGACCCCCAGACCGTCATTCGGAATGTCTATGGCCTCTACGGCATCACGGTAAGCTTCGATGCATCCGAAACTGGCGGCGCTCCTCTTAGCCTTGATATGGATAACGTGTCCTTTGACGATGCGGCGCGTGTGCTTGACGTTGCGGCTGATATCTTCGCGGTCCCGGTTCAGCCAAAGAATGTGCTCATCGCCAAAGACACGCCAGAAAATCGGAATGCTCTCGTGCCTCAGGTTGAAGAGACCGTCTATCTCCCTGGCCGTACCAATGACGAGATGCAGGAACTCGCCAACCTCGCTCGCAATATCTTCGACGTCAAGCACGTGACCGCCAGTGCGACAGGTGGATACTTACTTCTGCGCGGGAATGAGAAAATCCTTCGCCAGGTCAATGCCGTCTACGACGACATGCTCGACGGCAATCCAGAGGTTCTTTTCGATGTAAGTCTCTACGAAATCGATAAGTCGATCAACAATAACATCGGAGCTACTCTTCCAAGTTCGATAGGACTGTTTAGCATCGCCGCGGAGGCACGATCATTGGTGAGCGCAAATCAGTCGCTCCTCAATCAAGCCATCGCGGCAGGGCTCCTTACGTTGAATGGCAGCCCGATTCAAAACCTCATCTCTGAAGTCGGTTTCCTGGTTGCATCGGGTACGGTCAGCGCTTCTCAATACACCAACCTGCTAGGCATCTTCGGTGGCGGCCTCACCTTCGCTGGACTCTATCTTGGCTCAAATTCGAGCTTCAGCCTGGCCTTGAACTCGAGCGATGTACGCTTACTCGATGACGTACAGATCCGTTCCAGCAACCGGCAGCCGGTCAACTTCCGCGCCGGCACGCGCTATCCCATCGTGACCGCGACCTACAGTTCAGGCGTCAGCAGCTCCCTCGCCTCCTCTCTATCGGGCCTCAACATCAACGGAACCAGCGTCAGTTCGCTGCTTTCCCAATATCTGGGAAGCAACTCTGTAAACGTGCCTCAGTTCCAATATGAAGACCTCGGCATCACGCTGAAAATGACACCGCATATCCTCCATAGCGACGAAGTCTCTTTAGCACTGGATATGAAGATCGAAGCTCTGGCCGGCAGCAGCATCAACAACATTCCCATCCTGAATAATCGCGCTCTCACCTCTACAATTTCGATTCCTGCTGGTCAGACGGCGATGCTTGCTGCGCTCGTCAACACGAACGAGACGAAGGCGCTTTTAGGCCTGCCAGGGCTCAGTGAACTTCCCGGCTTTCAGGGCACCGAGCAAGACCGCCAGAAAGCGTCAACAGAGCTATTGATCACGATCACACCGCATATTGTGCGTTCCGGACGAATGCAGATTTCCAGCCGACGTATTGCAGCAGCCCGCTCCGGTTCCGTCATCGCAACGCCGTAGCTACGGATGCATCATCGCCGTCGTTGCAAATCCGCAAATGGGCCGCTATACTTGTCCATGGCAGGGCGGGAGTAGCTCAGTGGTAGAGTGCTTCCTTGCCAAGGAAGATGTCGCCGGTTCGACCCCGGTCTCCCGCTCCAACTAACCTCCTCCTCTTTCAGCTCTCATGGCAGTGCATTTCACGCTAGATTCGGGTGTTCTGTACGATTTCGAGCTATGAGTGTATGGGGCTGATATGCAATCCATGGGGCGCGGTACCCAAGTGGTAAGGGAGAGGTCTGCAAAACCTTTATGCGTCGGTTCGATCCCGACCCGCGCCTCCAAATTTTCCCCAATACAATCAAGTAAATCAGCAGGTTAGGCCTGTTTTGCCCATGCATTTACAGGTGTGTCTTTTCGTGAATATTCTGGCTTAATCCTACAATTCCAGACCGCATTCGTGCCAGGGGCGGACGAAATGCAGATGGGAATTCTCCCCCATGAGAGATCGAAAAGCGCCTGTGTGCCCGTTCCTGAAAAGGGCGCGCCGCGATGCGGGCACCGTGCCGAGTTGTCTGCAGCCATTCCCTGACTGGTGCTGTTTCCGGGAAAGTCAAAATGATGTATTGCAGCAGTCAACTCCGGAGACCAGGATCTGGTTCTCCTGGCAGTCCGCTGCGCGGCGCCATGGGCATGTTACGAAGGCGTATGCCCGAGGCGGCAAAGATGGCGTTGCCGACTGCGGGTGCCAGGCCCACAAGTCCGGTTTCTCCTGCGCCGGCCGAGGGCAGATCCTTGCGGTCGATGAGCACGACCTCAATCTGCGGCGTATCGCTGAACCGAGGAAGGCGGTACTGCGCGAAGAAGGGGTTCAGGATGCGGCCATCGGCAAAGAGGATCCTCTCGAAAAGTGCGCCGCCGATGCCTTGGACGATGGCACCCGCAAGCTGATTGCGCAAGCCATCGGGGTTTACGACAGCGCCGCAATCCCACGCTTGAACGACGCGGCGGATGCGCACGTGCCGGTTGGCAGGATCGATCTCGACCTCGGCGCAGGTTGCGACGTAGCCTCCCTTATCCACTCCGCCGGCGATGCCAAAGCCGCGCTCGGGCGTCGACTTCAACCTGCCCCATCCAAATTTTGCGGCTGCTGCCTGGAATACTTCCTGCAACCTGGGATCGTCCAAATTTTTCAGGCGAAACTCCAGCGGATCCATGCCCACAACGTGGGCCATGCCGTCCATATGCGACTCGCGCGCGAAGTGGTTGGCGGTGGATGCGAGGCCGCGATACGAACCCTGGCGCAACGGAGATTTCGCGGCATGGTATTGGATCAGTTGATTGGCCACGCTGTAGGGCGTGCCGATGGCTGCAGGACCCGAATTGTAGTTGTGATGCTCCCATGCGATCAGGGTCCCGTCGCGTCGCGCGCCTGCCTTGATCTCGATCAGGCCGGCAGGTCGGAAATAGGCCCAGGTAAACTCCTCGCTGCGCGTCCAGACAATCTTGACGGGCCTGCCTGCGGCTTTGGCCAGTCGAGCCGCTTCGACGGCCACCTCGCCTGTATGCTTGCCGCCATAGGCGCTGCCCATGTCCGGCTGGATCACGCGCACCTGCGAAGCGGAAAGATGAAACGCCTGCATGAGTTCGTCGCGAACTCCGAAAGGGCGCTGTGTTCCGGTCCAGACGGTCAGCTTGCCGTCCGTCCACTCGGCCACGGCGGCGCGCGGCTCAAGAGGCGCGTGGGCGATGTACGCGATGGTGTACTGCTCCTCCAGTTTCAGGTCTGCGCCGGCCAGAGCCTGCGGCACTGACCCGGTGACATGTTGCGGACCGTCGTCCCGACCGCTCTCGGGATTGTTCTTCAGATAGGCGAAGAGGCCCTGGTTCGAGGGCTGCGCTGGCACATTCCATTTTGCGTGGGTCGCAGACACAGCGTTCTCAACGGTGAAAGCATCGGGAGCGACGAACCCGATGAAATCGCCGTCGCGCACAACCTTGACGCCGGGAAGTTTTTCCGCGGCGCTGGTATCGAGCGAGACCAGTGTCGCGTTGAACCCATCCGCACGAAACACGGCACCAAACATCATCTCCGGCCGCACAATGTCGGAAGGATACTTGTGTTTGCCCGTAACGAAGTCGCGCCCTTCGGCTTTGGGCACGGCAGTTCCGGCGATCTTCCATTCCTTGGCCGGCGTGAGGCTCTCGCCACTCGAAACATTCCGAACCAGTTTCTCTCCACGGGTGAGCTCGCCATACGCGAGCGACCGCCCATTCAGAGCATCGGTAACTCTCCCGTCGGCGGCGGTCAAGTTGGCAGCTGCCACCTGCCAGCGTTGCGCCGCAAGCTCCAGCAACATCTCGCGAGCGGCCGCCGCCATGGTGCGCAGCTGCGGACCCATCGTGGGAGTGGTGCGGCTGCCAAAGGTTCCCATATCCCACGGCGTGAGATCGGTATCGCCCATCACCATCGTGATGGCCCCGAAAGGGACCTTCAACTCCTCCGCGACTTGTTGAGCCAGCGAGGTACGGATGTTTTGCCCGACCTCGACCTTGCCAGTAAACACCTGCACTTTGCCATCGGCCGCAATGTGTAGCCACGCACTCAAATCCTTCGGAAGCTCGTGGGCACCGAAGGCCCGGCCCGACTCCTGCGCAACCGAGGCGCGGGTGAGACAGATCAGCAACCCGCCTCCGAGGACTTTTAGGAAGTCGCGACGGTCCAACTCGGAGAGGCTGGGCCGATCGGACGAAATGCCTTGGACGAATTCACTTGCGGGCCCAACGCGATGGTTCATCGGCTTGCTCCGTGGGCCAGCGAGCGCGAAGCTCGCTTGACGGCTGCGACGATGCGAGGATACGTGCCGCAGCGGCACACATGCCCCTCCATCGCCGCAACGATTTGCTCTTCAGTAGGATGGTGCTGCTCCCTCAACAAAGAGGTCGCACCCAGAATCATCCCCGAGGTGCAGTAGCCGCACTGGAACGCCCCTTCGTCAAGGAAGGCCTGCTGAACCACGCTGAGCTTTCCGTTCCGTTCCAGCCCCTCGATCGTGACGATCTTTGCGTTGCCCACCGAATCCAGCGATGTCAGGCAGGAACGGGTTGCTCGCCCGTCAAGCAACACCGTGCAGGCCGCGCACTTGCCTTCCCCACAGCCATACTTTGTCCCGGTAAGATTCAGCCGGTTTCGCAAGAAAGAAAGCAGAGTCTCGTCCGGAGAAGCGCTGAAACGGAGATCCTCACCGTTAACGTTTAGAACAAAATCACCCATTCCAAACTCCACATACATCGCGCCGAACGAATACGTCATTTTTCAGGATACTCCAGGTCGTCCTGCGAAACTCACTCTCCTCCCTGGGTAGTTCGCGTGAGCATTGAATCCACGGGTCTCACTGCCGGGACACCTTGTGAATGACCCCTTGACCCTCGATGAAGGCAGCCCGGCTGGACCGTCTGCAGGTTAGTTCCGCAATGAGGTGCTGTGTCGTCCATTCCATGGGAAACAGGCTCTCCTATGCGAAGGGCCTGCTCATCCAAATTGTCAGCACCAGGTCTCCTAACCATTCAGTGGACTATCGCGAACCTAAGATGTTGCTGTAACCCAAGCGTGAAAATGGCTATGGAGGGCGCGTGGATCGACCGACGCACTCACTGCGTAGAGTGCCGCACGCGACCTTGATTTTCTTCGGCCTGAGTCACTGAATAGACCCGTTCCATGCATGCGTTGGCCAACCCTTCGTCGATCTCCTTCCCGTTTAGGGCAAGACCAAAGATCTGGTAAAGCGTTTCCAGGTGGGCCTCCACCCCAGGGGTCCAGCGCGCCGTGAACCGGCAAATTGCCTGAGTCGAAATGGCAAGAACCGCATTGCCTTCCACCGCGCTGCGTTCGACGATTCGCAGTTGAAGAAAGCGCAAGAAGTTTCGAAGGTTGTTCATCAGTCCTGGACGAGAGTGGATGCCAAATCGGCCATAGGCGCCGCGCCGCGCGGTAAGTTCCTCCAGAGCGACTTCGTGGGCGAATTGGGACCAGCCCAGTTGCGGGACAGTGGAACGGGGTTCGCCAAAGAGAGGGAAATCCTCCTTCGCCAGCGCTGCGAAGACATCGGGACTGGTCGCGGGAGTGAAGATGTAGTGGGCAACTCGAGACCGTCCGTGTCGCGCTAGTGCGCCGGTCCAACGCCTACGCCGTAATCCTCGGCCGTAACCTGAAAAAGAGCGCCGAAACGATCCGTGCGTTCCCCGAGCAATAGCTCTAAGTGATTGCGCCGTGTTGGTTCGAAAGAGCCCGAACGCGGAGATCCGGATGCCGCGTCGCGAACCGCGGGCCAGGCGACCAGAGCGCCCGCTACGGAGACGAGATTATCAAGGTCAACATGCACAAATAGCGTGCGCCATTGGGAAAAATGCCCGGTCCTTGTGAGACGCGATGAATCGAAGCAGCCCGCCGTGCAGCGACAGCGGGGGCAGCGCAGAAGCTGCTGCGGCGGCCAGCCAAAGGACGCGCCGAACGCTCTTCTATTTTGCCTCATAAAAGACGTGGCAAAGTTGGGGGTAATTCTGCCGCGGATAATAGACGCGCCCACAAATACTGGTTATCTGACGATAGCCGAGCGCGAAGTACTCGCGATCGCCCCGTGCTCGCCGGGGGATGGCAAGATCGACTAGCTTGCCTCATCCAGATAATGTTGCAGGTATGGAGTGGCGGCGAGATCCGGCGAATAGGCATGCGTCGCGTCGTAACGAACAGCCCGTGCCGCCCACACGATCTGAGTAATCAGGAACAGCGCAAAGAATGCAACCAGGATTCGATGCCGCGTATCGCTCGTGTCC
>Ga0207933_1002227_pt1 | contig 12888 bp, 9 predicted proteins | sample NGESurdeep092012_4_FD_184488 | JGI IMG/M metagenome (GOLD analysis project Ga0207933, IMG submission 184488) | Arctic peat soil microbial communities from Barrow, Alaska - NGEE Surface sample F53-3 deep-092012 (SPAdes) | ecosystem: Environmental > Terrestrial > Soil > Wetlands > Peat ... | reverse complement strand
TGTGGAAGCTGCCATGCTCGCACGGTCGGTGTACGCGAGGTTGAGTCCGGGAAGGAACAGTCTGGCGTCTGCGAGACACATCCGGTTCACATGATCGTGCAGGTTGTTGTCTTCGTAGATATTCCTGTGCTCGGTGACGACGTCTTCGACACTGCCCATGAGGTCACCGCTCAACAGATCTGCGAGTTCGGCAGGATCATACAAAGTGTAACTGCGGCGGAATGCTTCCTCCTCGGGTAACTCAGCGAAGGTGAGGAAACGCTTGGCCCATCGGGCGTTCCGAAGCCCGTGCCCGAATGCGGTCACAGGAAGGCGATCGACGGTTGGCCGCACTATTTTTTCACGAAGCAACGCGGGAAGTCGCTGATAGCGAGCAGCCATGACACACGCGAGGTGCTTGCGGTAGCCGCCGAAGAGCTCGTCTGCGCCCATACCAGAGAGAAGTACCTTGACGCCGGCTCGCCGTGCTTCACCGCACATGAGGAGGGTATTGATAGCCGCCGGGTCACCGATCGGCTCATCGAGTATGTCGACGATGCGCGGAAGCAGGTCGGCAATGTCGGGTGCGATCTCGATCTCGTGCAGTGTGATGCCGTAGCGCTCCGCGACTTTCCTCGCGTACATGGCATCGTCCGGCATCGCTTCGAGCCGGTGGTCACCAGGCCGGAACCGGATGGTATATGCATCCACGGCACTGTTCGCCCGTTTGGCGAGAACTGTGACGATGCTCGAATCCAAGCCACCACTCAAGAAGCTGGACACTGGGACGTCCGCGATGAGATGGGCAATGACGGACTCTTCAAGCACAGCACGCAGGTCCGCAGGCGGTCCCGCAGCAGCATCCGCTGCGACGTCGGCAATGTCCCAATACGTCTGAGCTCGTACGCTACCGTCGGGCGAGAATTCGGCGAATGAGCCTGGTGGCAACTTGTGGACGCCGGTCAGGGCTGATCTCTGGTCGGGGACCCAGTAGTAAAGGATCGAAGCTACGAGAGCGGTAGTGTCAATTCGCAGCTCACCGCCGAGGGCGGCTACGAGACCCTTCAGTTCGGAAGAAAACATGAGGCCGTCGCCGCGTAGGACGAAGTACAGGGGTTTGATGCCGAGCGGATCACGAGCGAGGACCAGTTTTCCCGTCCTTTCGTCGAAGAGTGCGAAGGCGAACATGCCCCGCAGGCGCGGAAGCGACCGCTGCCCCCATCGACGCCATGCCTCAAGCACGACCTCAGTATCCGAGGAGGTCGTGAAGTGGACGCCCTCGGCGGCAAGCTCTTTCCGGATCTCCCGGTAGTTGTATAGTTCGCCGTTGTACGCGAGTACGAGGCCATCTTTCGATAGCGGCTGATCCGCGGCGGCGCTGAGGTCGATTATGGAGAGCCGCCTATGGGCCAGCTGCACGGACACCCGCTCGTCGATCAAATTGTACAAGCCGCTCGCGTCCGGACCGCGGTGTGCAATGCGCTCGCTCATTGTGACGGCAAGGGCCATGCCATCGCGTTGTTGATAGCAGCCTGCGATCCCGCACACGATTCAACCAACTGACGACGTGGAGCCGGTCGTTGCGGGGTTTCGCCTCGTTTGGGCGAGCAGCCGATCGTAGACGTCCACGTAGCCGTCCCGTTGGTGGACCCAGGCCAGCTCTTCTTCAACCCTCACCCGCGCGAACTCCCCCATCTCCTGCCGGCGCGGCTCGTCTTCAAGCAAGTCGATGAGTGCTTTGGCATAGCTGTCGACGTCGTTTGGATCGACGTAGACCGCCGAGTCACCGGCCGAAACTCGCGTTTCGCGTAGGTCAAATGCCACCGTCGGTAACGAGAACGCCATGTACTCCATGGTCTTGTTCATTGTGGACAGGTCGTTCAGCGGGTTCTTCGGGTCGGGCGATAGACCAACGTCAGCGGTGGACAGCACTCGAGCGACCACGTCGTTAGTGACTCGGCCAAGGAACTCGACTGAGTCACTAAGTCCAAACTGGTCACGTAGGGCGAGCAGATCGTCAAAGCAGTCACCGGATCCGATGAGGATAAAGCCGACATCATCCCGCTGCGATTCCTTCACAATCTTTGCAGCAACGCGTACCACAATGTCCACGCCGTCCTGAGGGCCCATAACGCCGAGATACACCGCTAGGAACTTACGACCGCGACGAAGGTCAGGATCAGGCTCCGTGCGTCGGAGTATCGACGGGTCCGGTCCCGTCCGCACCACGGTCGACTCCTCTGGACGCTTCCCGCCCCTTGCAATCGCGACCTCTCGGTACGACTCGTTCGTCGAGATGACGTGATTTGCAGAGCGGAACGTGCACCATTCGAGGGCGCGTAGTCCCCAATATGGTCCGCGACTTGCGCCGGGAAATCTCGACTCGTACAACTCAGGGTTCAAATCATGGTGGTCGAAAACATACGGACAACCAAACGCCCGAAACAACAGCCCAAGCGGCCAGAAGATGTCAGGCGGATTACATGCCTGTAGGGCGTTGAATCGCTTCCGTCGCCACACCCGCAGAACGAGAAACGCGGTCGCGAAAAAGGAGTAAAGGTATTCCAATAGGTAGCCAAGGAGACCGCCGCCACCTGTGTATGAGCGGTACTTGTACAGTGTGACACCCTCTAATACCTCAAGTGCGGGATCGCCGGGCCCCTTCGGGCAGACGACGGAGACCTCATAGCCCGCGTCCTTCAACGCCTGACACTCAAGCCAGACGCGCCGGTCGAATGGAACCGGCAGGTTTTGGACGATAATGAGGATGTGCTTAGGCCTGGTCACAGCGTCCAGGTGCTCAGGGGCCATCAAGTCCTACCACCCCACGCCGTCGTAGCCCGGCAACGCCTCGACTGCGGACCCGAGACGGCCGGTCAGATCGATCGTGCGTGGGGGAGCCGCGGCGAGCAGCGCTGCAACGACCGACGCGTCCGAAGACGAGACAATGGCAGTTTGCGCTCCTTTGAGGGCTTCGACGGGGCTATCGAACAAGAGGCGGTGCAGGTGGGGGAGCTTTGACTCGACATACCGGCGGTTGGTCCCGACCAGGTTCGAGGGGTTGACGACGGGATCATGGATCCGGAGCTCGTAGCCCTTGCCGATGAGCGTCTCGGCCAAGCGGACGTTCGGGCTTTCGCGCAGGTCGTCACTCGATGTCTTGAAGCTCAGCCCAAGCATAGCCACGGTCATTCCACGCCCGGCCATCACGCGGTCCACGACACCCAAAAAGCACACGTCGTTGGACGACAGCGTGCCTGACAGCAGAGGAAGATCGACGCTATTCATACGGCCCAGGTGGAGTAGAGCCCTCAGGTCCTTCGGCAGGCACGGACCGCCGAAGGCAAAACCGGGCCGGAGGTAGCTCGGAGAGATGTTGAGTTGCTGGTCTTGGCAGAACAACTCCATAACCTCGCGGGAGTCGATCCCGAGCGGCCGAAACACGCGGGCCATCTCATTTGCGAACGCTACCTTCGTCGCATGGAACGCATTGCAGGCGTACTTGAGCGCTTCCGCCGTACGCGTCTCGACAATATGAACAGGTTTTTCGTGCGTGCCGAGCAACTTCGATAGCGTTTCGCCGACCCCCGCATCAGAAGTTCCGATGATCGTGAACGGCGGGTTAAAGAAATCAGCGACACCAGAGCCTTCGCGGAGGAACTCGGGGCACATCGCGGTGCCGAACTTGAACCCGCCAGCGTCAAGTACGGGGCCGACGATCTCGTCGACTGTACCGGGCGGGACTGTCGACCGAACGGCAACGGTGTGGAAATCCGCTCGATTCGGCAGCGACGCGACGGTGCTGGCGATCATTTCAGTGCACCGCTGGACGAAGCTCAGGTCGGTACTGCCGTTCGCCGATGACGGAGTACCCACACAGATGAGCGAAACTTCAGCCCCCCTAAGTGCCTCGGCAGGATCGGTCGACGCGTGGAGCACGCCAGCCAGGGCTGTCTCGGCTACCAACTTGTCTAACCCAGGCTCAATGACAGTCGAACGTCCGCGGCCTACCGCGTTGACTTTATCGGTGTCGACATCGACACCCCAAACTTCATGACCCCGGGACGCGAGGCAGGCAGCCGTCACCGTTCCGACGTACCCAAGACCGAAGACAGCAACCTTCATGGAGTGAAACTCCTAGCTAAACGGCTGTTATAGGAATCTTCGCGATTCCGCCATGCCGGAATAGTAGGCGAAGATCGGACTTCTGGGAGATGACAAGCACACGACCGAGGCATGATTTGTCACCGGGTACTTGAAAGTGCCTACGAACTCCGGAAGTCTGGTCGGCCAGCCTGTCGGAGCCGACCAAAGGTCAGCTTTTCAAGTGTCCACTAATTCTGGGGAACCTCTTCATCGAACTGGCTGCCTTCCGCTTATCCGCCACGAATTTCACGGCAACCGGAACTACAACCTGAGGCCGGTAACGAACGCATAATTGAAATCGCGGCTGGTCCCTAGTTGCAATATTTTGACGATCAAATAAGCCGAAATGGATTGCCGACAGCCAATGAACCTTCAGGTACAGATTTTGTTACAACCGCCCCTGCGCCGATGATGCAGTTGCTGGAGACTTCAATATCCCCAATCAGGATGCTTGATGCCCCGAATTCGACGTGATCGCCAACTATTGGAGCACGTGATTCGGACCCATCCTCAAGGAGCTTGGTGCCGATTGTTAATCCATGGCGGATCAAGCAGTCTGCTCCAACAACGGCGTCTCGATGAATGACAATATTGTGGGGATGATAGAGCTTTAACCGAGGCCCAACGCGGAGAGTTGGCGGAAGTTCGACACCAACAATTGTCGAAACAATAAGTTTATAAGGCACATTCACGATATATCCCAAAATCGGCGCCGACTGTCGCAAGTATTGAACGAAGCGGAAAAATGCCAGGATCAATTGTGAGTCCAATCGTGTCCGATTGGCGGTCCAATCCTGAAACACCCAAGCGAAGAACTCCATGCACCAATGTACAATTAAGGAGCGTAGCGCAGTACTCTTCGACCTGGCCGTATGAATCGTTGGCCTGAACCGGGCAATCGCGACGCCAAGGTCACGCATTACCAGAACGCGTCGTTGAAATAAGGGTTCCGTGCGGAATCCAAATCACACTTTCTGCGACAATGTCGTGGATCCAGGATTTGCGTTTCTTGATCGGAACTTTGAGCGCGACCCCATTGGAAGTTCGATCATTGTTGACCTTAGCCAACCTAGATTCACATCGGACTGGACACGTGATCGTGCTCCCATTAAAAGCTGCCATCCGATTACTTCGGTGGCTGAGGAAGTTCATCAGAACGCGGAAAATCCTCTTTCGCTGCGCCCCGACTAATGTCAGGGAATGAGCATCTCGGCTGTTGGCCATTGAGTCGCGTTGCCGTAGTCGGCGCCGGCGGATTTATGGGGACGACGCTACTAAAGATAATTAGCAAAGTGCCCGATTGTGAAGCCGTAGCTGTCATTCGTTATCCTCGATCTCTTCCCCTCGTGCTGGGATTGAGCGAATCCGTGGTGGCTACAGAAGGGCGAACGGATCTACTCGCCGATGCCCTTTCCACGTGCGACGCAGTAATTGATGTAAGCGTTGGTCCAGCGTCGGAGATTCCAACTTCGGCGTTGCAGTTAGCTCAGTCGTGTCAGAAGGCAGGTGTAAAGCGCCTGGTATACACGAGTTCAGCCTCTGCGCAGAGCGTAAAGCGATCTCCGTACAGCCTGAACAGACCCCCTACGTACTATGGGCGTCAAAAGTTACGGGCCGAAGAGACGCTACTTGGGCGGTCAATGGAGACGGAGTTAGCCGTCATCCGACCAGGACTGATTTGGGGTCCACGCTCCTCTTGGACAATCAGGCACGTGACGGAGATCGCAGGCGCCGCTGTCGTTGCTCCCTCTAGCGATTCCAAGGATGCCTCTGCCCCCAATCTCGCCTTTAGTGAAAACCTGGCCTCCAAAATGCTGGGATGGGCACTAAGCGAGGCACTGGGAGGGTCTTACTATTTTGCTGATCCTTGGTGGTCGAGTTGGGAGGATTACTTCCTCTCCTTGGCCGCCACTCTGGAGATCTCGCCATCAAACGTTGTCGTGGCTCGTAAATTGCGTTCGGGTCCACCTTCGAGACTCCTCTTTGAGTTTCTGTCGAATCACCCTGAAGTGGCTCGTCGCTCCAAAACCGCATTTACGTCACTTCCCGAGCAGGCGGTGGACGGGATCAAGGCGATCCTACGACCCCCTACGCCTCCTCCGGTGCCCCGCCCGCAAACGCTTATGGTTTCAAATTCTTCACGTCCGACAGTGGTTGACACCGGACGGTTCACACCTACTGATATCGACGTACTGTGCAGGTGGGCGGAACCTACTCCCCAACTAGATGACGGTCCCTGCCCGCTTCAGGTTGACAAAGAGCAGGCTCTCCAGACGACAGCTTCATGGCTGTCCTCGAGCGGCCATCTTGACCATTTGGGCATAGGGCTTCATAGGTAATGACTCGAATAGCGATTATCGGGTGCGGAGCGGCCTTAGAGCTCGTCCACAAATCAGCAATCGATCGACTACGTCACAGCGGTTCGCTAGAGATAGTCGCTGTCGTGGACCCCGATGCATCGATGCGATCCCGGGCGTCCCAGTGGTTTGAACCCGCCGCTCCCTGTCTAAATCTGGCGAACGCACTTGAAATGGACATAACCGGCGTAATGGTGCTCAGCCCACCTGCGTCGCATGTAGAAGTGATTCTTGAGGCTTTGAGTTATGGGATGGATGTCTTTTGCGAGAAGCCACTTGCTATAGGTTTTGCGGCCACAAGTTCGTTGATGGAGAATCCAGAACGTGGGCGCGTTTCTGTCGGAATGATTCGTCGCCAATTCGACACGTCCTCCTTTTTGCGCAGCAATCTGAACTCTTTGATCGACGTCAGCGACTTCAGGATTCGATACTCCGAGGGCGGACCTTACAGGTGGCCAATCGTTTCGGAGCTATCGTTTCGGCGAGACGCCGGTGGAGTTGGAGTCATTTTAGACACGGGTATCCACACACTGGACCTACTGACATGGATCTTTGGTCCCGCGGATCTTCGCCTGGAGAGCACTGACGAAACCTCCGTAACGGTGGCACGCAACGCCAGTCTCAATTTAGAGTTTGCTGGTGGTACAGCGTCTATCCAGTTGAGCTGGACGGATCCCCTGCCACCCGGTCTGAGGGTTGAGAGTCGCCAGGGTAGTGTTTGGGTGCCACCCGGAGCGCTATCCGTCGTCTTTCACCGATCGAAGGGTGAGAAACGATGGAGAAAGTTGAGTGCGGGCGATACTGCCGGACCCTCCTGGCTCGGTTATCACCAGCCTCGGTGCTCAAATCCTGTGAGCGCTGCGTTTTTGCAGTTAAGCGAGTTTTTGGGACCTTCGCGTGGTCGATTGGCTAGCGTTGAAGAGGCTGCCGCCGTTCTAGAGATGTTGGATCGCAGCTCTTAGGAGACACTACAAAAGCGTCTAATTCCGTTTGAGAGAAGGCATCGTAGGTGGCTGCAAAGAAGCGAGTTCCTGGCGTGAATTCTGAGGTCAAGATACCCCGAAGAAGGCGGAGACGAGGGCGGCACCGCAGTAGATTCGCGGCGAGGCATCTTGCCCCATGCGTAAGTTCATTGAATCCACCTACGAGTTCATGATTCGCGAATGAGAAATTCGGCGCGCACTCATCTTGGTCTAACAGCATGAGAGTGCTGTGGCTTGCGCCGCGGTTCCGCAGTCTCGCCAACATCTACGGACGGGGGCTAACCACCGAAGGTCATGAGGTCCATATAATTACCACCAGGAAGCATCCGGAGCCAGCGCCCTCACTTGTCGAAGAGATTGTCTGCCCAAAGAGACCATATGATCCGCGCTGGGCAGTCTCATTTGCTGAAGCAGAGTGGCTATATCGTCGCTTTCAACCGGATGTTGTCATTGCAGACGAGGTCACTGATCCTGCTTTTGCACTTCTTGTGCAAAGAATGCGTCCAGAATGGTTGGTAATTCACGACGCCCTACCTCACGATCAAACTTACGAACTCCACGGATTGCGAAAAGCGATTCAAGCCGTCGGATGGCGCCGGCCCAGCCACATTCTGACATTCAGTGAACACGTCGCTCGGGAGGTCAAGTCGGCCGAGGGGAGTCGTCACTCGGCTGAAGTCCATCAAGTCAAACTCCTTAGCGATGTGCTCGACGAGGATGTTCCTAGATTTCGAACGAGAAACGAGAGGCGCGATTTCGTTTTGATGGGACGAGTCGCACCGTACAAGAACGTCGACCATGTCTTGCGATCATGGGAGGCGCATGTGAACAGCTCCCACTATAGAGGTGATCGGCTAATCGTCTGGGGAGCCGCGCCAGGGCACCTACCCGATTCCACGGTCGTAAACGCGCGGGGCAACTCTACTGTGGAGTGGCGCCAAGAGGTTTATCGTTATAGCGATATTCGAGATGGGCGATTTTCCGGATTCAAAGGAAGTCTTTGTGTGTACTCAGAAGCCTCGCAGAGCGGCGTACAGATACTGAGCGCACAACTCGGCGTCGTGCCGATTGTTTCGAACGTCGGTGGGCTACCGGAGTACCAATCCCCGACTTTGCCGGTTCTCGATCCAGCTGATCGGGAAGGCCTAGTCGCGGTGTTGAACCGGGTTGCCGATCCCGATACGGCTACTGAACTTGGACAGATCGCACGAGACTTCTACTTGTCCCTGAACTCCCAAGGCCGCGTAACAAAAGAACTAGCCTCCCTGCTGGGACATTCGATTTTGCAACGATGAAGAAGACTTGCATGCTTGGGCGAGTGCGTGACATATCGTAGCGGATCCTTCAGTCCTGGTCGGGGCGGCCGTTTCCAGGAAGTCGTCGAGCGGATACGGCGACAAAAGATCCACATCCGCGTTGTCAGTAGCTATGCCACCGCGCAGGGGGTTGTTTTTTTAGCCAGCCTCGCCAGAATCCCGCTAGTCATCTCAGCGATTGGATCTCAAGGTTACGGCATTGCGGTCGCGATCACTTCTCTTCAAGCGTGGATCGTGATCATTACTCTGAGCGTGGTACATCTCACCCAGGTTTCGGTGTCGGAGGACCTTGGCCGAGGAGACTTCACTGGCGCACTCCGGAGTGTTGCAGAAATGCGACGCAGAGCGAAGCAGCTGTCTCTAGCCATAGTGTTGGTAGGCATAGTTCTGTCCGCCGCTTTGCCTTGGTCGCGGCTACTTCATGCCGAGAAGGTCAGTAGTCCTCTGACCCTTACGGTGGCGATTTGTGCCAGCTTGTGGTTATTGGCGACGGCCGCTCCCGGCGCCGTGTATCTCGGCATATTGAACGCTGAGAGGAAGGTAGCCCTCACTCAAAGCTTTCCGGCGATTGCGGCCCTATTATCTCTAGCCGCGACGGCCGTCGGATGGGCAATGCACCTGGGTCTCTTCGCGTTTGTCATGGCGCCGGCAATCGCAGCATGCGCGCCATTTTGGATCGGACACATTTTGGGCCGCAGTACTTTGCGAGCCATCGCGTCGCGTCAGGACAACGGCGTGATTCACCCCGACCTACGTGGGAACCGAACTGCTCGACAATTTCGGCCAAGAGACTTCTTGGTCATGCTGGGTGTTGCTGCCCCACCACTCTTTTCGACCGGATTTGATCCTATCGTCCTCAGCATAAGTAAAGGCCCTGCAACAGTCGCAGCGTATGGACTAGCCAGCCGCCTTGGCCTTCTCGTAGTCATATTGCCCGCTGCCCTAGGTCCATTGTATTGGACAAATTTTGCACGCCTCCGAGCAGCTGGCAATATTGCACGCATTCGAGCGTTATATCGCAAAGAGTTGGTACTCACCATTGCAGGTACGGCTGTATTGGGAGTTATTTTCGTAGTGGCCGGTCCGCGAGCTGCCACTATTCTCTCTGCTCACAAGGTCGCGAGACCCATGGACCTCTATTTGTCTATCGCTGTACTCGGCCTCTTGGCCTCCGTGCAAGCGGTGACTCTTCCACTCCTCAGCGCTACTCGGACTGCACCGAAAGTCGCGGTCCTCGTCTTTGGTTTAATTATCCCGAACGAAGCACTGTCGTACGTGCTATCCAAGGAAGTCGGCGCCGTAGGGCCGATTTTGGCATCGATTGCCGCAGCGCTGGTTTTGTTAGCATCGTGTTTTTGGATATACAAGGCGAATCCGCAATGCCTGATCGAGCAATCTGCGGGACCGACGGAGTTGGGATTGGGACGTGAATAATGCTCTCGCTTTCGTCCGGCCGTCGCTGAGTGCAGCGCAGCGTCCGAAGGTGGCCAGCGTGGGGGCGAAAGTCAACGAAGCGGCAGCCGGAGCCAGGCGCCGTTGGCGTAGAGCGACGTGGTTCGGGGTTGCTACGTTCTTAGCTTGGTCTCCAGTCACCACAGTGAAAAAGTTGCTGCCGGCTGGCTCGACGACGAGGGGAGTTGTACTGACTCTTATCCCCCTCATTGGTGTTTTGGCTGTGTTGAGGTTGCCTTATGCCGGACGCCGCAAGCCCATTGACCTGCTGGTTGGATTGCTTGCGCTTCTCGTAGTTTGGCAAGCGATCTCGGTCGAGCGAACTGCGGGAACTAGCACTTTGCTCCACGTGATCCCAGCCGCTGCACTCTTGGTATTAGCGGGTGCTGCACGACGTCAAGTTACGGGAATGTCCGCGACAGACATTCGATATGCAGTTACCGGCGTACTGCCCGGATTGTGCACTCTCCTGATTCTTGGATGGATTGTTCAATACGCGCATTTGGTCCCAGTGCAATCCACGACCGCTTCCTCACTTCATTTGAGCTTCTCGGTCCACGGTTATCGGCTTCAAGGGTTAGCGTCGGGCCCGGACCCGTTGGGATTTTTAGCGGCACTGGTCACGTTGATTGCGTTTGTCGCCCAACCAGGGAAATTGTCATGGTTCACGCGAGTAGTCGGCCTTCTCACGGTCTTGGCGAGCGACTCACGCACCAGTATCATCGTGCTGGGGGTCGGACTCTTCATGCTGTGGGTGTTTGGCCCCGGGCTAAGCATGTCGAATCGAATGAAGGCGCTGCTCTTGCTTGCCATTGCCGGCATTGGGGGTTGGCGCATCATTGATGTGCAGCGACAGGTCAATACGGATGTCCTTTCGGGACGCGACTTAATTTGGCATGACTTAATCCCTTACTTGCACCACCTCCCAATTTTTGGCTACGGCCCGGAGCTTTTCCCGCGTTTGGTGCCGTTGGTCTTTGGACCCTACGCCCTAGCGGGACAGATTCTTGATCCACAAAATCAATGGTTGAATGATTCTCTTGAATTTGGGTACGCGGCAGCTGCCATGTTGACGCTGCTCCTTGTTCTAATTCCCCGGCATGGGTCGAAGACGTACCGAAGAATGCTTCTGTTCCCACTGCTAACGATGGTGATAGTTGAATGCTTTTCGGAAGTACCATTGGCCGTATTTTCGAGCATAGATGGCGCTTTTCCGCTGTTTCTTCTTCTCATGTGGGCGCCACTGCGTGGCCGCCGGAAAGTCGTCGAGATGGCAGAACTGACGAGATCTGAGCCCTCGGCCCAGCGGACCTTATTTTCCGTTTTTCCAAGGCAGCCGCACCGAGCCCGCCTCGGGTGAACTGAAAGCACGATAGTTCCGATCATTGACGAGACCGAATGAACTAGACGGCGCGCGTCCTCGTATCCGTAGGGTTTCTTTTGGTGTCGGCAACTTGCACGCCTTCTCTGACGCGCTGAGAACGAAGAGGTCGTCCCACGGGGATATTAATTAGGATTCGGCGCGAGAATATCAGCATCCCAAGCTGAGAACGCGAGTTCGATTCTCGTCGCCCGCTCTCTGATCAGAGCATGTTTTTGTGCTCTGGCTATGCGCTCGCAGTAGCCCTTGTCCGCGTGGTGTCCGCAAGAGGATTAAAACTAACGACTTCTGCGCCCTTCGCAAGGCCCGCAAGAGCGTCTGCAAGTACCCTGTCGCGGTCTTCGGTGGCATGCTGGTAGCGCATTGCAGCAGCGGGCGACGCGTGCCCTGCTCGCTTCATTAATTCGGCCACCGTGGCACCTGTGGCTGCCGCCCAGGTGAGCCCTGAATGGCGCAGGTCATGAAGGTGAAGATCTGTTCTACCGATTTTGGTGCGCGCCTTAGACCAAGCGTTAGAGAGCACCTGGGGCCGAAGCGGACCGCCATGTTCGCCAACCATTACCAGCGCATCGGCTCCCGGTTCAACGAACCGTAGGAGATGGGATGTGAGATGAGCAATGACGTTCGCGGGAATCGCAATTGTCCTGCGCCCCGCTTCACTTTTAGGTGCCTTTTCAACGGTGACACCTGCCATTGTCTCAGTTCGGGTCACGGAAATGGAAAGGGTGCCATGCAGCAGATCAACGTCCTTACGGCGCAGACCGAGAATCTCTCCACGCCGGAGTTGACACCAAGCCGCAAGATATACCGCGAGTTGCAAGTGATCGGGCATGGCCTCGGCAAGTGCTGCGACCTCGGCAACAGTGGCGATTGGGCGTTCGGCCGATTTCTCGATCCCACCGCCTTTCACTTGGCACGGATTCGAACCGACCTTCTTGTCGGCTACCGCTGCTCGCATGATTTGTGAGAGCAGCCTGTACGCCTTGGCCGCAGTGGACTTGTGCTCGACCGCGAGTTCCGCGCGCCACGCCGCGACAATTGATGGAGTTAGTCGCGACAGGGGAATTTCACCAAGCCTCTTGCCACTCGCCTCGCAGAACTGAGGTCCAAGTATGTACTTATCAAGAAGATAGCGATAGAGCTCGTCTGTAGGGCGACGCATTCGTTGACCAGCAACTTCCTTTAAAGCGCCGCCGAGCGTGATGATGAGTTAGTGCATCGTTGGTGGTTGCGTTGTCGCTTCTGACGATGAGAGCCTGGGTGTCCAAGAAAAG
>Ga0207933_1002226_pt1 | contig 12889 bp, 9 predicted proteins | sample NGESurdeep092012_4_FD_184488 | JGI IMG/M metagenome (GOLD analysis project Ga0207933, IMG submission 184488) | Arctic peat soil microbial communities from Barrow, Alaska - NGEE Surface sample F53-3 deep-092012 (SPAdes) | ecosystem: Environmental > Terrestrial > Soil > Wetlands > Peat ... | reverse complement strand
CAGCATCGCGCGGCGGACAGCGCGGCGGACAGCGCGCGTGTGGTGGAGCATCTCCTCCACTGTCACCGGAATGGTGGTGTCATATCCCAGCACTACCATCGCCAGCGAGTCGCCCACCAAAACCACGTCGACGCCAGCCTCATCCACCAGCCGGGCGGTCGGGTAGTCGTAAGCGGTAAGAGCGACGATCGGCTTGTGGGCCGCCTTCTTCTCGTTGAGAGTTTGGGATGTGACTTTTGGGCGAAGGACCGAGGGCGGATCGGAAGTGCGGAACTGCGTGATGCTCATGGCTGACTCCAGTGCAGCTCCCATGCCGGGATGCTGCCCGTTCGAACAGTGGCGAAAGTATACGCCCGGCGCGGCGGGCGGGGCAAAGCCAGGGTCCCCACCGGCGGCCCCAGCGGTTTGCCGCCGCCGCACCGCCTGTTTTTGCCGCGCTTGGCGGTAAGTGGCACGTGCGATCAGAATGGCGGCTTTGGCTTCGACGTGACGCTCCAGAAAACCTGGTAGAGCTATCCCAAAGACTACGTCTGAGCCACCGGAGCTATTGAGGAACAAAAAATTGCGCTCAAGCGATGGCAGCATACAATTCAGTGGTCCGCACATATGCCAGTGCGAAGTTGTTTGCGAAATCCGTGTATTGCAAGGCTCGATCCCGTTCCCCCTCTCATCGGAGTCCATGGCCCTTTGTCATGCCCCGGCAAGAATTGGAAGTAGGAGCGCAGGAGCGCCGGCACGGCCTTCCCGAAGATGGGCAGCCGGTCTTCCGATCGAATGTGGGAGGCTTTATGTTTTTGCAAGAAGAACGCCTATTTGTGACGACCACGGCCCGAAAACCTCTTTTCGCAAGGCGCCGCGGGATCGCCCTGATTCTGTCCGTAATCGTTGTTCTCTGGACGTATGGCTCCCTTCGGTTGCTTGCGCAGGGAACGCCAATCCGCCTCGTTCACGATTCCAACGTGGTGGAGATTCAGGCGTACGCGCCGAACATCGTGGGCATTCATGTTGAGCCCGGCGGGAAAGTCACCCCGCGCACCCCGGTGGTGGATCCGTCGCTGACACCCGCGGGCGGGAACGCGGCACAGGTCGAAAGAAGCGGAGCAGTCCAGACGCTCAGCTCTCCTCAGATGAAAGTGGTCATAAACGATAGTCCGTTCTTCTCCGTTCAGGTGGAGGATGCGCAGGGTAAGACCCTTGTGACATTAAAAAGCAGTCTCCAATCGGGCCGGGGCCTGGGCGGGTTCGCGGCGCCGGCTCCGGGTCGGAAAGGCCCCACGCCGGCCTTCCTCCCCACGGTGCTTGTCCATAATGAAAGCGAACAACTCTACGGGATCACCGCGTTACCGTGGCACGACGTTATCCACGGGGGCCTTCTTCGGAACAATGGCGGTACCGTGGCGGCGAGCTTCCAGGGCGACGGCGGCGCCCCCTTCTTCTTCACCAAGCAATACGGGGTGCTGGTCGATTCCGATGGCGGCAATTTCTCAACGATAGATCAAACAATTAGCTTTCGAGGCTCCCGCCCAGACGCCGAATACTTCATCATCGTGGGGCAGCCGCTCAAAGTCATGGCCGGCTTGGCGACGCTCACTGGCAGACCCCCCATGCCTCCGAAATGGACTTTGGGTTTCATGAATTCCCAATGGGGATCGACCGAGCAGGAGTGGAAGCAGATCACGCAGAAATATGAGAAGGAAGGGATTCCCGTCAGCGCGTACATCCTCGATTTCGATTGGAAGGCATGGGGAGAGGACGACTATGGCGAGTGGCGTTGGAACAGCACTTCGGGGCCGGGAAACGTTAGTCCAAATAAATTCCCCGACGGCGCCTCTGGAAAGTTCGCCGCGGATATGCTGTCGCACGGGATTCATTTGGTCGGCATCATGAAACCGCGGATACTCGTCAATCAGCCCGACGGGCAGATGACGCAGGCAGCCGCATACGCGACCGAACACCATTTCTGGTATCCCAACGAAGCCAACAGGATGGACTATTTCAGCCATCGGCTGGCAAATGACATCAATTTTGCAGATCCGGCGGCAAGGAAGTGGTTTTGGGATCACATGGAGCCCGCATTTCATGCCGGAATCGCCGGATGGTGGAACGACGAAGCCGATCAAAACGGGGACATACTCTTCAATAATCTTCAATTCTTGAATATGGTCCGCGCAGAGTACGATGGTCAGCGTTCCGTCTCGAACCAGCGGTTTTGGTCCATCAATCGGAACTACTATCTCGGAGCTATCCGCTACGGATATGCAGAGTGGTCCGGAGACATCACCACTGGATTTCAAAGCATGGCTTATCAGCGGCGGCGCATGATGGCTACCCTGAATCTTGGCGAGTCCGAATGGAGCATGGATACGGGCGGATTCATCGGTCACCCGAGCCCGGAAAACTATGCCCGGTGGGTTGAGTTTGCCGCATTCGTGCCCATCTTTCGCGTGCACGGGAGCTTCAATCAGAAGCGGCAGCCTTGGGTATATGGGCCGAAAGCGGAAGCCGCCGCGAAGAGAGCTATTCTTTTACGTTACGATCTGTTGCCCTACATCTATTCCTACGCACGCGTGGATCACGAAACTGGAATCGGGCTGGTTCGGCCTCTCCTCTGGGAATTTCCGGGCGACCCGCAATGTTCCACTGATACGAATGCCTGGATGTTCGGCGATGCCTTGTTGGTATCCCCCATCGTGGCACAGGACTCGCTGTCGCACGAGTTTTACCTACCTCCGGGCACGTGGTTCGACTATTTCAGCGGCAAACAAGTGGAAGGCGGGCACGTGGTCTCTGTCACTCCGAACTCGACCGATTGGCAGGACATTCCGGTCTATGTGCGCGACGGATCCATCGTGGCGACGCAGCCGGACCGACGTGGCAACCAGCTGACTCCGGCTTCCCCCCTCGTCCTGGACATCTTCCCCTCGTCCAAGCGAGTTGCCAGCTTTTCGGCTTACGACGACGACGGCCTCACCTATAACTATGAGAAGGGTGACTACTTCCAGCAGGAGGTAACCGCCACACGCTTGGCGCGCGCAACCGACGTCAAATTCGATACGGCGGCCGGCACCTATCAACCTCATTTTACGAGTTACCTTTTGCGAGTCCGCCAGGTTAGTCACGGCGTGAGGAGAGACGGTCAGCCGTTGAGAAAGTTTGCCTCCGCGAGCGCCTTCCAGTCGTCAAGCGAGAGTGGCTGGTTCTCCACCACTGACAGGTTTGGTCCAATCACAGAGATCCGGCTACCCATCGACGCGAAGCAGCATACCCTGGCGTTGGCGCTCCACTAGAGCGATTCCAGAATTGCCGTGCCATGCTCAGGCTTTGTTTTCCGGGATACAGTGACTCTGAAATCGCTGGCGAAGGCAACCGCCCCCGGGCAGCGAGTGGAGCAAAGCGAGGTTCCCGGCTGCCCCCAGCGGTTTTGCCCCTGGCTAGAGCGGATTCACGATTGCTATGCCCCACCGTGGTTCGAGAAGTGCGGCTTTTCTTCACGGGAAAGCCGCGTATGGTGCATCTGCCTCGGGGTACGCCTATCGTGAATCCGCTCTATGCCAGCTCCAATTCAATCTTCTTGGCGCCGGGGTCAAGTTTGGCGATGCGGAAGCTGCGGATCTGCCCCGGGTGCAGAGGTTCCGGTTTGGCTGCCGCTGTCCCCGCGGCGGAGCCCTTCCAGCGAGCTTGCAGCATGGAGGTAAGCGCGGAGAGATCTGCTTTCCCGGATCCGGAAGAAGCCTCTTTTCCCTTCGCCTCCGGTGCGGCGGCCAACCGGCATGAGGCCTCGATGCCTTCGCCCAGCTCTACCCGCGCACTGCCTTCTGCAACCTCAATGGCGCGTCCGCTCACCGTCTCGCCTTCATGATGCTCAGCGAAATACTCATCGAGGCTGACAGGGACAAGCTTCTTGACGCTTAGCCGCAACTGCCGCTTCGCCAGATCGGCTTCGAGCACCTGGGCGCGAACGGTTTGGCCGACCTTGAAAATCTCCTGCGGATGGTGGATGTGTTTTTCCGCGCTCATCTCGCTGATGTGGATCATTCCCTCGACGTCCTCAGCGATCTGAACAAAGGCGCCGAACTTAGTGAGACTCGTGACCGGCCCTTCGATTACGGAGCCGGGCAGAAGCTGGGCGGCCGAGGCGGCCCAGGGATCGCCGAGCGCCTGCTTCAAACCCAGCGAGAGCCGGCGCTCGCCGGAGCTCACCGCGAGGATCACCGCTTCGACCGTATCGCCGGGCTTCACTACGTCGCTGGGTTTCCTGACCTTCCTGGTCCAGGACATCTCGGAAAGATGGATCAGCCCTTCAATCCCAGGTTCCAGTTCGACAAACGCGCCGAAATCGAGAACACGGGTGACCACGCCGCGCACACGCTCCCCGGTCTTATACTTTTCTTCCGCAGCCGCCCATGGATCGGGCTGGAGCTGCTTGAGGCCAAGTGAAATGCGATGCTTTTCCTGGTCGACCTTGAGCACTTTGGCTTCAATCTGCTGGCCTACGGTGAGCAGGTCGGCGGGATTGTTCACATGCGCCCAGGCCATGTCGCCCACGTGCAGCAGGCCGTCCACGCCGCCGATATCGACGAAGGCGCCGTAGCCGGTGATGCTGCGCACCTCACCCTGGACCGTCTCTCCCTCCCGGACCTCGGAGAACCGGCGCTCCCGCCGCGCGCGCTCCTCCTCCTCGGCGAGCACCCGCCGGTCGAGGACCACATCCTCCTCGGTGGCTTCGAGTTTGAGAATGCGGCAGCGAATCTCCTGGCCCACCAGCTTCTCCATCTCAGCAGCATCTCGGGTTCCGCTGCGTGAGGCGGGCAGAAAGGCGCGCACACCCACATCGACGCTCAGTCCGCCTTTGACGACGCCGGTGACCGTGCCCAGGATCGCCTCCTGCTGCGCGAAGGCCCGCTCGAGTGAAGCCCAGTCGACCGGCTGCGCAACCTTCAGCCGCGAGAGCTGGTAATAGCCCTCCTCATTGCGCCCTTTGACGGTGACCGGAAAGGTGTCCCCCGGCTTTACCGCCTCGCCGCCAAGCGAGGCCAGGGGCAAAACTCCCTCGATCTTGAAGCCGATATCAATAAAGACCTGCTCGGCGGAGACGGAGATCACCGTACCTTGGATCTGCCGGACACCCTCCTCGGAGGAGCGGGCGTGGCTACGCTCGTACTGCGCCAGGAGTGTGCGAAACGATTCGCTGTCCTCGCGAGACTCGGGGCTCTCGGCCGGCGGGGTTTCCGCCTCGTTTGTGTCGGGGGGCTGGGGCTCGGGGATTTGGGAGTCTTCGGGATCTTTCAGTTCGGACATGGCGTGGCCTGGGACTACGAGATGGATCGCTGGAGAGAAATTCTGCCCTAGGATAGCAGCCGGAGGAATATCGGCCGCGCCCCTACCGCCCGAATTGCCGCAAATGATGATCGGTATGCAGCCATCCCCATCGCATCCATTCCTCTTGGCTGAGGACACCAAACATGGGGTGGGGGCAGTCGGCGGAGGGAGGATTCGCGCAGAAGAGGTCGATGGCTTCGAGCAAGCGCGCACGATCCTGGTCAAAATCCGTGGGGGGTGTGCCGCCCTTGCCCTGCTCCATCTCTGGGCGCGTCGGCACACCCTTGGGCCACTTGGTTGGCGACTTCAGCGCGACCCATTTCACTACCGTCCGCCGCAGCGGCCCGGTCGCCATGCTCACTTCGGTATCGTCCAGCGCCAGACGAAAGGAGTCGGTGAGGTGGCAGAGCATTCCGCCCACCTCCATCTTTCCCCAGCGATGCTTGTCGGTGGGCGTGAGACTTTGAATCCGCTCAGTAATAGACTGACGGTCGGCGGCAGTAAGCAGCGTTTGCAAATGACCCCCTTATCCGGGCTCTCTCTAGCATTCTCCCTTTTGCATGGGACGAAATCCAGTGCTGAATGAAGATTATCCATCCGGCTCTACAATGCGACAATGCCGGCAATGGGATGGACTTCAGCCTTGGATGGGACGGTCGAGAAGCAAAAGCGGATGATGGGTCGCCTTATGCGGATGCTCATTCTCGCGGCGGGCCTGTTTTGCGCCGCCCTGCCGTTGCAGGCGGCGCGCAATGTTCCGGTTCCGGCCCGCTGCACGCCTCAGGTCAACCAAAAGCTGGCTGCGGTTGTCGCCTCCGGCACGCGGCGCGATGTGGACAACGTGATGGTCTGCGGCGTGACCATCAGCCCGTCGCGGCGGCAGCGCGCGAGAGAGCATGGCGCGCACGAAATTTTGCCGCTGATGGTGACTTTCCCCGATCGCAGTACACACTTGGTCGAGGTCGTCATCAATGACGACCTTGACGGAGTCGTCACCGCGCCACGCGGCGTCGCCGTCTTCGCCTATGGGCAGGCGTTTATCCCCAACCGCGGACATTTTGCCGCCGGAATCCACGACGTCCATTGCTCTACCCATCGCAGCGCAGACAATGGCTGGGTCGTCATCAATGGAGGGAAACACCCCGGCGCGTGTGGCTTATGAAGATTCGCTGATCCCGCGTTTCGAGATTGCCAGGTTTGCCCCGGGCTCGCCGCTCTGAACCAGTTCGATTGCAATCGCTTGTCTCCGGGGTGCGCCGATCTTTGACACCTCGGCGTACGGAAGCATATATTTTTCGGGTCCCCAAAAAAAGGAAATCCTGCAGAGGACCCTCTATGAGCAAGTTCCACAATTCTGTCATGCTGCCGATGGGCTTCCTGGTTCTATTGGCTCTTCAGGTTTTGCCGGCTAGTGCGGCTCCCGCTATTGCGCCCAGCGATGCGGGCCGCAGCATTGCGCCGTACTTCGCGCCGGCCACCTCGCAGCCCAAGCCGCCCAATGCCGACGGCTTCATCCAGCGCTGGCTGCTGCTTGAGCCGATCGTTAAGCCGAACAGAAGCAATACTGTTTTCGTCAACACGTATGTCCGCAAGACCCTCACTACCGAGTACTTTCCCAACCAGTTGAGCGTGGTCCCGCACAACGGCGATACGGTGACGGTCGACGGCCGGGAACTCAAATGGCATGCGCTGGATTCCAAACTTTGGGATGTTAAGCTTTTCAACTTTGCCTACGGATCGAACAAGCCGTCATACGGCGTCATCTTCTGGGCGGTCACCGTCGTCGACAGCCCGCGCGAGATAAAGAACGTTCGTCTCGCCGTCGGTTCTAATTCGGCGTCCATGTGGTGGCTGAATGGCGACAATGTCGTCAGCCTGTACAACGACCGGCGGATGGTCATGGATGATGTCGTCTCGAACCTGCTCACGCTCAAGAAGGGCCGCAACATCATTCGCGGAGCCGTCATCAATGGCCCCGGTTTGAGCGATTTCTGCGTGCGCTTTATCGATGAGCAAGGCAAGCCGGTCAAGGATATTACGGTCAACCTTCACTAACGCTGGAATTCCTGATTCACCTTCGTTGGGGTTCTCTATCGTTCTTCTCGGAGCTTTTATGAAATCTCGCATGCTGGCAGCAGCGGCTCTCACCCTCTTCTCTCTTTGTGCGCTCAGTCCTGTATTCGCGCTGAATGGTGAATCCTACATCCACGATCCTTCAACGGTCGTCATGTCGAACGGCAAATACTTTGCTTTTGGCACCGGTGGCGGAGGCTTGATCTCAGACGATGGATGGACGTGGCACAGCGGCGCTGTACGCCCCGGCGGCGGAGTAGCTCCCGACGTGATCCATATTGGGGATCGCTACTATGTGTCCTACGCTGTCGGCGGCGGCGGGATGTCTGGAGGCCATGCCAGCAACGTCAAGGTCATGTGGACGAAGAGCCTCGATCCCAAGTCCCCCGACTTTAAATTTCACGACGTTGGCGTGGTTGCCTCGAGCAATGGCGTTGAGGACTGTGACGCCATCGATCCCTCCTTCTTATACGAAAAAGGCCGGCTGTGGCTCAGCTATGGAACCTACTTCGGTTACATCCGCATCGTCGAGCTCGATCCCAAGACGGGCAAACGTGTCGCCGGCAACAAGGCGGTGAACGCGGCGATCGACATGGAAGCCACGGATTTGATCTATCGCGACGGCTGGTATTATCTGCTCGGCACGCACGGCACATGCTGCGACGGGGCTAACTCCACTTACAACATTCGCGTGGGCCGCTCCAGGAGCGTGCTCGGTCCCTATGTGGATAACATGGGCACCCCTCTGCTCAAGGGCGGCGGGAAGCTCGTGGCGGGCGCCAATGGCCGGCACATCGGGCTCGGCCACTTCGGTCGTATGATCATCGACAAAGATGTGGAGAGATTCTCCATGCATTATGAGGCCGATATGGACCGCAGCGGCCGCAGCGTGCTCGCGATTCGCCCGCTGCTATGGCAAAACGATTGGCCGGTTGGCGGCTACAACCTCCAGGGCGGCACCTATGAAATCCAGTCCCAGCGCAGCGGCGGCGCGCTCGAGTTGAATGTGGATTTTGTACGGATGGGGCGCTCCTTTCGCGGTTTTGGCGGCTTCGGCGGTCCCGGTGGCCCGCCAAGGCCGGGCGCCGCGAACCAGCGTCCCCAAGCCCCCGGCGCTCCGCGCAACAACCAGCGCCCCCCGCGGCCCGCAGGTGGTGGCTTCGGTTTTTTCCGCGCCCCAGCCGGGCCCGTCAAGCCGATTCCCGACCAGACGCTCGCGCAGGATTCGGCGGTCTGGCCCTCCGGCAACATCGATGTTGACCTCAACCAGTACATGGTTCGTCCCCATCAGGTCTGGACCATTACACCCGTTGATAACGCTGGCGGCTATCCTGGTTCACCCTACTTCAAGATCGTGATCGCGGGCACGGATCGCGCGCTGGCTGCAACCGCCGACGGCGACGTGATAGCAGTTCCCTCCTATACGGGCGCTTCCGAACAACTGTGGCGCATCGAGCAGTTGACCGATGGCACCTATCGCATCATGCCGAAGGCGATGCCCGGTTCCAACGGTCCCATGGCCCTCACTGCAGTGGGCGCCAGCACGCCGGCGTTGGTCAAGTTCAATCCCGACGGCGACCAGGCGCGCTGGAACCTTATAAAGGTCGAGAAGTCGACTGTCCCGAGCACTGAATCGATTCCGGGCAATCAGAAGCCTTAGAACCGAGGCTAGCCTGAATTGAGGCGCTTGCTCCACCACAGACGAATTTCATTGCCCACTTCTTCTGTCTCGTGCTGGCCGGAGCGGCTGGCTCTGGGTTGCCGCAGCCCTGCTGGGCTCAGGCGCCGTAATCGCGCAACGCTCCAGCAGTGATCGAAAGGCAGGGTCGCCGCGAAGAGCGTTCCACTTGGGCTCGACCGGCAGAAAAACGATATGCACATCACGGATGAGCCGGGCCTTTTCGAGCCACTCGCAGGCGGCGTCAGGAGCGCTCATACCCGCGTAGAGCAGCGCAACATTGTAAGGCGGCACAAAGCGGGCCGCTGATGTATCGAGCAGTGTTTTCAAGATCTGATCCGCTTCCGTTCGGCGCCCCATTTGCGCCATTACATATCCCTTGAGCGACAACGCCTCCGTGTTGCCTTCCGAAAGATGAAAAGCCGTATCGCATTCGGTTAGGGCCGCGCCATAGCGCTTCATCCGTTCGCAAACCTTTCCGAGAACGAGATGCCCGAGCCAGAAATCGGAGTTGAGCGCAAGAGCTCGACGCGCCTGCTCTTCCGTCGCGTCGAACTGCGCGGCCTGGTAGAACAGCTGACCCGAAACGGCATGCAGAGCCGGTGATAGTGGATCGAGCCGGCAGGCGTTGGCCATAACAGCGAGAGCCTCGGCATGCCGGCCAAGGTTGGAGAGAACGTGCGCCAGATAGCGGTGCCCGGAAGCGTAGCTTGGATTCTGTTCTACGGCGCCGCGCAATTCATGCTCTGCGCGGCGCCAGTCCCAGTCGAGCCAAAAAGCAACGATGCCCGAAGACGCGCAGGCTTCGGCCAAGTCAGGCTGTAGGCGCATGGCTTCGTCTGCCGCGTGGCGGGCCTTCTGCCAGTGTTCGGATGGGTCTCCGTCGCTGGTGACAGGGAGCACGGAATACGTATCTGCCAAGCCCGACCATGCAAGCGCAAAGGACGGATCTTTCGAAACCGCAGCATCGAAGAACTCGATGGCGCGGCGGAGGGCAGTCGGCCGGATCTGGTTCCAGTAATGCTTTCCGCGCAGGTAAAGGTCGTAGGCGTCAGGATCGGCGGTCGTGGAGCGGGAGCGAGCCGCGGCTGGCTCCGAGCTAAACCGGTTCTCCACATGATGTGCGATGGCGTTGCCGAGCTCCTCTTGCAACTGCAGAACCGATCGCCATTCGCGGTCATAGTTCCCGCTCCACACCTGCGCCTCGTCGCGAGCCCGCACCAGCCTTGAAGTGATGCGGACCGATCGCTCGTCGCGCCGGAAAGTGCTTTCGAGAAGATAATCGGCTGCCAGTTCGGCGGCGATTTCCCGAATGTTTTTTCGGGAGCGCTTGTAGCGCATCACGGAGGTCCGGGCGATGACGGCCAGCCGAGCGGACGCCAGATTGCCCAGAGCTGCGATCGTGTCTTCCGTGAGGCCATCGGTCAGATAGTCCTGGCCCGTATCCCCGGTCAGATTTTCGAAAGGCAACACGGCAACCGAGATGCGCTGGCTCGACGACGAAGCGGGATGCTCGGCCGCAAGGGTCACGGGCGCCAGGAAGCGGTAGCCTTTGCCGGAAACAGTTTGCACGAATGCGGGCTGTTGCGCGGAGTCATTGAGAGCTTGGCGAACCTTGCGAATCGCCGTGTGGATCCCGTTATCGAGATCGAGGAAGAGGTTGGGGTCCCACAATCGAGTGGCAATCTCACGGCGGGTGACGAGCATTCCCCGGCGCTCCACCAGCAGCAGCAATAGTTCCATGGGCAGGCGCTCGAGCCGGACGGGCTTTCCGCGCCGGCGCAACTCCCAGGCAGCCGGATCGAGTTCGAAGGAGTCGAACTTGAGCACCATGGCAGCCAATCATACTATGCAGATCGGCGAGAACCGCCGGGCAATCAGTGACATGCTTCTACAGCAATTCTTCAGAATTTCTGCGGACCCTATCCATTGGCGCGAGTGAGGTGGAGGCACATTCTGGCAGCAGGAGGGAACATCCAATGAAGACAGCGATGACGATTCTGTTGCTGATGGCGACGGCGGGGTGGGCACAGGAGACTCGGCGCCCGGCTTGTTCGAACGCGACGCTGACCGGCGATTATGGATTCAGTGTGACAGGGACGAGGCCGTCGGGGCCGAACATGCCGATCGAGACGGTGGTGGGCACCGCGCTGACGCACTTCAACGGTGACGGGACGCTGACGCAGATAGATAACATCCACGGATCGCTCTCGGGCTTTACTTCCCCTGACCGGCCCGGCTCGGGAACCTACACTCTGAACTCGGATTGCACGGGCACAATGACACTGAGCAACTCGGGAAGTCCGACCCTCACGCTGGCAATTGTGGTTGTCGCTGACGGCGATGAAGTGAGGACCGCGGTGGTGAGTCCTGCTCCCGTGATGGTGGGCAGCAATGGACGGCGTGTTGTCTCGCGGCCGGTTTTTCTATCCTTGTTCCGGTAGCGCGCCGCAAAGAGGGCGCCTCCGGACTCAATTCGTATCGATTGTCAGCACTTGTCCGCAGCCCAGCAGTCGATGGCTGGTGGCTCCTCTTCCGTCACCGCTGGGCCGGCGCGGCCCATTCAAGTCTGGGTTTGGTTTGAGTCGGGCCGTAGCACTGCTGGACAGAGTCTTCCCGCCGCCCGTTCACGCGCTCTCGTAGTCCAATCCGATTCAAGCTTACCCCCAGGAACATCCACACTCAGCAAAAGAGGCTTGGGTGGGCCGCCCGCCGAAGCTGGGATTGGGCGCGGTGCTGTAGCTGACGTTTCTCACGGGTTGCTGATCGTCTCAGATCCATTGCGGAACTTTGGTGCACAAATCTCCGTAAGAAGGATCTTGAGGACATCATCGATGCCGAAGTCTTTTCGCACCGTCCGTTCCCTCGCCCTTCTGCTTCCGCTCACCGTTGTCCCATTGCATCTCTCAGCGCAATCGTCATCTGCCTCCCAGCCGCCCCTTCGATTTGAGGTGGCTTCCATTCGTCCGCACCCGTTCGCCGGCGACGAACCCTCCAGCCGCCGCATCCTTCCCGGCGGACGCTTTATCGCCACCGCAACCACCGTCCGCACGCTCATCCGCATCGCCTTTGGCACCGACGATAACCGCATCTCCGGTGCGCCCAAGTGGGTTGATGAGATGTTCGACATCGACGCCATCACCGCGGACCACGCCGAGGTGAAGACTACGGAGCAATTCCAGCAACTCATCCTCTCGCTCCTCGAAGACCGCTTCCAGTTGAAGTTCCATCGTGAGCAAAAGGAGGGTCCCGTCTATTGGCTCGAAGTCGACAAGCCCGGAAAGCTGGGTCCCGCTCTCAAGCTGAGCGCTCCCGACTCGCGGCCCAACATGAGCAACAACTCGAACGGCTCCAGGACAGCGATGAAGGTTTCGAAGATGTCCATGGCTGACATTGCCGCTGGGTTGCGCCGTCAGGCTGGACGTCCCGTGGAGGATCACACTGGCCTCAAAGGTGACTACGACTTTCAGATCGAGTGGTCTCCCGGGGAGGCTGCCGATTCTGTTGATCCATCGCTCTTCACCGTTCTCAAGGAGCAACTCGGCTTGAAGCTCCGGCCTGCTAAAGGCAACATCGAAATGGTAGTCATCGACCAGATCAACTATCCCTCCGCCAACTAGCGTTTCAAGGGTGGCCCATTCAAGCCTGGTTTTGGCTTGAGTGGGGCCACGCATTATAAAAGGGCGCCCCTTTCTAGTAAGCTGCGGTTGCTGTGCTGAAGCAGACAACCTAAGCCCCGAGAGAGGAACACCCAGATGAACAGTGTGCGATATGTCGGTCTCGATGTCCACCGGGACACGATTTCAGCGGCGGTGCTGA
>Ga0207933_1002225_pt1 | contig 12893 bp, 9 predicted proteins | sample NGESurdeep092012_4_FD_184488 | JGI IMG/M metagenome (GOLD analysis project Ga0207933, IMG submission 184488) | Arctic peat soil microbial communities from Barrow, Alaska - NGEE Surface sample F53-3 deep-092012 (SPAdes) | ecosystem: Environmental > Terrestrial > Soil > Wetlands > Peat ... | reverse complement strand
AGAGGGAGGCCGGTTGCCGGATCGTCGATGACGCGCGCCACGCCGCTGGACTGGCAGGCCGGACTCTCCAGCGTGCTGAAGTCTCCACTCAACGCGGCTGTCGTGGGCACGAAGGCGGTCGTCGCGCTGGGGCTTTGACGTGTGCGTGTGCCCTGATATCCGCCAAAGAAGAAGAGTTTGTTGGTGATGATCTTCCCGCCGAGGGTGCCGCCGAACTGATTGCGCTTCAGGCTGTCCTGCCGGGCTGCAAAGTAGCTGAGCGCATTCGCATAGTAGTTGCGCAGAAATTCAAACGCCGACCCATGCCATTGGTTGGAGCCGGACTTGGTGACGGCGCTCACCAGGCCGCCCGGATGCAGACCATCGCGGGCCGGAAGGCCGCTGGTCTCCACGCTGAACTCCTGCAGTGCATCCGGGAAAGGAAAGGGAAGATTCACGTTGGTGAAACTGTCGTTGAAGTCGCCGCCATCCAGCAGATAATTCGTCTGGTCGCCTGCACCACCGGCGATCGCGATAGACTCCGACGTAGCAAAGCTTTTGCTTCCCGTATTAGTTCCGTCGCTGTGATTGACCGATGCGCCGGCAATGGTGATCAGTTCCATTGGATTGCGGCCATTGAGCGGCAGTTGGACGATGCGCCGCTGGTCGATAACCTGGGCGATGTTGTTGGTCTGCGCCTGCACCATGGCGGCATTCGCCTGTACTTCGACCGATTGAGTGGTTTGGCCCACAGTCAGAGTCACATTGATCTGCGCGGCCTCGTTCACTTGCAACACAATGCCGCGCTGCACATAGGTTTGGAACCCAGGCGCGCGGGCTTGCAGAGTGTAGGCCCCGATGGGCAGAGTTGGCAGGGTGTAGATGCCCGACCCATTGGTTACGGCGTTGTGAACTATGCCTGTATCCACGGCGGTCATTTTGATTTCGGCTCCGCTCACCACCGCGCCCGAAGGATCGACAACGCGGCCGGTCACCGAAGCGATAGAAACTGCCTGGGCGCGCACCGCTGGCGAGTTGCCTATTACCAGAAGCGTCAGCAACAACAAGTTGCCGGCAAGAATGGATTTTCCTCGAATGAACATAAGACAAGACCTCCCAAAATTCATCGGTAGTTATCCACACGGCCCCGAACGGAACGCGATATTACCGCACCATTCTGGAATTCCGCTGACACGCGCCTGGAGCAACCCGGGCTTTTGTGGTACCAAGTCCCACATTGCGAGACCTCGTCCAAACACTATAGAGACCGAAAATGATTTGGGCAACGGGGAAATCCTGAGAAGCAGCCTAAAACCTCCTCAAATTTCCAAGCTTTTCGGCGGGGGTAGCTTCGAGCCGCCCGGCAAGCTTGCGGGCTTTGCCTTGTTTGAGCCGCCCCCCGGACAATTTGATTGAAAAAAGGAAGGTTTCGTGCCGGGTAGGCTGCACGGATTGAGGGGAGCCGGCGTCTTTTCCATAGCCACCCGGGGTGCTACCTGACACCCAGACTTTGGCGATGTTCAGAGCGACTCAATGTACAAACCACGCCTGCGCGAGGATAGCGCTGGATAAACCATGCCATCCTATCGCTTGGTTCTTGGCGAATTCACGCTTAGCCAATTTGACGAGAGGTCACCCAGAGGTGCGGCTGTAAAGAGACACTTCCGCGATTTCAAAAGGCGCTCGCTCGCCTTCTTGACTCGTGGTAGAACATACTCCGATTCGGATTGACGCCGAGACCGCGTTCAGGTGAAGTTTGCAGTTAGCTTTGCCTTGATGACGAAAGATGCACGGGATGACCGATTTAACGCGGCGAGAGGCGATCGCGGCCATGTGCGCGGCGGCGGGGGCCGTTCTGGCGCCAAAGGTCCTCGGTGCCACGCAAGATACTACCTCGACCGGCGCGCCATGGCACTCCACAGTGCGGCGGTGCGGAGCCGTACAGTTCAATCAGAGCCAGTTTATGAAACCAAGCCGTGAAACCAAAACTCTGTAGCCGGATCTATGAGAGACCGAAACAAGTCGTAGTTCCCCGAGGAAGAGAGAAGAGCTCGGAGATGGGTCAGCGGGGTCATCGCGAGGAGAAGAGATTTTGCGGGTACTACTGGAAGCGGAATCGGGTGCAGTCCCGGAAAGACGGGAACCTATATGCAGCCTCCAGCGTAATGTGAGACAGGTAAACGCCATGCGCCGATTCGTCGTCTTTGCCTGCGCTATCGCTGGGATCGTGGCTTTGGGAGTACTTCTCCCGCATTCTCAGTTCAGTCACCGGGCTTTCGCAGACCCCCAGCTACAGACCAACTGGTCCACAGGCGCTTGCGCCGGAAACGACTCCAATGGCTGGGGCCATTGGGGTGAAGCCCACGTTTGCGAGCTTCGTGAGTCCACGCTGACCCTCCCTTCCGGTGATCTCAGCGTTCAGACGATCAACGGCAGCATTGACGTAGCCGGGGAAGACCGATCCGACGTCGCTCTGGAAGCTACCGTAAATGTCTGGGCTCCGTCGGAGTCGGCCGCCAATGACTTGCAGAAGCAAATTGCGATCTTCACGGCGGATGGCAATATTCATGCCCACGGCCCGCATATATCCTTCTTCACTCGGGGGGGCTATTCCATAAGTTATCGGCTCCACGTACCTAGCAAACTGGCCGCCGACTTTCATACCGTGAATGGGGGTATCCATCTTTCCCATCTGGACGGAAGGCTCCGCTTTGGGGCGGTCAACGGCGCCGTCACCCTGGATCATCTGAACGGGGACGTCGTGGGTCGGACCGTGAATGGAGGCATCCACATCGTTCTGGCAGGGGATGGCTGGCAAGGCGCCGGCCTGAGCGCCAAAACTGTAAACGGCGGGATCGGCGTGAGCCTACCGGAGAATTACTCGGCTCATCTGGAGGCCGCTACCGTGAACGGCGGCATCTCGGTCGATTTTCCCATCACGGTACAGGGCACGATCAAACATCACCTGGATGCCACAATCGGCTCCGGCGGCCCCGCCATTCATACGCAAACTGTCAATGGAGGAATCAACATCAAGCACGGCGGCGGTTCAGCGGAGTGACCTTCTCGCGCGCTCGCGGCTCAAAGCGGATTCACGATAGGTGTACCCAGAGGTAAATACACGATACGCGGCTTTTCCGTTAAGAAAAGCCGCACTTCTCGAACCACGGTGGGGCATAGCAATCGTGAATGCGCTCTAATCACAGTCCGGTCGCCTCGACGCGAGGGGGCGACTGGGAGGCTGTTTCGAGAGCAGATAAGAGCGCCCGGCGGTGAGCCGGGTGTTTTTCGCAGACGAGAAGCGTATGTCTATTTCATCTACACAGACATCGCATGGCCCTGGGCGGCGTGAACAGGGCGAGTAAGACGATGGACAAAATGGTAGGGCGGCCAGGGGCCGGAGAGCTGAATACGGCAGTCCTTCAATTGCTGTGTGGCGCTGGAGTATTTGTTTTGGTAGCGTTCGATGCCTTTGTTGTCGATCAGGTGCGCGATATCCAGAAGCATTTTCCCGGAGTCTGTCCTGCGGCAGCTTATCTCTTCATCGAGAGGGCTGAACATTCGGTGCATCTGCACGGAAACCGCGCGCGCTTTGGTCTGGCGCTCTCGCTGCCGCGTGGCGCTCTCGCGGAGGCTGGAGAGATACTCCTTGCCGACGCGATCGAAGGCCACTGGCCGCTGTTGCTGGCAGCCACAGTCGTCGAGCACCACTTTGAGGTGCATCTCCGCCTTGCCGCGCAACCGCTCGACATTGGACAGAAATTGCCGTTGGTTAGAACGGACTGATCGCCGCAAGGTATCGTCGTCGGCAAAAACCGTGCCAAAACGGAAGGGCAGAACCGTCGACAGCTTGAAACATTCGCCGATTACCCGCGCATGTTCCATAGCGGCCTTCTGGTCTAGATTTTCAAGGGGATTGTGTTCACTGACGATAACGGCGAGATCACTGGCTGGATAGAGGAAGATCTGATTTCCTGAGATGCCGGTCACCGATTCCATTGGGATGGGCTTTCGGTGGCGGCACAGTTCAGGAAACGCTTGCTTTTCACCAATACAATACGCGTACCAGGCCATAAATGGTCACTCCACACCGGCTGGCGAGCGCAAGGCCGCCGGGTTCTCTGTCATTTCATGAAAGCTTGGAACGACTTCGCGGGGAGATCTGGCGCGTCTGCCGAAGCAGACTGTGCTGAACTAACCGGTATCCTAGTCCCACAATGAGAGACCTGGCAACACCGCTGTCCGGAATAGTTAGCTCAGAATTTCGCGTCCGTGCAAGCTGACTTTTACGACATCAACTCAGTTTCGACGATATGAATGTCGTCCGATTACATCGCCCACGTTCTGAACCCCGTGCGAGATACGCCGAAGGGTGCATTGGAATGGCGATCCGAACTGGGCGGCCAGCCGCGGGTGGCGGATGGAGCGTGGCCGCTAGCGCGCGAAACGGAGAGCTTGGAGCACCAGCATGGCGATCAGCAGGAGCAAAGCCAAGGCCAGCGCGCCGATTAGGCCCCGGATACGCCGGTTCAGGGAGCGGACCTCGGCGGAAAGCTCGGCGATATCGGTGTGGCTTCGATCGCCGGCCTCGCGCAGGCTGGACAGCTGCTGCTCCATCTTCTCCATCTGGAGAGAGTGACTCGCGACTTGGCTATTCAGGCTGCGGCTGCCGGTCTTGATCTCATCCAAGCCGGCGCGGACGTCGGTCAGATCAGGAGCGGCCTTCAATAGTCCCTTATCTAGCAACGGCACAAGGCGCGTGAGATAGGGCAGCAGAACGCGCAACTGCATTATGAGTTCCCACATGGAGCGAAGCGAACCTTTCTCGTGCTCTGGTGTGAGCGGCGGCAGCAGCCGTGCGCTGTCGGACGTGTCCGGCGCTTCCGTAAGTGTGTCTGTTTCGCGTCCCATGTATTCGCCGGTCCGCCCTTTATCCTACCCAAACGGTAGGCGGGTTGCCTATGGGCGGAGGCAACGCGGTCGGTCTCCCCCAGGAAGATATCGGACAAAGTGCAACCGGCCCCATAACTAAGGGACGGAGAAGAGCGACGCCAAAGTTCGGCCATACCGTGTCGGCCACACTCTGGAGGGAGCACCATGCCGCTCCCGGTTTTGGGCGTTGGAGCGTGCCGAATGGGGAACGGGTGCATTTACCAGTTGGATAACGCTTTAGGGGATCGCCGAAGAGAATTCTCCTTTATATGGTTGGAATAGTTGGACTTAACCAGTTTATGTACTTCTGCCAGACCTTCCATTTATGGGAGATGAGAGAGGCGACTTCTATGAAAAAAAGTGTTGACCGCTGAATGAGATCGCGATAAGTTCAGGGTGGCCTCGCAAACGCGGTGTTCTGGACGTTTGCCCTGCCTCCTTTTTGCACCCAACTGTTTTGTCCCGGTTACGGAGAAATAAAGCTTACCTGGGTCACAGTGCGGGTATGCCTCTTCGCGTGTGGAGGAGCCGCGGAACGGGTCTTGAGAGCAGTATCACGAAGGGCAGTCTCAGGATTGATCCGGAGACCAAAGATATTTTTAAGTTGAGAGAACGGAACATTTATAACGTCTAACAGTCATTCATCAAAAATAATCGACCGAAACTGCGACCGCGAGGGCGTGTGATGCATCCCTTGAGTGTCAGCGGGAAAACGGACAAAGAATTTACCAAGGAGAATTACTATGCGCTCTGATCTTATTTTTGGGGCACTTGCCCATGTGGAAAACCGCTACCAGCTGTGTCAGCTGGCTTCCAAGGCGACGAGGAAGCTGCATAAGCCAAATACCCGGCTGCAAGACACGGCTAATGAAGTTTTTGTTCGCTTCCGCGATGAGAATCCGGCAGCGCCTTCCGCGACGTCTGAGACGACATCGGTTCAGCAGCGCCGCGCGGCTTAGCGCGGCACTGCTCCCCCACCACTTCACTCTGCTAACCTGCTTCGATCAGCAAGAATCCTTCCTGGCAAAGCCCTCCATCCCGTCCCTTCCGTAGGTGATCATGACAATTTCCGAGCTGAAAGAGAAGAACATAACCGAACTGAGCCGCATTGCGCGCTCACTGGAGATTCCAGGCGCTAGCGGCCTGCGCAAGCAGGATCTTATCTTTAAGATTCTCCAGGCGCAGAGCGAGAAAGAAGGCCACATTTTCGCCGAGGGCGTGCTGGAGATTTTGCCCGACGGCTATGGCTTTCTGCGTTCACCCGATTACAACTATCTGCCCGGTCCCGACGACATTTACGTTTCGCCCTCGCAGATTCGCAAGTTTGACCTCAAGACCGGCGACACCATCAGCGGCAATGTACGCCCCCCGCACGAGGGGGAGAAGTATTTTGCCCTGGTCAAGATCGAAGCCATCAATTTTGAGTCACCCGAGGAAACGCGCAACAAGATCCTCTTTGACAATCTGACGCCGCTCTATCCCCAGGAGCGCATCAAGATGGAGACGCTGCACGAGAACACCAGCGGCCGGGTGATGGACATCCTTACCCCGATCGGCAAGGGCCAGCGTGGGTTGATCGTTGCGCCGCCGCGCACCGGCAAGACCATGCTGCTGCAATCCATTGCCAATTCCGTCACCACCAATCATCCGGAGGTCGCCCTGATTGTGCTGCTGATCGATGAGCGCCCGGAAGAGGTGACGGACATGCAGCGCTCGGTGAAGGGCGAGGTCATCAGCTCCACTTTCGACGAGCCGGCGGCGCGCCACGTGCAAGTGGCGGAGATGGTCATTGAGAAGGCCAAGCGCCTGGTCGAGCACAAGCGCGATGTGGTGATCCTGCTGGATTCAATTACCCGCTTGGCCCGCGCTTACAACACCATCGTTCCTCCTTCCGGCAAGGTGCTCTCAGGCGGTGTCGATTCCAATGCCTTGCAGCGTCCGAAGCGCTTTTTTGGCGCGGCCCGCAATATTGAGGAAGGCGGCTCGCTCACCATCATCGCGACCGCACTTGTGGATACCGGCTCCCGCATGGACGAAGTGATCTTCGAAGAGTTCAAGGGAACAGGCAACATGGAGATCATTCTGGATCGCAAACTGGTGGACAAGCGGGTCTTTCCCGCCATCGACATCCAGCGCTCCGGCACCCGCAAGGAGGAGCTGCTTATCTTGAAGGAAGACTTGCAGCGCATCTGGGTGCTGCGCAAGGTGCTCAATCCGCTCTCCCCTGTGGAGGCCATGGAATTGCTCGTCGACCGTCTGGGAAAAACGCGCAACAACCCCGAATTTCTTCTGAAGATGAACTCGCTTTAAAGGCAGTCCATGAGACGACGCGAATTTTTAACGACCTCGCTGGCCGCATCTGCTCTCACCCTCGCGGGTGGCGCACAGGCCGCAGCGGCTGAACCGTCCAAGGCATCCGAGCGGGAATATTACCAGCTCCGCAAGTACTCCCTGCAGAACGGACCGCAGACGAAGCTCACTGACAGTTACGTGAGCAGCGCGCTGATTCCTGCGCTCAACCGCTTGGGCATCGCTCCGGTGGGCGCCTTCCATCTCAGCATTGGCCCGGAGACTCCCACACTCTATCTGTTGCTGCCCTGCGCCAAACTCGACGTCTTAGTCCGCTCCCAGCTCGATCTGGCCAGCGACGAGCAATTCATGAAAGCGGCGGAACCGTTTTGGAGTGCGCCCGCTGCCGCCCCGCCCTTCCTGCGCGTGGAAAGCTCGCTGCTGATCGCCTTCGCAGGCCACCCAAAACTGACGCTGCCGGCGCCTGGCGCGCGGCCGGGGGCCCGTATCTTCCAGCTCCGTACCTATGAAAGCGCTACCTCTCGCGACCACGCCCGCAAAGTCGAAATGTTTCATCATGGAGAGTTCGAGATCTTTCGCAATGCGGGTATCGCTCAGGTCTTCTACGGTGACACTCTGATAGGCCCGAACATGCCGAATCTCACCTACATGCTGAGCTTCCACGATCTGGCCGAACTGAACGCGAAGTGGGATGCTTTTTTTGGCGATGCGGCATGGAAGAAGCTTTCCACCTCCGCACGGTATGGTTTTGAGCCTATTGTGAGCAAAGTCACGAATCTGATCCTCAGCCCAGCGCCCTACAGCCAGGTCTAGACAGCGTCCCGGAATAGTCGCTTCATCCTATCCTCAGGCCAAGGATGGTTCTGCTGGCGAAAAAGCCACCGAGTCTGAGCGCAGTAAGCGGCGCCTATCCGCCAGCCATGGAGCGAAACGGGCGCAAGGGGTCCTCGCCTTGCAGGGGGTAAGCTGTTTGTTCTCAGTGCCGATTGCGCAAAAGCGAGCGAACTCCGCGGTCGGGCGCGAGCTGTCCTCTCTTCCAATCCGTGGCCGGCTGTATTTTTGCCGCATCCAACCATTCAGTCGGACATGACCTTCTGGCGCAGTAACATGACCATTGTTTTACGCCGTACTAGCATCAAAATGCTCTATTATCCTTGCAAATGTCCTGTTACTTTAGTCGTATTTACGGGGCACGCTGGGACAAGGCAGGCCAAACCCGGCAGGAGAACCCAAGGAGGGCAATTCTCATGAAATTCATTCTAGGTCCGGGGATACTAGCCGGACTCACCCTGGTTTGTGCGCTTTCGGCGGTCGGTCAAACACCAAACGCTACTGCGAACAATGCTGCTTCCGCGACAGCGGAAAAAGCTCCCCTGAGCTCGAAATACAACTATGCCTTTATTGCTCAAGGGTATGTGTGGAGCAACAAGCCGCTCAACACGACCGCCAGCAAAATTTGCCAAACCATGAAGGATCACGCCTTCTCTGAGACTCCGTATGCGATCAGTGGCGACCACGATTGGAACGAGTGCCTCTCCACGCAGGTCCAGAGCATTGGCTACCTACGGTGGTTACAGAATGCCGGCTTTAAGGCGACCAAGAAGAATCGCAAGAGCGCTCAGGCTTACCTGCAGAAGACCTACACCATGGGTCCATGGGGAAGCTACAGCTTTGCTGAACTCGTGCAAGCGGCCCAGGCCACCAGCGGACCAATTCATCCCTGACCGGATGTGCCCCCTTTCCGACAAGTCAGTGCTAAAACCAAAGAGAAGAGGCCGTCTCGTTCGGCCTCATTCTTCTTCCGGTCTCATCCTTATCGGAGCCGCCGGGAATCTTCTCCAGTCCTGGACGCGGTTTCCTCTTGAGAGTTCCTAAATGATTGCTGATGCAACAAGGCCCCGAAAAAGGCAAAAGCGAGTCCGCACGCGTGCCGGGCAAAACTGGCGCTCCGGTTGAGAATGGCAGCCGAGGCTGCGGAGAAGCAACCCTGGAGGCGCGAAGCGGCCGAGTCTGCGGCTGCAATGGGCCCTTAAAAAGGCGCATAATATTCTTTGTCGGGTCCGTTCGCTTTGTCCCGCGGAGGATGCCATGCCTCGAGGGAGCCGAGGATTCACGCTGCTGCTGTTTTTGCTCGGTTTGGCCTCGCTGCTAGCGTTGCCCGCCGGGGCTCAAAGCCTCTCAACCCCCGGCCGCCCCGACCAGGGATACGGCCCGATCGATACCAGCGCGCCTAGTATTCCGCCGCAAACAATCATCCAGGAATTTGCCGCCAAGGAAACCGAATTCCGAGAGGCGCTCAACAATTACACGTATCAGCGGGATGTCACGGTCGAAACCATCGACAGTGACGGCAAGGCCGATGGCCAATATCGAGAAGTGGTCCAGATCTCCTATGACGACCGAGGGCGCAAAGTTGAGCATGTGACCTTTGCTCCTCCCAATACTCTTCAGCGAATTTCAATGTCGCCATCCGACATGTCCGACATTGAGCATCGGCTGCCCTTCGTGCTCACGACCGAAGACATCAGTCAGTACACCCTTATCTATGTCGGGAAGCAAAAAGTCGATCAGGTGGAAACCTATGTCTTCGATGTCGCTCCCAAGGCGATAGAGAAGAACCACCGCTATTTCCAGGGACGCATCTGGGTGGACCAGAAGGATCTGCAGATCGCAATCACCAGTGGCAAAAACGTTCCCGACGATACCCGCAAGGGGCACGAGGATCTTTCGCCGCCGTTCACCACGTATCGCCAGCAGGTGGACGGAAAATATTGGTTTCCGGTCTACACCAAGGCAGACGCCATGCTGCACTTTACCGGCGGCAACGGCTACATGGGCGAAGATGTACACATTCGCGAAATCTGCCGCTATACCAATTACAAGCAGTTCCGCTCGACAGTCAAGCTGATCTTTCAGGGCCAGGATGTGACCAACAAGGCGGGCCAGCCTGCTCAGAGCCAGCAGCCGCCTGCGACTCCCGTTCCTTCCGAAGACACCTCGGGCGCTCCTTAGAGCATTGCCCAGCAGCGGGGATACTTATAAAGAGATAATCCCTGTTTCAAATGGTGGGTCCGGCACACCTGTGCGGAGTTCGTTCCGGTAATCGTATGGCGATGTTGACTGCCCCATTTTCCGCGAGCTCGAAGAATTCTCAATATCAGCTGCTGATTTCAGTTCGGCCGCTGCGTTCGTCGGAAAGCTGAGTCTGCGGCGTCACTGTCGATCAAACCTGCTTGCCGCAGCTCCCGGTAGAGCGTGTTTCGGGAAACGGAGAGACTTCGTGCGGCCTTTGAAATATTGCCGTTATTTTTTCCGTAAGCGTCGAGAACCGCTTCGCGACGCAGGTCAAGAAGCGTAGATGCTCCGCGGTGAACTTCGTTTTGCGTCTTTAGGCGCTTGGGTAGAAGGTGCCCAACCGCTTCCGCAGAGAGACAAGGCCCATCGCAGGTCAGCGCTGAGCGGACAAGGATGTTGCGCAATTCTCGCATGTTTCCATCCCAGGGCTGCTCTCGCAAGAGGCTTAAGGCGTCCTCCGCGATCCGGAGATGCGGTGCGACCTGGCCCAGCAGATCCCGCACGATCTGATCGAAATCGGATCGATTGCGGAGTGGGGGAAGAAAGATCTCAACGCCGTTGATGCGGTACAGCAGATCCCGTCGAAATCGCCGGTCAGCGATCGCCTGATCCAAATCGCAGTTTGTGGCCGTCACGAGTTGGATGTCGACTTTCTGCTCCTTGACCGACCCAATCGGCCGTACCGTCCAGCTGTCAAGAAAACGAAGAATCGACGGCTGCAGGTTTATCGGCATGTCTCCGATTTCATCCAAGAAGAGCGTGCCTTTGTCGGCCTGGAGGATGAGACCCGCGGCCCCGCCGCTGTGCGCCCCCGTAAACGCTCCTTCTCGATACCCAAAGAGCTCGGCCTCCATGAGGCTTTCCGGAACCGCCGCACAATTTAAGGCGACGAACCGCCCGCTCCGGCGGCTGAGACGGTGCACGTGTTGCGCAAGCATCTCTTTGCCCGTTCCGGTCTCGCCGCGGATGAGAATGGGAACGCACATTTCAACAGCGCGTTTGACCATCGAGACGGCGTGTGACACCACGGGGTCTTCACATACAAAGTCGGGCGAACGGAGTTCCGCCACGCTCTTCGTGGTTGCTCGCGGGGAAGCCCACGTCTGGGATGTCTTTCCCGGATGACGCACGCGAACGCTGAAGTAGCTTCCCTTGACATCAGTAAGTTCCGCGAGATCGGCGGCGAGCTGGGGACGGGCGACGAAGCTGCGAAAGTTGACGCGAAAGATCTCGTCGAAATGGCGGCCGGCTTCGACCGGCAACCCTTCAAGAAACAAACTGGCCTGCCGGTTGCCGCATAAAATTCTGCCTTCTGCATCGAGCGCAACGAGGCCGGCATTGCATGTGTCGACGAATTCATTGCGGCTGTGGAGCTGAAGGACGATTTCAGAACGATATCGTTCCCGAAAAAGCTCAGCCTCGATGTGCAGCGCGGACATGCAAAGCAGCGAGATCGTATGTTGTTGCCGAAACCCGCAATCCGAAGATTTGTGAAGGATGCCGACTAGCTCCGCATCCGGGTCCATCACGGGCACAGCCGCGCAGGTAAGCATCCTGTAAGAACGCAGAAAATGCTCCGATGATTCCACGAACACCGGAGTCCGGGTAAAAGCCGCTGTGCCGATCGCATTCGTACCGCGGAAACCCTCGCTCCAACAGGAGCCCGGCAGCGCTTTCGCGGCTGCGCGCACCGATAAATTTGAATAGACGTAGTCGAGCAGAATTGCTTCGCGATTGGCGAAACCGAGAACGCAATCATTCCCCGCGAGTTGTCTTTGCAGCTTGCAAAGCTCAAGTTTGGCCAGATGCACAAGGTAAGAATTTTGCTCGATTAAAGTGCCCAGCTCCTGAGAAGTTAAGTCAGCTCGCTTTGGCTGCTGGACGGGGTCAAGCCCGGCGTCGAGGCATCGCCGCCAGGAGTCGCGAATCTCGCCTCGCAAGAGATCGCTCGACACGGCTATGGATTGGTCAAGCTGGGCGCGAGCATGCACCAAGTGATTTGCTGTGAATGCCATTCGCCGCGGCCTCGCCCGCAAGTCTCAATCAAAACCCGACCTTAAAACAATCTCTGCGGCGGTATGTCGGATGAGCAGAATGTATACCGGTGGTTAGAACAATTGTCAAGTGTTCCGAAACGAAACAATCCGCCACGCACTTCTGTTCCCGCGATGAACAGAAAAGAAAATCCTTCTGCCGTCTCTCATTGAAACCATGGCACTTCCAATAGAGTTCGCAAATGGCACGCCAATTGCATTACAACGCGTGAACATCCGGATGTTTCTTCAGTGGCAAAGCACGCCGCGGGAGCAATATTGCTTGCAAAAACGCCAGGAATGCACATCCGTCAAAAGCTGACTCCCGGCTCTCGCCATCGAGTACCGGGCTTGGCCGTTCGGAGATCCGGAGGATAGATGTATCGTCGCAAGTTCCTGAAAACGCTCGCGTTGGCGGCTCCCGCCGGCGCTCTACTCCCTTACTCCAAAGCGTTCGCGCTGGCGGCTCCCGCCGGCGGTGTTGTCCCTTACTTCTTCCAGGTAGCTGACCCGGAGCGCAAAAAGGTAAAGATCACCGACGTCAAGTTTATGCGGCTCAAAATG
>Ga0207933_1002224_pt1 | contig 12894 bp, 16 predicted proteins | sample NGESurdeep092012_4_FD_184488 | JGI IMG/M metagenome (GOLD analysis project Ga0207933, IMG submission 184488) | Arctic peat soil microbial communities from Barrow, Alaska - NGEE Surface sample F53-3 deep-092012 (SPAdes) | ecosystem: Environmental > Terrestrial > Soil > Wetlands > Peat ... | reverse complement strand
TGCCGTGCCTACAGAGAGCGAAGAACCTGCCGCTACGCCCGCCGAGACACCTACTAGTGCGGTATTGCCACGAGTGACGAAGAAGCCGTAGCTCGATGCGGGAATCGCATAAAGACCAACGCCAAACTCCGTGTTCGTGAGCGATGCCGCCGCAGGGCTGATGACTACGTTGAATCCAGTCGCCGGGATGAGGTTCACGACCGAAGAAGTCGTAAGAGCCGTCGTCGGCGCATCTTCCAACGTAACGACCAACGCGCCGCTTGTAAGGGTCTGCGCTGGGTGATTGGCGATTTTGAGCGTCTGACCGATGCCCGTAGAAGACTGGACTACCAAGAATCCGCCTGCGTACTGACCTGCGGTTGCCGCCGTACCACCAAGAGTTACCGTAACGGTTGCGGGAGTATTTCCATTAGCGGAATACGCCTGTACTGCCGTTACTGCAAGGCCCTGATGATTTCCAATCAACGCCGCGTTCTGATAGAAGTAACCTGGAGCGACCGTCGTCGCTGACGATGCCTGACCAAGTGCTACTTCACGACCGTCGGATAAATCCCAACGGGTTCCCAAGAGGGTCTGAAGGGATGCGTCTGTTGAGGTTTGAAAGGCACCGTTCGCTACAAGAGCTACTGGCCCCGTCGCACCTCGCTGAGTAATTTGAGACATTTTTTTGTGTTAATTTATTTTGACCTTTAGGCGCTCACAAAGCAGTACACGTTCCACGTATTGGTTCCCGTGTTTGTAAAAGTGAGGCTCGCGGATTTACCCGTTCCTACTGCTGCCGTACCGACCACCGTGGAACCCGTCGCTCCCGTAATGGTAAGCGTCTGGGAACCACCGAGGTTAATAAACGAGCAGTCGAACGTGTATCCTACCGCTACCGTCGGGATTGCCGCTGACAGTAATGTTCCCGTAGGAAGCGTTACTGTACCTGCGCCCGTTGCCCCGGTCTGGGTTACGATACCACCCAACAGCTGTGCAGTCGTCGGAGTGGAGTTTTGCGTCGTACCAAGCGAAGCTACAGTAAGCGCGTAGACTGGATTCGGAAGAAGAACCTCCGAAGAACCGGCGAAGTTCACTGCCTTCGCGGTATTCAGCCCATCTGCACGAATATCGGGAAGATTGTCTTCAATGTAAATCATAGTGTTGGATGGTTAATTTATCCTATCACTAGACTCCAGTGATTCCGGTAAGTACGCCCTGACGGAACGGAGCTTTGCAGATCATCTGACCTCCGACAATCATGAAACCATTGATGGCTCCCTGGTTGTAGGCTTTGATCATGCCCGTCCACGTGAATGTATCCTTCGGGTCGTAGATTTTGTTCTCATATACGTTGCCCTCGATGTCCTTCGCTTTCGGGGACACCCTCTCACCTTCCCACCACTTGAGACCATACCACTCAAGCGACTCAAGGTTCATCATGTAGAAATTACCCGTGGTGAACTTCTTATCGCGTGAGATGACCATACCATCCCAAATCTGCTCTGCGTAGCCTGACGTTGAAGCCGTCAACTTCCGTTCGCCTGCACCACGGAAATCCGAAGTGTTGCGCTGGAACGGGGTCTGCAACTGCTCGAAATAACCCCAGGTCGTGTAATCCGTACCAATAAAGTCCGGGCGAACCGTGTTATCCGAGATGTTGTTCCAGAGTGTCCGAACCTGAATCAAAGAGATTTTGTTGTTCGTCGAGGCCGTAATCGTCGAGTTCAACCCAGTATAGGACGCGCGGGTCAAACCGCCGTAGGTCGAAGCGACCGTACCATTATCAATGGTGTTCGCCAAACCGTTCGGGGCTTTGCCGCCGAATCCCGTACCGTCTCCCTGAAGGAAGTTACCGACATCGTCTGCTGCGTCCTGCTTCCGTGACTCCATGATGGTTGCCATCAAATCCATCGTCTTCATGTCCGTGTTGTTAATGGACAAATCCGAACCTGCCAAAGCGACGTTGGTCGCCATGAAGGACGGATAGAACGTCATATTAACTGACACGGGTTGCTGCGTAATCGGCAAGAGATCGAAGCCGTTAAATGCGATAGTAGCAACGCCTTTCTGATATTTAATCGGGAAAAGCATCTGCGCACCATCCCACTTTTTGGTCTTCTGCATCAATTTGCCGAAGAAAAAGTTATCCCGCAAAACCTGATCAACCCCAATGTTGTTACTCGCCTTGCGGCGGGAGAAACCTCTTCGGATTTCTCTCATCGGCTTCTTGAGTTATACCGATGTTCAGACTATCGCTTCCCTTTCGGGTCTTCTCACTTAGTCGTTCACGGTGGCTTTCGCCTTCCGCCCTGTCACCCACCTCTGGGCTTCCAAGTCAATCAGAGAAGATTTAACCTCAGCTGGTCATGTTAACCGAGGAGCCAAATACTGGTTCGTTGTGGTCGTCACGTTTATGTTGGGAGCAATGCCTCCAGCCATAAGTTTGATTATTAATTAATTTATTTAATTCCAACCCCTGTCCTTCGCGTAGTTATCCACTGCGGTCTGTTGGAGCTGGCTTCCCGATGATTGTCCTCCTCGCGTCATGCTACGGCTCGAAAGGTCTTGTGCCTTTGACGAACTTTTCTGCACGCGCGACTGGTACAGTTCATAGGTGACTATCGGGTCGGGGAACTCAATGATATTTCCTTCACGGTCTTTGCGGGAGAGTTTTTCATAGAGGTTAAGGAATCCTTCGCGCTTCGTACCTTCGGAAAGGTCTATGCCGAACTCATCTTCAACCGCTTCAATATCTGATTCGATATTATCCTCCTCCGTTTTGACTGCGTCGGTTTCTCCACTGCGTTCCTCATTCAGACGATTATATGCTTTCTCAACGGCGGTCTTCTCAAGGTCTTGCAAAGTTTCTTTCAGCAATCGTGTTGCTTCGGCTCGCTTGGGGTCGAACTTTCCGTCCTCTCCCGCGTCGCCGTATATCTTTGCCGCTTTCTTGAGATATTCTGCCTCCTCGGAGCTTGATTCAGAAGTACGAGATTCGGTAATCTGTTGAAGTTTCGCGTTAAGAGCGATAGCTTCTTCTTTGTATTTCTGGGCTTTCGATGCCTCCCTACGGGTGTACCGATTGCCCTTGAATCGTCCCTCCTCGATGACCTCATCTTCTTCCTTTTCAGGTTCGTCTTCGGTCTTGTTGAGATGTGAAAATGCGTCTTCCTGCTTACCCTCTAAGTCCTTCAAGAAATCTTCTGTTTCGCTCATTTGATTTTTCAATCTGTTATTCCCTTTTCGCAAGGGGTTTATGAATTCAAGCTTTTTGCTTTCGCAGGATGTCGCTTTACAACCCTTGATAACTATTCTTTGTTATCGTCCTCGTTATCTTCCTTCTCGCCTTTGATGTCGCCCTTATGCTCGTTCGTGGAATGTTTCTTCGAACCACACTTGGCGCAATCGCCCTTCTTCTTCATCTTTTCGAGGGCTTCTGTTTTTGCTTTAGCCATTGGTTTCGGTTGTGTCTGCTACTGTTTCTTCGACCTTGACGGGTTCAACGGGTGCTTCTACGGGGGCTACCGGTTCGGCTGGGGCTTCTACAGGCGCAACGGGGACTACTTCCTCCTTGCTCTCATATACCACTTCGCCGTCTACTTCTAATTTAATTTTTGCCATGATGTTAATGTTTATGTTTTCGACCGTTAGCGATTATCTTTTGTTCCGTGCTCTTTATCATATTCACGGGCGTGCTTTCGGCGGGAAGAACGATTATCTACATATCGTTGCTCATTAAATAGCTTTTTATAATTCTGCCCTATTGTTTTCAATTCCGACGGTGCATATTTCACCTTCTTCATCGCCTTTGATTTGGCGAGGGAAGATTTTAAGTGAGACTTTCCATAAGCCCTATCATTCTCATCGCCTTTTCTAATCACGGGCGGTTTATCAAAATAGTTTTCTTCTTTTGCCATGCTTTTATTTAATAGTTTTCCTTTAGTTTTGTGTAATTTCGGTAGAACTAGGCGGGGACTTTATCTTTCATCTGTGCCATTTTTGCACTCGCTAGTTCGGTTGACTGCTGTACTTTCTGCTGATGCCCTTCTTCGCCGTGCCTCATTTGCTGTTGGTGAGCCTGCTCCTTTTGCTGAATTTGCTGGTTTCCGGCTTGGGCTTTCTGTTGTATCTCTTGCTGACCTTGTGCGCCCTGCATAGCGAGTTCCTGCTGTTGAGCCTGTTGCTGTGCTTGTTGCTGTTGCTGTTGCATCTGCTGAAGTTGCTGGGCTAACTGAGGGAAATTGAGCGTTATGTACGTCATACCACCGTCTGTTGCCTCGCTGAACTTCCACAATGCTCCGTCGGAAGCGGCATCGTCTGCGTCTGGGAAATTGAGTCTTTCGAGCAATGTTTTAGGACCAATCGCACCAGAGCCGAATAATGAAATCGCCTGATTAGCTATTGCCGTTTCATCTTTTGGCATCATGCTGTTTGCCGCCACCCCAATGACAAGTTGATGCGTCATATCAGCGCTCTCAAACTCGACATACTGAACCGAAGCTCCCGTTCCCATAACCGCAGCGAAGTGCTTTTGGTCATAGTTAACGCAGTACAATTGCACCAACCAGTCATAGCATGACTTAGCTACCGACTGCTCAAGGATGTCGGAAATTCCCCCTCCGATGCGTGAGGTGTCCCGCCCTTGATTCAAAATCATCCCTCTCGCCGTTTCGTCGGGCTTCTGCTCCTGTGAGGCGATGCCTTGTACACCCCATGATTCCAAGAGATGTCTCTCGGAGTTATCCAAGTCCTTGAACGCTGAATCAGGGAAGGAAGGAGCTTGCAAGCGGGCTACTGCTTCTCCCAACGGTTTGCCGGAAGGAACAAGAATGAAACCTGTCTTTGTACGAATAGCATTGACCGCCTGCTTGCCTGTTTCCTGATTGAAATTGTCCTCTGAAAGGAGAAGTCCGTTATTGGCCGCCGAAACACCTTCGTCAATCTGTTCCGTCCGACGGGAAATCTTCTGCTGATTAGGGATGTTCTGCTCGATAAGACCCGTGATGTCGTGGGGCTGTTCCTGTAATGAAAAAACGGAAAGGAAAATATAGGGCTTCTTGGGGATGGCAAAGTGATTGGGCTTCGGTGGAGGAACTTGTCCAGTTAATGGATCGGGTTCTTGCTCCCCCTCGTCATAGTTAAAATTCTCGTTCTTGTGCTTGTCAAGGACGATTTTCTTGTACGTCGAGAAGCAGTAATCGTCATTCCACCATTCGGTATAAGTGACTTTCGTTCCGAGTTTTACTTTATCCTCAACCGATACCGTGTGTTCGATGTACTCTTTATGCTTCGGGAACAGCTCAATAAGTCTCTCTGCTGTTACCGTAATTCTTTCTCCGAGCCACGAGCTGAAATCCCCGTAAACATCAACATATCCGTCGGGGTCAAAGATGAAGTCCTGAATCTTACGGTTGTCTATCGTTACATCCTTGATCTGTTTGTTCCAACCTGCCTTCAAGACTCCCAGATGATAAATAGACCACTGCCGCGCCATGACTTCCAACTTCCTGCGGAGCAAGAGTTGTTGCGCGTGGAACTGAAGCATGACCTTAACCGTATCAGAAAGCTCCTGTCCACCAGGCTTATTGTCAGACCATACCAACGGGTCGGGATTCTGTGCCAACGCCGCAGGCAAGAACGTCTCCTCTGCCTCGAATTGTAAATTAGCCGCGCCACCCTCCTCCTCTCCTATCAACCGTCCTGACTTGTCCCTGCCGAGATAAGACCGTAAGTTACGCTTAGGGACTTCTTTGTACTTGCCTTCATACGGCGCATAGGTGTTCTCCCAGTCATCGCGGAGCCGTAAAAGCTCCTCATCCGACATTGGGAGGTCGAGAATATCATATTGGTCTCCTTGTGCGCCTTCCGGCGAGTCGTCGGAGTTTCTGACCTTGTTGGTGTCTGACTCAATCAAATCCGACACACCCATGACGTTCTGCGTGAATCCATCCATTGCCTTCATTCAACAACAATGGCGCTAAAACAGGTAATTTCGGTAGAATGCGGGCTGTGTAGGAATCGAACCTACCAAGGCAACGTTTGGAGTGTCGCCCGTCCCCAGGACACAACCCTATTCCTCCTGCTTCAATACTTGCACAATCATCCAACGCTCGCAAGGATGTTCCTCGTGCCATGAATCCAAGAGCATCGTACAGAATGGGCAGTTTTTCATTTCTTTTGGTTTTTCGATATATGTTTCACGATAGTGATAGCCTTCCATTTCAACCCTAGTGAACACTCTGGTCTTTTTCCTTCTCATTCGCCGCACCCACTTCCGCTTGTAGATTTTGAGTTCTTCGGAGGTCATTTCTTATTCAATGCGAGCCACAATTTAGCTACTGCTTCTTCGGGCCTCATAGCGAATTGCTCATCCACGTCAGCATTCTTTGCCCATGCAGACCAATAAACGCCCACAAGTTCTTTTCCAAGACCAAAAAAGCTATCTCCGTACGCTTCGATAAGCTCGGAGAGAGATGGAACGTATGCTCTTTTTACCCCTCCACGCTCCAGATAGCCGCCATTCTCGCAAAATGCCGAATCATCTATAAACCAACTACGGATATTTCTATCGCATCGCTTTGATGCTTTATTTTGCGGGAATCCTGCGTCCTTCAGTTTTTTTGCTAATTCGTAGTTCATAGTGTTAGTTTATAATTCTACACTCCCTTCGGCTCTCATTATTGGACTTGGATCTACTTCTGCCGCCCACGGGTCAACTATCCGACCTTCTAGCTGTTTTGACATCATGCGAGGCTTTACTGATTGACCGATTGAGAAATTACTCGCGTTGCCGATGTGGGCCAAGTCGCCGCCATACTTCTGAAGACAGACAATGAAATAAATCAGCGCATGAACATAGTCATCGTGTCCGTTCCGTTTCCATACATACTGTGTACCTGAGGCATAGAGACTTGCATCATCTTTATCGGGCTTGGAGTCTATCTTAATCTCCTCACGGTAGATGTTATCAAACTGCTGGGCGAACTCTCTCCATTCGTCTTTCGTGCCGTTCAACCTGATTCTCCCTGTGTCCCGTAACTGCTCGATAACCAGCGTCATCATCCTATTCCGATCCACATACACCTCTCCATACTTCTCTCCCTCGCCCCATTGAACTATCTCGGTCGTCTTGCGGTCTTTGCGGTAAAAACAGAGGAACACTCTGCCGGGGAACTCTGCCTGGAGCTTACGAACCCCAATTAAATCCCCTCCTTGGTCAAATAACGCCTTGCTACGCTCGAACTTGTATAGATAGCCCCTAATTACGTCATAGGGGTCCTTGCTCGCCGTTATCTCTTCCTCGCGGTCGTAAAAGAACACCCCGTCCTTGTTCCCTAGCACATAGTTAATCCCATGACTCGTATCAGCGCCGATGATGGTCAACCCCGTCTGCTCATTCACCACATCAACGCAATTCCTTAAAACAACCGATGGCTCAATTCTGTTCTCACTCTCAATATACGGAAGCCCTAAGACGTAGTTGTAGAAGTATTGTTTGTCTTTGAGGGGATCATGAAATGCCTTAATTATTGATGGCGCCGATTTATTAAAAAGCATCAATTGACTAACGTGAAAACCTGAATACTCATATCCTCCAATGACCTTTCCTTCCCACGGAATACCATCTTTATTTATCCATCGTCCATATATCCTTGTATCATCAGACAACTCTGCATGACAAGAAGAACAAACATATATTTCTCTTTCCATATCAATGTTATCAGGCCATGTTAATACTTGCTCTACTTTGCAATGAGGGCATTCAATATGCCACTCTTTCTGATCAGATAATTGCCAATAAATATCTACTCCATGCCCGGATAGACTGGGATGAGAAAACATCCAACGCCACTTATCGTCCTCTGTTTCTTGTGCTTCTTGGCGAGTTTCGTATTGCGTAATCTTTTGAGGGTCGCTGTGGTCCAATTCGTCGTGTACGTTTAAGGATGAAGAAACCATCATGGCTTCTGTCTTTCCAATGGTTCCCCGAAGATAAAGCGTATTGCCCCCTAATGTCTTTTGCTCAATGGTATCATGGTCTGCTGTCCATGCCCCTAAAGTAGTTGGATTTTGGGCGATAATCCTATTGAATTTACCTCCCACCATATCCTGAACATCGCTCTGGGTGGGAAGTGTATAAATTGCGTTTTTTCTTAACTTCTTTACAACGAAACACACCTTGCAAAATGTCATTTCCGAAGCTCCAATTTGAGGGGGCTTGAACCATACTTGCTTTGGAGATAAATCAGACATCATGGCTCGCGCAAATCTACGCTTCTCAAACTCAAAAGGAAGACCGTCTGAGGTCTTTATTTCATTCTGAAGCATCCACGGGCCTATTTTTAGGTCAGATGCTTCCGCTAACTGTTCGGGCGTGTAACCTGTTCCAACCATTAATCATTCGTAAATGCCTTATCCAGTTTTTCCGCTAGTTTCTTTACTAATTCGCTCGGTTCTGGTATTAAATCCTTACCATCCTTACCAGTTACTTCTTGCCCCGGCGCACCTTCCGCCATCTTCCATCTCAATTCATAAGACATTCTCGCGAGTTCTTTTTCCTTCTCTTCTGGCGACATCGCTCGGTATTTCTGCGCTTGATACTCCTTAAGTGTCGTTCCTACTGGCCTTCCCTTAAGATTCCCTGAACTACCAGGCAATAACTGTCCCTTAGCATTTCGTTTTGGCTTGTTTTCGGCTTGATTATCAGGCATTAGCCGAATTATAACCCTATCTTATCCGCTAGTCAATAACCTCAATAAAGCATCTTCAGGCTTAATCTCTAGGCTCTCGATTATCTTTCCATCCTTTTGCATTATTCCACGCCAATTTCCATCTTTTCTTTTCATTAAACTGATAACATCTTTGTTTTTTTCGGGGCTGAAATCTTCATCCTTCAACATAATTATCTTCTCATTCCCTAGATCGTCGTATGTTTTTAGTTCCATTTCTTTTGTTTTCCCCAGTTTCTTTCGGGATTACTTGCTTCTTCGACCTTTCTCGCGCACACTCGGCAGATTTCTTCATGCTTAATTGTCGCTTTCGTGCCGAGGATGCTGATGGTTTGGGCTTTCACGCCCCATTTTATCTTCTTACACCCGAAGCACTTTTTGAATCCGAGCTTATTTAAGAAGGTTTTTAACATATTCTTTTATGTTATCTTCCCGCGGCAAAAGTACGATTGCCTGAGTGGTGAGAATCGTCGCGGCCACTCCGATGGCATTCTTAACCGCACCGAAGATAACATCCGCACTATCCACAATCCCTGCATCGAACATATTAACAATCTTCTTTGTCTTTGCGTCATAGCCGTCATCCTCATCCATACCTCCCATATCCAATCCGGGCGACCCTGCGTTACTTACAATCCATCCAAATGGAGCTGTTAATGCCCTTTGAAGTATCTTTCCCCCTACGGTATCGGGCAGTTTTTCCGTTGCTTGGACTAACGCAATCCCTCCTCCCGCGACCACGCCGCTCTTAAGCGCAGCCGAAGCGGTAGCCAAAGCATCTTCAACTTTGAACCTGCGATGATAAATAGCTTGCTCTGAATACCCTCCGACATAGTATCTAGCTGTTTGCGTATTCAATCTGCTTGCCCGCAAGACTGCATCATCGTTCGCGCCGTCGGCGCGCATCTGAAGGACATAAACCGAAATGTCTTTGATACCTTCCAAGATAACATCTTCCTTTCCAATCGTTATGTTCTCAACGCTGCCTAAATGATTCAATCGAGCATCTTTTAACTTTATTTCTTCCCCGACAATCTTTGCGCCCGTGGCTTCTGCCAAATCCTCCCACCACCAATCGCGCCATAGGACAGGCATTCTGACGATAACAACGCGGAACGGATCAGCGGGGTTTCCATTCACATCTCGTGCTTCAAACCTCAATTTTGCGGCATTGTCGAGTGCCTGAGCGTCAGCTTCATCGCAGAAGATAACCAATTCTCTCGTGCCTTGTTGCATTAATGACTGCAAAAGCGCAAACAAGCTGTTCAATCCGTTCAGCTTCTGCTTTGTCAAAAGGATAAGCGGATTTTTAAGCTTTATCGTGCTTAATACCTGCCCATTCTTTTCGTCCATATCGCACATAAACTTGTGAGCATAGGTAGCTCCGTGCATCGTAATTCCTTTTCCAATCTCGTAATAATCATCTGTTGTCTTTGAAACTTCCCACTGGACAATCCCATCCGCACCGATTTTTGAGTAAATCTCCGCGATTCGTTTGCCTATTGTTGGGTCTTCGGAACTGACGGTAGCAACCTGTTCCAAGAGTTTCATATCAATCTTGCCGTTCTTGACAACTTGTTTTGTCTGGGCTTTGATAGACTTCTCAATGATAGGAATACAGTCCTCCAAACTTTCTTTGACCTCCATAGGGCTTGCATCGTGATGTTTAACTCCTTCCTCAAGGATTGCCGAGGTTAAAACTGTCGTCGTGCTTGACCCGTCGCCGGACTCTTTGTTCGCGCGGCTGACCGCCTGCAATAAGTCCATTCTACCTAAATTTTCAATCGGGTCTTCAAAGTAAATAGCCTCAAGTATTGATATGCCATCGTTAGTCGTCGCGGAATAAGGGTGTTCTAATTTCTCCAGCGTAGCATTTGACCCCGCCGCGCCAAGCGTCGAACCCACGGCCAACGCTGACTTCCTTACGCCCTCCATTCTCCGCTTCCGACCATCCTCCCCCAAAAAAAGTGTGTCCTTAGGCATTTTGTTTAGTTATTCTTTGTTGTATTGCAAGTTTTCGTTCATTCCACCGACTGTTATTGAAAATAGATATTTTGAACTTCTGTCCGTTCCACGTTCCGCCGATTCTTCCTCCTATCATCTTGCGAGCCATTTTAACTTTTTGTTTGTGGGTCATTTTTTTTCTTTTTTCGGCGCGACTTTTATATATCCTATCGGTGTTCCATCTTCGCTAACTTCCATTTCTTTGAAATATTGATGGTGCGAGAAACCTAAACTAAACAACCTCGAGTAGCCAGGCTTATGTTCGGGACAATACCATTCCACACCACTATACCTTACATATAATGTAGACGTCCATTGAACTGATGTCATGTCTTTTTTCAAAACAATATGCTTACACTTAGCACAGCTTTCCGTCAAATCCTGCTTTTCTAGTTCTATCTCTTTTTTATTAAACATTTTATAGATTCGGGTATTCTCTTTTGAACATAACATCATCCCTTTGTAAAGCCGAGCGGATATGGTACGAAAGATACACGGCGTTCGGTATGTTGAAGGGAAAGTGCATCTGCAATCCACATCGGGTGCATCGCTCCAAAAGTCCTTCTGTTACAACTCCTTGAGGCATAAAGTCGTGTAGATGACCGGGAGAGCAGACGGAATTTTGATAACGGGTGGCGTTCATTTTTTTTCTATAGCGCGAATATCCTCATAAGCCACAAGCCAGAAAAATATCTCCTCGCCGTTTTCATCCTGTTCTCCTGTGGGATATTTTCCGCACCGCCACGAGTCGAAGAACACTTTATCCCCGACTTCTATTTTCTCTCGCGCCTTTCCATTGATTCCGTAAGCAACTCCTAAAACTTCGCCCATCTCCTCGTACTTCCCGTTTCCAAACAGAGATTTCTGTGCAATCGGCTTGATTTTTAGATGTCGGTTAAGCGGTTGTATCATCAGGAATTACGATAGTTGCGAGTTTCTTTTCGGACTTTTGAGGTTCTTCGCCATCTTTCACTAACACGGGGTTGGAGAGGGGCAAATGATCTATCCCTGAGAACGCGCCGTTCGGGTTATAGGAAGGTTTATACTCCCCTAATCGCCAAATGTTTTTAAGTCTCCTCCAAACATTCATTACCTTCAATATAAGCTACTTTTCATCTTATTGCAAGTCCTCAATGAGCGAGAGGATTTCGTATATTATTATTTTTGCGGGTTTTTCATGCCATGTTACGTTCTTTCCCGCACCACCTTCTTCCAACGTACTTATTTTCGCTATCCCATCCCTTACTTGGGTGAGGACGGAAGCTCTTTCTATCTTTATCGAGGGATTAGATATTTATTTGAAAAAAGAGCTACTGCCAGAGTAAGCTCTTTTTATTTTCTATCCTTTCAGTGGGGCTCCGGGCGTTGAGAGATTTGCAACTACCATCTCCCGAAAGCCCACTGGAAGGATACAAAACGTATTAAGATTACTCTCAACATAAGACCGATACACTGGCTCCCTCACACGAGGCCGGAAGCGAACCTTGGATATATTATATCAAGCCCATTTAAAAATGCAACTATAGCCCGTGAACAACCTTCAGCCCTTCTTACGCTTCGACTTCTTAGGGGTGGGCTTCGCCTTCGGTTCGCGCTTTTTATCGGGATTATACGCCGCTACGGCGTCCACGATGCTCTCAAACTTCTTTTTAATCGGTTTAATTTGCATTGGTAAGTTTCTTATATTGTAGCGCCTTTCCGCTAGCGTTCAAACAGACCGCCTCAATGAACGGAAGGGTGCCGCCCTTTGAGAGCCGGAAGCAGAACTCATCAACATATTTTTGCAGATGCTTCGCGCTCACGTGATGATACGTTCCATATACGCCGCGCTTTAACACCGCCCACACACTCTCAATGCTGTTCGTATGAACCTTGCCGCGCACGTACTGACCCTTCGTGTGATTTACAGAACCATGACGGAAGCCACCCTTATAAACGTTCTTGTACGCCCTCCATGAATCCGTGAATACGGATGCGTTCTTTTCCACGTTCTTGTCTATGACCCTCATAAGTTCTGCCCTGCCAGTATTTTGCACTACTTTGCCGATTACGCGGCCGTTGCGCTCACGCAATCCGACCACCGGAACTTTAACCTCTAGATCCCGCCGCTTCGCTCGCTTATTAAAGTGTTTGTTCTTTTCCTTGCCGCCAATATATGTTTCGTCCACTTCAACGATAC